>TARA_R110000868_G_scaffold1158_8_pt1 | contig 25294 bp, 21 predicted proteins | sample TARA_R110000868 | Tara Oceans TARA_R110000868 (sample SAMEA4397489) | marine metagenome | biome: Polar Biome; feature: [SRF] surface water layer (ENVO:00010504); material: water (ENVO:00002006), including particulate matter (ENVO:01000060) such as... | depth 5 m | reverse complement strand
CTCTATCCAGCTGAGCTACGGGTGCTGGGTCTGGGCGCGCATCGCGCCCCTCCAACTGGCCGCAAACTACTGGAAAGCGCCCGCGCTGACAATGCGCTCTGTGGGGCTAAATGGAGCTGCGCAGCCTCCTCACGCAGAGGTCACAGGTTCGACTCCTGTCGGGTGGGGGCCGGAACCGGGCCGTTTTCAACGCAGCGCCCCACGATGCTCGAAATCTTGGGGTTGCATCGCTAGGACTTTGACGCCGAGAATTGTCGCTTCCTGAAATCTTCGCAATTGGAGCAACGATGAAAAGGCCATCCAGCGTGTCGGCATTAGGTGACTTCGGTCGTGAGCGCCTTTCGAAGTCCTTCTTCATGCGAGACTTCTTGTTTTCCGATATTGCCGCAATTCATGGGTTGCCGAACATCCCAGACGACCCTGATTTGGCGATCTATGTGGGCAAGCGCTTGTGCGAGGAATTGCTGGAGCCACTCCAAGATACCTTTGGACGGCTTGCCATTCGATCTGCCTATCGGTCAGTGGAAGTAAATGGCTTTGGCAACGAAATGCAGCGCGCCGGTAAATCTGCTTATTCTTGTGCCTCAAACGAAGCCAATTTTGGGAAGCATATTTGGGATCGCAAAGATGCGGACGGCTTCATGGGTGCAACGGCATGTATCGTCGTCCCGAGCTTCTGGGATCGTTTTCAAGCAGAGGGAGATTGGCAAAAGCTTGCATGGTGGGTGCATGATCACTTGCCCTATTCGTCGATGTATTTTTATCCGAAATATTGGGCGTTCAATCTCCGGTGGAGCGAAAAGCCAGAGCAGAGGATCGATAGCTTTGTGGCTCCTAAGGGTTGTCTGACGAAGCCCGGTATGGCCAATCATGACGCAAATCACGAAGCGATGTGGCGGGGCATCTTTGATCGAGATTGATGTTTCTATCTTTTTTCAGGCATGGGTAGTTTGAAGGCGTCTGGTCTGAAATCCGCTCAAATGGCTTAAGTGGAGCCTGCGCCGCCGCCTCAGGCCGAGGCCGCAGGTCTGACTCCTGCCGCGTGCCTGCGGGCGCGCGTCTCGGCCGCACCGTCCGCTTGCTTCCCTACATAGCTTTCGCGGGCTAGTCTGACCCCAATTCAGGGGAAAGTGCCTTCATGCTTCAAAAGACAACGAAATTAACGCTCTCGCAGGCGGAGCTAGACCGTCACCTCTGGGGCGCTGCGGATATCCTGCGCGGCACGGTCGATGCCGGGGACTACAAGCAATATATCTTTGGCCTGCTGTTCTATCGACGCCTGTGTGATGTATGGGATGAAGAATTCGAGGCGTTGCTGGCCGAGACGGGCGACCGAGATGAGGCAGCTGACCCAGACGAGCATCGCTTCCACATCCCGCCGAAGCATCACTGGAACGCGCTGCGCAAACATGCGACCCAGATCGGCCAGCATCTAAATAATGCCTTCGCCGCCATTGAAGACGCGAATCTGCGCTTGCGTGGCGTCTTTGGGGCCGTGGACTTCGCCAATACGGATCGCTTCACCGACGCGCGGCTGGAAAAGTTGCTCAGCCATTTCGAGAAGTATCGGCTTAGAAACAGCGACGTGCCGCCCGATATGCTGGGTGACGCTTATATGTATCTGATCAGCCAGTTTGCCGAAGGCTCCGGCAAAAAGGGCGGTGAGTTCTATACGCCTCGTCAGGTCGTGAAGCTCATCGTTGACTGTCTGGCCCCCAAACCCGGCATGTCGATCTATGACCCGACCTGCGGCTCGGCTGGCATGCTGCTGGAGGCGACACAATATCTGAAGGACCGTGGCGAAGACCCGCGCTCGCTGGCTCTTTATGGTCAGGAGAAAAATGTCGGCACATGGGCCATCGCTGAGATCAATCTCTTCCTCCATAATATCGACGACGCATTTATCGCCAAGGGTGACACCATACTCGACCCCAAGCGCTATGATCCGAAGGCACAAGAGTTTTTGCCGGGCATTGGCGCTTATGATCGTGTGCTTGCCAATCCGCCGTTCTCGGAGAAGGTCTGGGGCTATGATGTCTGGGCCAATGGCGATCCATTCGGTCGCGATGTCTATGGCTGTCCGCCGAAGGGCTATGGTGATCTGGCTTTCGTGCAGCACATGGTTGCTTCGCTGAAGGATGATGGCGTGCTGGGCGTTGTCGTGCCGCATGGTGTGCTGTTTCGCGGTGGCGCAGAAGGTCGCATCCGCGAGGGCATGCTGAAGGCTGATATTATAGAGGCCGTCATCGGTCTCGCGCCTAACCTATTTTATGGCGCAGGCATCCCTGCAGCGATCCTGATTTTGCGAAGGAAGAAGCCTAAGAAACAGCGGGGCAAGGTTCTGCTTATCAATGGCGATCAGACATATCTGGCAGGAAAAGCCCAGAATTTTTTGACGGATAAGAATGTGCGGACGCTCGCCGATGCATTCCATCATTTCGGCGATGTCGAGAAAATGGCGCGCGTTGTCCCTGTGGAGGAGATCGCCGTCAATAGCTTCAACCTCAACATTAGTCTCTACGTGCAGACAAGTGCAGATGCTGAAGTAGTCGATGTCGCCGCTGAAATTGCCAAACTTCAAGACTTGATTGCTACGCGGAACGAGGCTGAAGCTGTCATGTTCGGACATCTGAAGAGGCTCGGCTATGTCGAGTGATTTGCCGAAGGGGTGGCTCAATCGAAAATTGAGCGCAATAGCGCAGGTCAATCCAGAATCATTAGCAGCATCCACGGATCTTTTTTTTGAATTTGGCTACATAGATATCTCTCAGATTGAACAACCTGGATCGTGCCAAGGCTGGCATCAGATGCATTTGAGAGATGCCCCGAGCCGAGCACGGCGTTTGGTCAAAGCGGGGGACGTCCTAGTTAGCACAGTGCGTCCTTATCTGCGTTCTTTCGCCAAGGTTCCTGAAGCAAATATTCCTCTCATCGCATCTACCGGATTTGCCGTTGTTCGAGCTGCGGAGAATGTTGATCCGGAGTTTTTATATCAGCAAATTATGGACCAACGATTTTCTGCATATTTGATTCCTCGTATGACGGGCTCCAATTATCCTGCCGTAAGTGCAAAAGATGTTGGTGAGTATCTTGTCCCAGTTCCTCCGCTCGATGAACAACGACGGATCGCTGATATCTTGCAGTCGGTAGATGACGCGATTTCTGCACTTTCGTGTTTGCTACAAGTCTACGAAAAGCTTCTTGCTCGCTATCGATGGGAAGTGCTTCACTCGTTGGTTGATGGAACGGCGGACAATGAGTGCTGCTTAGGTGATATTTGTAATCTTGGTCGCGGCTTCGCGTTCAAATCGGAGGACTATGTTGCCGATGGCGTTTTGAATTTTCGCGTTACAAATATTGGCCGGATGATATCGGACATCGGAGAGAAAAAATTCCTTCCTTATGAATATCTTGAGAAATACTCCGACTATATATTGACGGGTGACGAGATCGTTCTTGTTATGGTTGGGGCGACGGTCGGAAAACTTGGCCGCGTTCCGGAGGAAGTTTGTCCAGCATTGTTAAATCAGAACATGTGGATACTCCGGCCAAAAGGAGAAATTGCCGCTGATCTTCTTTGGCATCTGGCGCACGTTCTAATAAGTCTTAAAGTTCATGGTGCACAAGGAGGAGCCTATTCTTTTTTGACAAAAAAAGACTTCCTCCAGCATCGAATTGCAAAATTTTCTGCTTCAGATATCTCGCCACATATCGACGCGATGTGTGCAATGGAAGCAAGTATTGAGGTGCTTGTGCAGGAGCATGACGAGTTACTGGAAATGAAAAAAATGCTTGCTGCTGATCTTCTCTCTGGCCGAGTAAGGGTGCCCGCATGAGCGAATACCGTCTCGCAGAGAAGCCCACACTTGATGCTCTGACTGCTATGGGCTACACGCGACTGTCATCCGAGACGGCTCTGTCGATGCGGCTAGAGGGCAATCGCACGCTGCTTAAGCTGGTGTTCATTGAGTCTCTTCAGCGGCTGAATGAGGGCATTAGTGATGAGGATGCCGAGGCGATCTATGCCGATCTCTCTATCTTGTCCGACAACGAAGAATGGCAAAGACGACTTCGCGGAACCTATTCGCGGCGGCTGGCGGGCGAGGCGCGTGATAAGCCCATTGCGCTGATCGACTTCAAGCAGCCTGAGCACAATAGCTTTCATATCGTCAATCAGTTCCGCGTCGATGCACAACGTCCACGTATCGCCGACATCGTAGTGCTGGTGAACGGCATCCCTTTGGTGGTGATCGAGGCTAAATCGCCGATAAAGGCAACGGATCGTTCCGGTGAGGCCTTCGATCAGATCAAGCAATATGAGCGCGACATCCCGCGTCTATTTAGTTCCAACGCCTTCAGCATCGTCACGGATGGCATGGCAACCTTCTACGGCGCGACCGGTGCGTCCTCGCAATTCTATGCGCCGTGGTCTGACCCCTGGCCGCGTCGTAGGGACGAGTTCCCGGACGATTTGAGCAAAGACCTCTGGTGTCTGCTGGAGCCGTCACGACTGCTGGACATGCTCGCACATTTTATTGTCTTTGAGACTGACCCCGAAACCGCATTGCGCATCAAAAAAATATGCCGCTATCAGCAATTTCGTGCGGTCAATAAGGCTGTGGACCGTGTGGCGGAGGGGAACAAGACCAAGGGCTTGATCTGGCACACGCAAGGCTCAGGCAAGAGCCTGACGATGGTGTTTCTTGCTTTGAAGCTGAAGACCCATCTGACGCTCGATACGCCAGCACTTCAAAACCCCAATATTCTGGTTCTGACGGACCGGATCGACCTGGACGAACAGATTTCCAAGACCTTTGTCGCTTGCGGCTTGCCCAATCCGGTCCAGGCTGCGTCGGTCGCCAAATTGCGAGAGGCAGTGGCGCGCGGGGGCAATGGACAAATCCTACTTTCCACTATTTTCAAGTTTCAGGGATCGAAGGAACCGATTCCGAATTCAGAGGACTGGATCGTCCTGGTGGACGAGTGTCATCGCACGCAAGAAAAGGATCTTGGCGCTTATCTTCAGGCCACGCTCCCCAATGCTCGCTTCTTCGGTTTCACTGGCACGCCGATCAAGAGCACGGACAAGGACACTTACGCCCGCTTCAGCGAGCCAGGCGAAGGTTATCTGGACAAATACGGCATTGATGACGCTGTGCGCGACGGCGCGACTGTGCCGATTCTCTTTGAGGGCCGTAAGACCGACTGGTCGATTGATGAAAGCAAGATCGACATTCTGTTTGATCGCTGGTTTGTCGATCTGCCCGATGAGAAGCGTGAGAAGCTGAAGAAGAAGGGTGTGAGCCTCGCGGTGCTTGCCAAACACCCAGAACGCATTCGTTTGATAGCCCTGGATATCTGGGAGCATTTCAAGCAGGTCTGTCGGCCCGATGGCTTCAAGGCGCAGATCGTCGCTGTGGATCGTGAGGCTGTGGTGCTTTATCGCGCCGCCCTGTCTGCGGCGATCGCCGCTGATCTGGCGAAGGAAGGCTTGAGCGCCGAAGAGGCGAGCCTTGAAGCGGATGCGATGATCGCTTGTGTGTTTTCCAAGAGCCAGGAAGACGACAAACCCTCTGAAGACGTTGGCGTCGAAGCGGTTCGTGTCGAGCTGCGCACGCATTATCTCGACTCTACCGGCGAGACGGACATCAAGAAAAAATTTAAGGCTTACGGAGCAGAGCCGAGTTTTCTGATCGTGTGCGACAAGCTGCTGACCGGATTTGACGCGCCCCTCGAACACGTCATGTATCTGGACAAGCCGTTGCGTGAACATGGTTTGCTACAAGCCATCGCCCGCACCAACCGCACCTGCTCGATAAAGCGACCGGATGGCTCGACAGTCGAAAAGCCGCACGGTCGGATCGTGGATTATATCGGCGTCACGCAGAACCTCGACGATGCCCTGGCCTCCTACCGCGCGGAAGATGTGCAGAACGCCTTGCGTGACATTGAGACTTTGCGGCGGGCATTGCGCGAGGCTCATGCCCGATACGCTCGTCAGAAGCGGTTGCTGGGCTTAGATGGCATGGATGAGAAGGCCGCGGCTTACGCAATCGCAAAAATGGCTGCCGATGGACGCGAGGATGACTGGTTTGAGTTACAGCGGCTCGGTCGTCAGTTTGTTCGCAGCTATAGCGACCTATCGCCTGATCCTGCGATTCTTGAATTCACTGCCGAGATGAAGTGGGCCGCGATCTTCCTACGGCTCGCTGAGCAAGCCATCACCAAGGAGGAAAGCCTCGACTACCGAAGCTACTCTGGCAAAATTAGAGACATGCTGGAGGCTCATGTCCACGCGACAGGGCTTTCTACCACCGTCCGGCTTCGCAATATCACCGATCCCGAATTCAAAGATGATTTTGACACAGCGGAGAAATCGGAGTCGGAGCTACAGGAGGCATTCGTTCGTAAGTCTGTTGAGCTTCGTAAAGTAACCCGCGAATTGGTGGACAAGAATCCGGCTCAGTATGGCCGCTTCTCAGAACGTGTGTTGGAGATCATTCGGCGTTTCGAGCAAGGACAGATCGCGTCAGCGCAAGGATTGAAGGATTTTGAGGATTTGACGTCTGGCATCAACGCCGAACAGGGCGCGCATGCCGAACTTGGCATGAATGAGCGCGCCTTCGCCATTCTGAGGGTCATGGAGCAGCATGCGCCTGACCTGGCGCATAATGTGCTTCAGACAACTGCCGTCGCTGTGGACGGCGTCTATGCGTCTGCACAGCAGAGCCAGCCGTCATGGTTCTTCATGGACGCTTACAAGAAAGAACTCCGCAAGCAGGTGCGTCGCATATTGAGCAACGGCGACTTGCCAGAAGCCAAGACCATTCGTGATGAGATTGAGGCCTACGCTATTCATGCCTATGTGGGGCCACAGTGATGGGTAGTATCCGTATCGGCCAAACAGAGATCGCCTATGAACTCCGTCGCACGGCGGCGGTATCGGAACGTCGCATCACCGTCACGCCTGGTCTTGTTGAAGTGCTGGCGCTGACGACCGATGACGAGGCGGCTATCGACGGTTTTCTCAACCGTAAGAGACAATGGCTATTTAATACATTGCGCGAGATTGAAGCGATGACAGCCAATCGCTCTGTCGTGCCGCGTTTTCTCACAGGCTCGAAGATCCCCTTCCGCGGCCGCAGAGTGTCACTGACGGTGCGCCGCCATGACGGTGCTCATGTCGAAATCAGCTATCGCAACGGCATCCTTGTGGACCTCCCATCTTGGGTGACTGAGAAGAACTCTGATCCGATTGTGGCCGACGAAATCAAGCTCTGGCTCAGGCGCCGCGTTCGTCATGACATTGATGAGATAGTGTCGTCCCACGCCAGGCGCTTCGACCTAAAGCCGCGATCAGTCCGTGTGACTGACATGAAAACCGGTTGGGGATCATGCGGACCCTCTGGCACCATTCATCTGAATTGGACACTCATCTTCGCACCGAAGAAGGTGCTCGAATATGTGGTCGTCCACGAGTTGGCCCATTTGCGTCATCGCTCACATGGGCCGGAATTCTGGACCTATCTTGCCACTCTTATCCCGGACTATCAGAAAGCCAAGAACTGGCTCGATGTCCATCAAGGGTCGCTGGATGCACGGTTTTTGGATGTCACAAGAAGTGGCTGACTCAAATATCTCGTCAGCACGTTGTCGGTGACTCGGAGAAGCTCACAGGAGAGCTTGGGCGCCTTTTGTGTGGGAACGGTCGTTTCGGAGAAACGACCACCAGTGAGTCTTAAAACGTTTCCTGCAGGTCTATCGAACGCTGGCCGATTTCTCCTTCGCATAGAGGAGGTTAGCGTTGACCGAAGTCTGGTGGACACAGGATGCATCCCCATCGATACGCCTAGCATTCTCTAGGACTTCGATGGGCGCTCTATGCCCCGTTGCACCACCGAACCAAGCGAACTCTTCAGTTGGACGAATGTTGCGGTTCAAGTCACTGCAAGAGTGAGAGGCGAGATCGGCACTAAGAGCCCTTATCCTAGACCGCACTTTCACTTGGTCAGTCAGTAAAGATCATTCGTCCTCGATATGGTTCGCCGACGATTTTTGTTCCTTCTAGAAAACAAGTAAATTTGGCGACATAACCTTTAAGCCCACCGAAGGAATCAATCGTGTGTTCGACTACAAACTCAATGCTGCGCTGGGGGAGTTCCTTACGCATTATAGCCTCGATGTTGTATTGGATTGGGTCGAAATCATAGTCATCTAGGGCAACGCTCGGACGACCTAGTGGCATTCCCATCGTTAGAGCTATATCTTTGAGTTTCTGCAAATCATAATACTTGTATCTGGCGAAGTAGGGCGCAAAAGCAGGCTTATTCTTGGCGAGTTGATCTTCGATCAGCGTCTGGCACTTCATTACGAGCGCGCGAATTTCCTTTTCGGATGCATTGAGAATTTTTTGTTCATTGGCTCTATCGCGTTGATCATCTTCTGCTTTGATCTTAGCTGCGATTCTTTGCGCCTCAGCCTCTTTTTCAAGACGCGCATGCTCCGTCTCTAGGCGTGCTTGCTCTCGCATATGTGGCAAAGGAAATATGAAAAGTCCAATAAATGAAATGGCGATGACTGCCGCCGCCACCTTTCGCATTCGCATGCGCATCGCGAGGTCTTCATCGGGGCGTTCCAATACCAGACCGATCCACACAGCAATCGTGATGAAGACGAAGAATAATATAGACAGAAAAATTCCCATGAAACCTTGATCTCGCGTTGATTGGACTGCTGCACAAAAGGGAACCCTTATCCGATACACGTTACCCATAGTTCTGGTGTGGAGTAAGTCATTGATTTCCTTACGGATGACATCGCGGCACACTGATACTTCCCGCACGGACAAAAGGGTTCCTTTATGTCAAGGAGCAGAGGTCGTCTTGTGATTGACGATGTTGTTCACGCATGTTGGGTAACGATCAGATGATAAAGAAAATTGGATATGGGCGCGTCTCGACACATGAGCAAAATCTCGACCTGCAGGTAGCCGCTCTAAGCTCCGCTGGTTGCGCCGAGTTATTCACAGATCAAGGTATCTCCGGTGCAGACTTTGAGCGTCCCGGTCTCAGTGCCGCGCTAGATGCCTTGGATAGAGGCGGCATGTTGGTTGTCTGGCGTCTCGACCGGCTCGGGCGCTCGTTGTTGGATTTGATCAAGTTGGTGAACTCACTTGGAGAGCGCGGTATTGAGTTTCGCTCATTGACCGAGAGTATCGATACAAGTTCGTCCGGCGGACGGCTGACCTTTCATATTATGGCTGCGATGGCAGAGTTTGAGCGAGCGATCATTGGAGAGCGCACACGCGCGGGTATGGCGGCGGCACGAGCGCGCGGAAGTCACATAGGTCGCAAACCCGCTCTTACGTTGCAACAGAAGGACAGCGCGCGCTACGAGGTGGAGGCGTTGAAGTATCCGCTCGTGGATGTGGCTGCTCGTTACGGTGTGCATCCACGCACTCTGGTCAGAGTGCTGCGGCAGGGTGAAGAGCATCGAGTTATTAGCTAGCAGCGGATCGACGCACTTAGACGCGCCCGCAGAGACTCTAGGATGCTCACGGGTGAGCTTCGATGCTTTCGAAGAGGGAAAGTCTGTTCCAGAGAAGCGCTCACCAGCGAGTCTTAAATCGGCTTTGGAGAACCTATTGAACGCCGGCCGATTTATCTATCGCACAGAGGAGCCTAGCTTCGACCGGAATCGGAAAACCCCCCCTGCATCCCCTTCTTACTTATTGTGAACTTCTAAGACTTCGTCCTGATGACCGGGGTCTTTAGCGCCGGATGAATGAGAATGTAACGCTGCCTATATTCTTAGTATATTTTGTAAGAAGTTATAGAGGGGTATAGGCAACGTTACATCAGCAGCTAAGCCTCTCCGGGACGAGATATCCGCTTCCGGTATTTCTGTGAGTTCCGTTTCTGAAAATCAATTGCTGCTTGCAGTTTATGCGGTGGGGCCTTTTTCCTGTCGCGACATTCTTGAGTGCGTATCGCGCCCAATTTGTTATTGCGCTTCTTTGCGGCGATCTCCACATCTAAGGTCATAGGGAAATCCGACTTTCTGAGCACATACTGGCCAACGATTTCGCATTCCCGTGCGAAGGGACAGCTTGAACATTCGGCCTTGGTGTCATCTTTGGCAAATGGCGCCCCAAGGCAGCTTGGCCAAAAATCGCTGGGCGATAATTCCACCATAGGTTCCGTATGCTCCGGCGCAATTCCTGCATCCCTGTCGAGGCGGACGGCGGAGATGGCGCTCCTAATTAGGTTGCGGTTAGCCGGACCAACGGTGGAGCGGATCGGCAAAATCCTCTTGTGACCACTCCATGATGCGATCTCCATGTGATGAGGAGCGCCGCTTCCCTCGATCAGTTCAGAAACGACCTTCCGGAATGCAATCTGCGGTGGGAGATCACGATACGCTTCAAACCGAAATTGATCAGGCATGACTGCTGAGCGGAGTATGTGCTCTAGATTGCCTTCGATATACACCTGAAAGGTCGCCTCCCAGGCCACGCGAGTTTTGTGACTTGGACCTAGTTGAACAGGACGAGGCGTTGACTTCCTGTTGCGCCGACCGGCGAACTCAAAACAAAATTCAAGATAGTGTTTGTATGGAATGCCTCTGTTATCGGCTTCCTGACGTGCTTGCCATAGTTGAGTAAAGCTGCTTGTTGGCTTAGACGGAATGGCAAGGCTGGTGCCGGATACTATTTTGCCGAGATCCCGGTCCACATTCTGACTGACATATTTCCGGACAGCGTTTTGGTAGCACCTACCAAATTCTAGAGTTGCTTCCAGCGGCGACCAGAAGCGATAGCCAAACCACTTGATACTTGCGAGCTCTTGTTCTCGTTGGAGGAGTTTGGGGGAAATTATTTTTGATACGGTAACAAGGGATTCGATGCGAGCGGGCCGATTGTCGCGACTATGAATTGGCAAAATAGTGCTCCTTCGGGCCCGATGGGGTCCGTTGAAATGAAAGCGGGATATGATCTCATTTCAGTTATAGCGAGGAGATGGTTGGCAGCGCGAATTTTTCTAAATTATTTTATTCGTCCAACCGGTCGACCAGATCAGCGGCTTTTAGATGCGAGTATCTCTGGAGCATCCGAAGCTCTTTGTGACCGGAGATGGTCGAGACTTCGATGACGTTCAGACCACGCTCTAAGAGCCGAGTGACCGCCTCATGGCGCAGATCGTGGAAGCGAAGGTCAGGGCTCCCGGCGCGGACTCTCAGGTGCAGCCACGCTTGATTGACCGCGCTCTTGGTAGTCGGCACTACCCGCTCATCACACCGCAAGCCAGCGAGCTCCTGTAGAGCTTCTAGCGCACGTCGAGACAGAGGAACGTCCCGGCTCTCACCGTTCTTCGTAAGGTCGAGATGGGCGAGCCGCTTCTTGAGGTCGATATCGTCCCAGCGGAGGGACAGCATCTCGCCCTGACGCATAGCGGTCTCTAGAGCGAGGACGATGAGCGGTCGCATCCAAGGGCTGCGACCAGCGTCGGCGGCGTCTAGGAGCTTCTGTTCCTCGTCGGTAGATAATCTACGGTCCCGACCGCGAGGCGCTTTAGGTCGGCGCACGAGGCGGCATGGGTTCTGAGGCAAGTTCACGCCCCATTCGCGTCGACCGACTTCGATGGCGTGCGCAAGACTGTTTAGCTCTTTGAGCATCGTGCCAGTGCCGATGGTCTTCAGGCGCTCATCGCGATAGCTCGCAATGTGTTCCGGTTTGAGCATCGCGAGCGTCCGATAGCCGATGGGTCGTTTCATCATGGCTTTGATGCGATAGGTCTCGACCTTGGCGCTGCGCTTCGTCGGTGTGACTTCCTTCAAGTAGCGGTCAAAGAGGTCCCGGACTGTCATGCGCTCTGCGAGCCGCGTATCAGCGAGCATCCCGCCGCGGTCGACCTCAGCCTCCAGGCTTCGTGCCCATTGCTCGGCGTCAGATTTGCTGTCGAAGCTCTTGGCGCGAGGCTGAAGCCCTTTGCGTCGAACTTGAGCTTGCCAGCGTCCGCGCAGTTTTCGAATTGTAGCCATGAAGCGTCATCTCCCTGTGTGCCTCATGTGAGTAGGACGCCCCTATGACCCCGCCAAGGACATTCCCCCAGTCTTTTTGGTCGTCGTGCTGAGCGTCGATTGAGGAGCGCAGGCAATTCCAGGGAAGGATCAGTCTCTGCGAAACTGCGGCCCCACGACTCCCCATTTGGATTTGCGCTCAAACGCGCGAGGTTTGTCAGGGGCGAGCATTTGAGCGATCTGCGTGCGATAGAGTGCAAGGTCAGTGCGCTTCTGTAGCGACTCTGGTGACTGTTCTGCGAGACGCTGAGAATAGGTATTTTTTGAAGGCTAGCCACGAGCGGCAGCGGGGCAATCGTGCCCCGGATTGGGTTGCATGCGGGCATGAGCTGATCAATTCAGTCGGTGCGCATTCCGACAGCTGGAAATAGGTATTCGAGCAGCAATTTGACGATGATCTCGACTCGGATGAATGGCCGGAAGGTTGACACTTTTCGGAAAAAACGTGATTTCGCGTGTTTCTGTCAACCAAACGGAAACTTTGTGTTACGTCCCGACGCGTTTCTGCGCTTTTTTGAGCATCATTTGATTGCTTAGGACGGTCCTAAGTTTACGTTTTGGGTGCGAAGTCTCGGAAAATGTTACGTTTGGTTGACACTTTCGGCCTCTGAAACGCAGCGATGTAAACTTTATGCAACATGCAGAGGCGCTCGCCACTGTGCCGGGATCGTGGCTCGGCACGTGCTTTTAGTCTCTGCAAGGAGCATCAAAAACGCTCGGATGCATACCTGCCAAGGGAACTGAAAATAGGTATTCAGACGCGCCGGGACTCTTCGGAGGGCAGCGCTCTATCCAGCTGAGCTACGGGTGCTGGGTCTGGGCGCGCATCGCACCCCTCCAACTGGCCGCAAACTACTGGAAAGCGGCGGGCCTGACAATGCGGCATGCAATCCGGGCGGCGAATTCAAACCGCCCGAAAACCCGCCGATGTTGGCAGGCCGGCTGATGATCCGGCCTATTTTGCTGCCATGGACGGACTGACGCCGAACATGAGCGTCCAAGCATTGAGTACAGCGCGCACGAGAATGATGGTGCATGAGATGGCAACGAGATGCAGACCCCAGTCTGGGCGATTAACGAGGGCGGTCCAGTTGGTAGTATCAAGCGCAAGCACACTCACCAACACATCGAACAATCCCAATGAACTTGACCGGCCAAGCAGGCTGACGCCGCCTGCGATGCCGATCAGATAGGCCGTCATGATCGTGAGGATCGGCACGGTGGGGAAACCGCCGCGCGCGCTGATCGATATATTCCGCCCGAGATACTTGTAGGTCATCACGAGGGGTGCGCGCAGGCCAAATAGGTTCACGGCGATCAATTCAGCGCCCATAAGCGCGAGCGGTTGGGGAATGAGCACGGTGACGGCAACGACCAAGGCGATCAACAGGTGAACCGTGTTGAACTGTGTGGCCTTTATGGTCGCTTGCGTGTTGCGGTCTTCGCGTTCGACAATTCTGTTGAAATGAAGGGTGACAACAATAAACAAAAGCCCGACAAGCGCTGCGGCAGACGAACCAATCATGACGAAAAGATCGCGCCACAATTCAGGTTGATAAGTTGATTCCATTGATCCCCCGATTGGCGCGATATGGGCGAAAGTCCTCACGCAGAAAGCAGACTCTAATTTGCCGACGGTAGCAAATGTTGTGAGAGCAAAGATATTGGCTCGTCAAATATATCGCCTGCCTGTTTGCCCTCAATTAGCACAGGCGCTCGTTTAATCTGTTAGACCTGTGGCTGGTCTTTTTGCTGCTTTGTTCCGTGCTGGTATCCGGCTGCTACATGTTCGTTTGTCTCATTTTTTGATCCGCTGACATAGCCAGCGATCTGCATGTGAGATGTGCTGCCGTCTCCGGTGTGGAGGCGATTGATTTGGCCGAGTCTCAAAATTGGCCACGTTTTAAAAGCAAAAGACCACTTATCTCCCACGTGGTTCTGCCTCATGAGCGCTTATGCCGGCCAATGTGCTAATGGTAGCAAGTCAGCAACCAAAGGATAGCAAGATGACAAAATTCAGGGTCCGTGCTGTTGCCGCCGTGGCGGGTGTTTTTCTGGCAATGGCAGGAATAAATACAACAATGGCCGCCAATGGCCCGACGGAGGACACTCATATGGAAGACAAGTCTGTCACAGCAGCTGTCGATAGCTTTTACAGTGCGCTCAATGTGATGTTCACCGGCGATGGAAGCGCTATGAAGAACGCTTGGTCCCATGCCAGCGACATCACCTATATGGGCCCAAGTGGTGAATATCTGATCGGCTGGGCGCTAATCGAAAAAGAATGGGACAAGCAATCCGCCGCCAAATTGGGTGGCAAAGTGGTCCCTGAGGATGTCCATGTTGTCGTGAGCGGCGATGTAGCCATTCTGAATTGCATTGAAGCCGGCGAGAATGTCGTCAACGGCAAGACGGAGCGGGTCAATCTGCGTTCATCAACTATTTTCCGCAAAGAAGGCGGCGCTTGGAAGGTCATAGGCCATCAGACCGATCTGCTCGGCTACATGAGCGCGCCCAAATAGTCAAAACGATTGATCGGCATTCGAGTGAACACCGTTCAACTGTTTGCTCCACCGACGAGTTGCTCATCGCAGACGGGAGTTCAATTCTTAGTTCTCTATATCAAACGTGACCCTGACCCCGTGCGCCTCATAAAGAGCGCGCAGGCGGGCAAGTTCGTCGGGTGAATAGCTCGTCTCTGGCAGTGCGGTGCCAGCACGTAGCGCGGAGCGGCCAAGTCCCGCCACACGTTCGAGCGCGTAAACAGCGCCGAGTGCTGTCAGGTGGGATTGGCCTTGCGGATCGATGATGGTGGCGCGGCGCATGACCGCCGAGCCGTCTTTCTGGCCTGCGACCTCAATCACGATTTCATGCGGCGCACCTTTGCCAGGTTTGGTGGCGGCGATCGCACTCATGCCGGGAATGCGCATCAGCAAGTCCCAGAGGCCAAGCCGGACCAACCGGCGCATGGAGCCGAGCGCATTGCCCTTGTCAAAGCCGAGGCGGACGCCGACGTCGCGCGCACCGGTGGCAAGCGCCGGTGTCACCATGTCGCCCATGTTCATGCGATAGACGCGGCGCATTGCGCCTGAGGGAAAAGTGATAAGCCGGTCATCGCTCAAGGGGCCGACACGTTGCCAACGGCCACCGCTGCGAGCTGTGAAATCAAGGCTCATGCCTTCGCCCGCACTGGCGGAATCGGGGCCCATCTTGTCGCCTGTGTAATAAAGGATCGACATATCGACGCTTTGTACGCTATCGAGGCCGTCAGCGAGGCCCCGCGAGATAATCGCAGGCCCGCCCGCCATCCAATGTGAACTGAACAAGAGCGGTGCCGTCAGATCATAAAGCGCGCCGACGGCAAGCGCCCGGGCGAGCGCGTCCCAGCCCCGCGTGATGTCCATATATGCAATGCCGCGTCGCGCTGCCTCATGCAGCATGTGATCATCTGTCTCGTGGATGAAAACGCCGACGGCATCGAGCCGGTCGATCTGTTTGAGCGGTTGGGGGGCTGTCGCATCGATGACCACACCTGTCGCGTTGCTGATTTCATCTGCCAGCTGTGTGGCCTCGCTGAGCCTGCGCCCGCCGACGAGAATTTCAACATCGGGATGTCTGGCGCGCAATATCCGCGCCACCTGAGCGCCGACAACGCCGTAGCCCCCCGCCAACAAAATCCGCTTTTCCATCCTGCGCTTCTCCAAAGGTGTTTCTGTAGCTGATATTGAATATTGGTCATATGACCAATTTGTCAAGTGGGCCCGGCGTTGTATTCTCCGGAAATGAAGAAGAATCCCGACACAGACCTCGCGGCACCGCCAACCGAGAAAGGCGCAACGCGCCGCGAAGAAATACTGGAAGCGGCGTCCCTGCTGTTGCTGGAAGAAGGCTATGCCCGCTTCTCCGCGCGCGGCGTGGCAGCACGCGCAGGTATGCGCCTCAGCCACGTTCAATATTATTTCCAGAGTCCCGCGGCGATCCTCGCAGAACTGCTTGATCGTTTCGTGCATCGCTACGGCGATGAAATTGTCTCGCGGTTCACCACCGGCAACGGCACGCCGGAAGAGCGTCTGTACCGGTCTCTGGATTACCTCCTCAATGATGAAGTCTACCGGCGTGATTGCGGTCTCTTCATGATCGAAGTGGCAGGTTTCGCCGCCCGCGACAAACTTATCGCTGCTGCTCTTGCGCGCTATTATGAAATCTACTTCTCGCTTTTTTCCGATATGGCCAAGGCGTTAAAGCCATCCTTGACCGCGCGCGACCGCGCCCGACGTGCCCGTCAATGCGTCGCTCTGATCGAGGGCATGTCGATGACGCGTCCGCATATGGGAACGATGGGCGATGCCGATTTCAATGCGCGCGAAGCAACACGCGCCATTTTGCGCCTTTTGGCGGATAGCTGACGGACGCAGTCACAACGTCAGCACCATGCGCAGTTCCATCGCAATGCCGTGCTGGCGGCAGGGTATGGGCGTGATCGTCTCTGCCATGGTTTCAAACCCAAGCGCCGTGTAAAGGCCAACCGCCGGATTGTCGGACATGACGTCGAGATGCAATGTGCGATAGCCTGCGGCGCGCGCCCGGTCGATTTCATAAATCATCAGAGCGCGACCAGCACCTTTGCCGCGTCCGGCCTCCGGCACCGAGACGACAATGATGTAGCGGCAGTCGTTCGGCACATAGGGGTTCATATAGCTTGCGATGTCGGCGCGCGCTGCAAGCTCCGCGATCATTTCTGGCGTGATCCCGTGTTGGCCGATGAGGCCATAGATGATCGGAAAAACGGCATCCTTGAGCCGGTAATGCTCCGGCCCGTCATGAGCAATCAACACACCGCGGAACGCACCGTCCTCCAATGCCAATACCGATTGCGTATGAGAAAAGAAATTGTCAGGCGTTGCCCAGGCCTGAGCCATGAACTCCCGATACAAGGGCTCGTGAGGGCCAAAGATATAGTCGTAGGACATGGGGCCCGTCGCACGAACAAGTGCCGGGATATGGGCAGCAAACTGCCCGGCAGGCTCATCTGAAGCAGAAACAACGCTGATTGTCATCGGATTTCCTCATATTGGTCATGTGACCAATACCATGCCGAAGAATCCGTTTTGCTGCAATCACTTTTGGTCTATCGACCAATAAATTGTTTAAGGCAGCTTCAGACCCGGATATGCGGTTGCTTTAGGCCCGAACGGACGCCCAGCTTCACTTTTGTCTTAGCTTGGCGCGGGGTTCGATTTCGCCTATAGCAGAAGGCCAGTTTCCGTGTTTTATCTTTGAGTATCCGCCGTTCATGCCCGACAATTTGAGGCTTTCGCCATTCGATCTTTTCGTCGATCCGCTCCTCAATCTTCAGGACGCGCGTCTGCGTGCGCTTCTGGCCTATTGGACTGAAAAACGGGCGGGCCGCGCCATGCCGTCTCGCGCCGATGTGAACCCGGGCGATATTGTCAGCCATTTGCCGACTGTTTTTCTGATCGATGTGAAGCCACCTGCCGTGCAGCCCGCACATTTTCAGGTGCGCCTCATGGGCACGGCGCTGAATGATTTGTTCTCCGCCGATTACACTGGTCGCACGCTCGAACAGGGGATGACGGTGCAGGGCGGCCAGACGATGGCCAAAGTACTGGGCATCGTGTGCCAGCTCCACAGGCCCTTGCGTTTACATGGCGCTATGCCTTTGAAGCTCGGCAAAGAAAGCATTGAAATCGAAGCGATCATCATGCCGCTGTCGTCAAGCGGCAGCACCGTCGAAATGGCCATGGGCGAAGTGGTAAAACGGGCTTCGGCGTAACCTCGTCTCAACCCTTGTTTGATGTCAGCTGCAAAAAGACATCTTCGAGATCGGACTCTTCCGTCGATATATCGACAATCTCGAGGCCTGCGCGCTGCACGCGGTCGAGGATGTTCATGACCCCGATTTCTGCCGGATTATACTGGATGGCCAAAGCACCGGAGGATGTGACTTCGGTGCGCAAACCCTCAACAGGTTTTGAATTTGGCGCTAGGACGCTCGCCGTCCGTATAATGATCTTCTTGTCAGTGACACGGGCGATGAGCTTCTGCGTCGGTTCGCAGGCGACAACATCACCCTTGTCGATGATGGCAATACGGTCGCAAAGCGCCTCGGCTTCTTCCAGATAGTGTGTGGTGAGCACAATGGTCGTGCCCTGCTCGTTGAGGCTTTTGACGTAGTCCCAGAGCTGCTTGCGTAATTCAATATCAACACCGGCTGTGGGCTCGTCAAGCACCAGAACCGGTGGGTTGTGTACCATGGCTTTAGCAACAAGCAACCGGCGTTTCATGCCGCCTGAGAGCGTGCGCGCATAGGCGTCCGCCTTATCTTCAAGTCCCATGGCCGCGAGAATTTCCATCGTGCGGCGTTCGGCCTTTGGCACGCCGTAAAGCCCGGCCTGAAGGTCGAGCACTTCGGCGGGTGTGAAAAACGGATCCACACTCAGCTCTTGCGGTACAACGCCGATGGAAGCACGTGCCTGACGCGGATTGGCCCCGATATCAAAACCCCAGACCGACACGTCGCCCGATGTCTTCATCACGAGACCGGCGAGAATATTGATGAAAGTCGATTTGCCGGCTCCGTTCGGTCCCAGGAGGCCGAAGATCGACCCCTGCGGTACGGCAAGGTCGATGCCCTTCAGGGCTTCCTTTGCCGGTTGCCCGCCTGCGGCACGATAGATTTTGCCCAAACCCGTCGCCTCAATCGCGTTGAGGCCGGTGGTCGGCGAAATTTTACGTTCTTCGGGGGCAAGCGTATGGGCCATTGTTCGGCTCTTTGTGTAAAGTGCAGGACCGCCTGAAGCGGACCTGCATGAGGCAGACAAGTAGGTGTTAGCATCGGATGGAAACAGGGGCAAACGATGTGGCTCCTGCTCTATATAGGTAGCCGCCCGCGCGAGGCGAAGAGGAAGACGGAAAAAATATGGTTGAGGCAGTCCCATCCCGCCCGCTCAAAAAAGGCGATCATCTCTTTCTGGTGGATGGATCGGGCTATATTTTCCGCGCCTATCACGCGCTGCCGCCACTAACGCGTAAGTCCGACGGCATGCCTGTCGGGGCGGTGTCGGGCTTCTGCAACATGCTTTACAAACTCATCGAGGACACAAAGGACGAGTTCGAGCCGACCCATCTTGCAGTCATTTTCGATGCCTCGTCGAAAACCTTCCGCAATGACATCTATCCTCTATACAAGGCTCAGCGCCCCGAGGTGCCGGAAGATTTGCGCCCGCAATTTGCGCTGGTGCGCGACGCTGTGCGCGCCTTTACCGTGCCCTCCATAGAGATGGTGGGCTTTGAAGCTGACGATCTCATTGCGACCTATGCGCGGCTGGCAGGCGAAGCGGGCGCGCGTGTCACGATCGTGTCGTCGGACAAAGATCTGATGCAGCTTGTCACTGACAATGTGGACATGCTCGACACGATGAAAATGAAGACGATTCGCCATGCCGAAGTGGTAGAAAAATTCGGTGTCGGGCCGGACAAGGTCATCGAAGTGCAGGCGCTTGCAGGCGACAGCGTTGACAATGTGCCGGGCGTGCCGGGCATCGGTATCAAGACGGCGGCGCAGCTCATTGTCGAATATGGCGACCTTGAAACGCTGCTCGCGCGTGCGCCCGAGATCAAACAAAACAAGCGACGCGAAAATCTCATCGAATTTGCCGAACAGGCACGGATTTCAAAACGCCTAGTGACACTCGACGCGCACGTACCCATTGATGTGCCGGTTGAGGATATGGCGGTTCATGCGCCAGACCCCGAACGCCTCATTGCCTTTCTCCATGCGATGGAATTTTCAACACTCACCAAACGCGTGGCGACAAAATCTGGCATCGACGCAGGCAGTGTCGCGCCCGCCGCTGACCACATGGCGGCTGCAGGAGCGGTCGCGCCCGCACCCGCACCCGCCACAGCAAAGACAGTCGCGGCGTTGGCCGAAGGCGGTGCACCGGGCGCGGTTGCGCTCAATACAAATCCACCGATGGCGGACGCGAAACACATCGCCATTACAAAACTTGCTGACCTCGAAGATTGGGTGACGCGGGCGCGTGCCGCAGGCGTGGTCGCCGTCGACACGGAGACCGACAGTCTTGATCCGATGCAGGCTCGCCTCGTCGGCTTCTCGCTTTGCATCACACCGGGTGAAGCAGCCTATGTGCCGCTGCAACATGGCAGCGTCGGTGGCGGGCTTGATTTCGACAATGCGAAGGCGGTTGAGCAGATACCGCTGAAGGATGCCGTTGCTGCGCTGAAATCTTTGTTTGAGGATACATCCGTTCTCAAGGTCGGGCAGAATATTAAATTCGATCTCCTCGTTTTTGCGCAACACGGGCTTCACCTCGAGACGCTTGATGACACAATGCTCATGTCTTATGCACTCGATGCCGGTGTGCATGGCCACGGCATGGACGAGCTTTCAACCTTGCATCTCGGTCACACGCCGATTTCATTTTCCGAAGTGGTAGGTAGTGGCAAGGCGCGCATCACCTTTGATCAGGTGCCGGTGGACAAGGCTGTTGCCTATGCCGCCGAGGACGCCGACGTCACGCTTCGCTTGTGGCATGTGCTGAAGCCGCGCCTCGTTTCAGAACGGAAAACTGTGGTCTATGAAACGCTGGAGCGGCCACTCGTGCCGGTGCTGCGCGAAATGGAACGCGCAGGCATCAAGGTGGACCGGCAGGTGCTAGCGCGCTTGTCAGCGGATTTTGCTCAAAAGATGGCGCAATATGAAGACGAGACCTATGAACTTGCAGGCGAGAAATTCAATATCGCCTCGCCCAAGCAGCTTGGCGAAATTCTTTTCGACAAGATGAACCTCGAAGGAGGCCGCAAGACCAAGACGGGTGCCTGGTCAACGGACAGCGACACGCTGGAAACGCTCGCCGCCGCCGGTCACGATTTGCCGCAACGTGTGCTCGACTGGCGCGGCCTTGCCAAACTCAAGAGCACCTATACGGACGCGCTGCCGAATTTTATTCATCCCGAAACAGGTCGCGTGCATACGTCATATTCGCTGGCCTCGACCACCACGGGCCGCTTGTCCTCGTCAGATCCGAATCTGCAAAATATTCCCGTCCGTACAGAAGACGGGCGCAAAATCCGCACGGCGTTCATTGCCGACAAAGGTAATAAGCTTTTGTCCGCCGACTACAGCCAGATCGAATTGCGATTGCTTGCGCATATCGCCGACATCGGTGCGCTGCGTCAAGCCTTTGCCGATGGTCTCGACATTCATGCCATGACCGCATCTGAAATGTTTGGTGTTCCGGTCAAGGACATGGACCCTTCTGTGCGCCGCCGCGCCAAGGCAATTAACTTCGGGATCATTTACGGCATTTCGGCTTTCGGACTTGCTAATCAGCTTGGAATTCCGCGCGGCGAGGCGGCGGAATATATTGAACGCTATTTCGCGCGCTTTCCCGGCATCCGCGCCTATATGGATGCGACGAAAAAATCGGCCCATGAAAACGGCTACGTCGAAACGATTTTTGGGCGGCGCGTGCATCTCCCCGCGATCCATTCCAAAAACGGGGCCGAACGCAGCTTCATGGAGCGCGCCGCGATCAACGCGCCCATTCAGGGTTCCGCTGCCGACATTATCCGCCGCGCTATGATCCGCATGCCGGATGCTCTCAAGTCAGCGAAGCTCAGCGCGCGCATGCTGTTGCAGGTGCATGACGAGCTGATCTTTGAAGTGCCGGAAGCTGAAGCCGAGAAAACCGCGAAGCTCGTCGCCAAAGTCATGGTCTCGGCTTGCGAACCCGCACTCACCTTATCGGTACCGCTGGAAGTGGATGCGCGCGCGGCCGACAATTGGGACGAGGCGCATTAGCGAAGATAGCATGAGCGGCACAGAAGGGGTAATCGCAGATAAAGTTACTTCAGACAGCGACTCCACCCGGCGTCTGACCTGGGAGACGCGCGTGATGCAGGCAAGTCCGCTCGGTGTCATGGCGACGTCGGTCACCATCACCGTCGGCGTGTTTCTGTCCTATCTGCTCGCGGCGTGGTGGAACGACCTGCCGATTGTTGTTGTCATTGACAATGAACCGACGCTTTCACTCGATGCCTGGACCGCGCTCTGCATGGCGCTGCTTTGGGGTTCAGTATTCGGTCTCGGTGAGTATACCCGCATCAACAATCTCGCCGACCTGTTGCTGCTCAAAGGTAAGGGCGTGGTCGTCGAGGCAGCGCAAATCGACATTCTGAGATCGGGGCCCATGAGTGCGACGCGCATGCGGGCGCACGTATTTGGCGTAGTCGGGGCTGTTGTGGGCACAATTTTCTACAATATTGTCTACCAGCCGTTCGGGCGTCCCGTCGATATTTTGAACGCAACGGTGACCAATTACTGGTTCATCTTCATGACGCTCGCGCTTTTTATTGAGATTTTTCGCAACCTCTCTTATCTGCGCGCTGACACTATATCCTTCCTGCGTGATCTCGATGATCGTATCGAGATTGATCTCTTCGATGTCAGCAAGCTTGATCCTTTGGGCCGTATCGCACTCCGTCGATCGCTGCCCTGGCTCGTCAGCAGCGCCATTGTTTTCTTGATGATGTTCGGCCTGTCGAATTCACTGTTGTTCTGGGTGCTATGCATTGTCCTGATGATCAATGCGGCGCTTGTCTTCAGCCTGCCGATGTGGCGCGTTCACCGTCTGATCGACGATACCAAAAATTCAGAGCGTGAAAAGTTGCAAGCTGAGCTTGGTCGCGCGCGCGAGGTCTTTGCGCTCGACAAATCCGCCGATGCCTCCTCGCATCTCACCGCCTTGCTGACGCTCGAAGCCCGTATCGAAAATGCTCGCGAATGGCCGCTTGATCTCTCGACGGTCGTGCGCTTTGCCTTCTATCTCGCTTTGCCTCTAGGGTCTTGGCTCGGCGGCGCATTGGTCGAGCGCGGGCTTGATCTTGTGACGCGCTGAAGCGGAAGCGCCCGGACCGGTTTCGTCCGGGCATTCCAAATTCAAATGATCAATCAGGCGGCTACAGCGAGTTGCCGTCCGCTGCGAGCAAAAATTTCGCCCATCCTTTCGCAATGAGATACGAGATTGGGCAGCGAAAGGGCGCTCGCTTTGAGAGGGCTGTCGATGTCCGGCCCGATAATGCTGATGACCATGGCATAGACTGAAGCATCGCAAAGCGTCGGCTTGCTGCCGAAATAGAACGCCTGATCGCCGAGAGCGTCCGACAAGGCGACGAGATCGGCGTGACCAAGCGCATAAATTTCGTCACGTGTATGAAGACCAATGCCATGGCCGCGCATATTGCTCCACACGCCGCGTCGCGCCATGCCGCTCACAAGTGACCGCATGCCGAAAGGCATACCCGCGAAAAAAGCCTTGTAAACATGCGGCCAGTTCTCCGCTTCGAACCAGCGGCTGTAAACGAGCACCCAATAGAGCCGTTCATCCAGCAGCCGCTGCATGGCATGGGAGAGCGCCCGGTCGCGTGCGCTCAGATGGTTGTCCAGTGAGATCAGGCCATCAGCTTCGAGCCTGTCGATGATCAGAGTTGAATCGCCGATGCGTTCACCCTTGTATTCCGCAAATGGCACTTTGCCTTTGGGTCCGACACCAGGGTTGGCGACATGGGTGGTTGTGAAACTGACGCCGGCGAGGCGCAGGGTGCATTCAAGTTTGATACAGAATGAGCTGGGATTAGGTGTGCCTTGTATCGAGGGCGGCGTCGTGAAAAGGGTAAGCATCTGAATTCTCCTCGTCTGATGTTTTTCCTTTATACTGACACCCTACTGACAGCATGCCGTCAGCAGGGTTCGGGCATGCTGTCGGGATAACCCGGAGAGAAAGATCATGCGCCGTGCTGACCGCCTTTTTGACATCATCGAGTATCTGCGACGCCACAAGCGCGTGGTGACGGCGGCTGAGCTGGCGGAAACCCTCGAAGTCTCCGTGCGTACCATCTACCGCGATGTCGCCGATCTGCAGGCAAGTCGTGTGCCGGTCGAAGGTGAGGCGGGGCTCGGCTATATGCTGCGTTCCGGCTACGAATTGCCGCCGCTGATGTTCAGTGAGGACGAAATCGAAGCGCTTGTCTTCGGCGCGCGCATGGTGCGGGCCTGGGGCGATGCGAGTTTTACAAATGCCGCGGACGGTGCGCTCGCTAAAATTCGCGCCGTTCTACCGGCCCGTCTCAGCGAAGCCGCTAAGGCCTCGCATATCACGGTGGCAAGCAGCCGTACGCATGACAAAGCGGCTTTCAACGGGAACCTCTCGCCCATCCGCAGGGCCATCCGCGAGCGGCGCAAAATCAAAGTGACGTATAAATCTATGGGCGATGAAACGACGACCCGTGTTCTTCGCCCGCTCGGTCTCGCCTTTTTCGGTCCTTTCTGGATGCTCGCAAGCTGGTGCGAATTACGGAGCGATTTCCGGACCTTCCGCATAGAACGCTTTGAAGGCATCTCCGTCACGCAAGAGACCTTCCGTGATGAACCGGGTAAAACCGTTGAAGATTTCGTGGCGCGCCCGCAGGAGCAGGGAAAGTCGGGCTAGTACCAGCCGCCGGAAAGACTGGTCAGATCAAACTTTTCAGGGGAGATGATCTTAACGGCGTAGCCTTGTCCCTGCGGCGCAGCCCATGAAAATCCGTTTGGGGAATGCCATGTCTTCACACGGATAACGGCATCGGCACCGACTTTCCGGGCGAGTTTGGCAAAATGAGGGTTCAGTCTCTCCACATCCCCGTACCATTTGGAGCCAACGTCGATCTGTTGAATGACTTCGTATTTGACGTCGGCGGGAATGTCCGCCGTTGTCACCCAGATCTTGTTTTCGTGGGCGGCGTAAACCTGGCTTGGCGCGACAGCAGGAGGGGTCATTTCGTAGCGTTTAGTTGAGACAGGGCTATGCGGCGATGAACAACCGGCCAGGCCTGCAACAGATGTGAGCGCAATCCCCAATATGAGTGCTTTGAATTTCATCGTGACCCCCGGTGACGGCGTAATGCCCATCTCACAAATATATGATGCATACAGACCGTAGTGGGGCGCTATTGATCTGGTCAATAAAAAAGGCCGGTCGCAAGTGACCGGCCTTTTCAACTTAACGGGCTGAAATCTTATTCAGCGGCGTTCCGCACGGCAGGAGCCGCGTCGCGCACTTCCGGGTCGACCTTGTCGGCAAACTTTTCGAAATTGGCGATGAACATTTTGACGAGCTTCTGCGCCTGTGCGTCA
>TARA_R110000868_G_scaffold4278_1_pt1 | contig 25308 bp, 35 predicted proteins | sample TARA_R110000868 | Tara Oceans TARA_R110000868 (sample SAMEA4397489) | marine metagenome | biome: Polar Biome; feature: [SRF] surface water layer (ENVO:00010504); material: water (ENVO:00002006), including particulate matter (ENVO:01000060) such as... | depth 5 m | reverse complement strand
GGGTTGAAGTTAGTATTGCAGTTTAGCGTCAGTTAGATGACAGCGCTCGTTACCTGGGATTGAGGGAGTATTCATCCATAGAAATCAGCCACCCAAGCGTCAAACCATCCAAGTACATATTATATGACTTTCCATTTTTTACGCCAATATAAAAACGGGAACCTCTCGACTTTCAAATCGATACGTCAGATAAAGTCGAAATTAATACAGATTATGCACGCGCAAATTCCTGCTGAATATTTTCACCACTTAAGCGCCACGCATGAAAGTCTTCACGCTGTTGCTTTCGTTCTTCAAGATTCATACCCAAATCATACACTTCATTTGCAAGCTCAACGTACTTTGGAAAAAACTGCTCATTAAAACTGTCACTATTAATGAGGTTTAAAAGCTCGTTACGTTGCTGATTGAAATTACCGACCATATCCGTGACTATTTTTTTAAAAGCCTCTTCCCGCTCATGTTGTTTGTAACTATCCCAGGCCTCCAGTGCGACACTCAATACAACAAGCGCACCATTAACGCCTTTAGCAAGTTTAACAGCGCCCCAAGGTTTAAAACTTAACATTTTACCAAGATCAACACCCACAAACTTAGCAACAGTTTTAACACCATCGCGAGCGGCTATGATAGAGGTATTATTAATCATTTTGCTTTTAACAACATATTTCAATCCTTGCTTACCATGGGTCAACAACGCATCATTAAAATAATTTACTTCTTGGTCAAACCCTATTTTCATACTCTGAACTTGAAGGTTTGCAGATTTTAAATGCCGATCAAATTCATTTTGTAATTTAGACGCAATGACATCACCTTCACAACCGACTTCACGTTGAAAAAACTGATTAAATGTTTGTAGATCCGTTCCTTCAACTTGCATAATTAAATCTGTAAAGTATCGGGTTACAAACTCACGCAAGGCAGTGCGTGCACTTGAAATTGAACCTTGCGTACTTTCGAGCTTATTCTTTGTAATATTAACAACATCTGCAAGTTTAGTGACTTCTTGGCCTATTTTTTCATCCCTTTCAATTGCAGCGGGCAATTCTTTATTTAATACATCACGAATGATGCTTTTTTTTGCCTCTACTGCGATTTCTGCGATGCCACCATTGCTGACCATTTTTTTATGGGTTGCTTGCTGCAGTGATGCGATATGTGAAAGCTGTTTAAATTGTTCTAGATTTTCTAGCCAGTAATCGGAGCCCATATCGAAAGGATTTGCAGCAACTGCAACAATCGATAGTTCCGAGACCTCTTCACTCGTCAGGCCCACCATATCTAGCAAACGCTGAGTAATATTGTCACTTTTTACTTTATAATTCTCATTATATTCCCATTCATCTTCTACATCCGCCACTTCATCAAATCGACTTAAAACAAAAACAGTACGCGGTAATATATTAAGGTCTCGCATCAACCAATTTAAATCGTCATTATGACTTTCTTTTATTGGATTGGTTGAGTTCATCACGTATAAAACCAAATGAGCTTCACTGACATACTTTTTTGTGATGTCTTTGTATTTTTCCATTTCAGCAGTGTCGGCGCTGATCTTTTCTTTAAAACCAAATAGCCCTGGGGTATCAATGAGTAGGAGATCATCTGAAACATTATAAATCGCCACTTCGCTGGATGATTCCTGCTGACTAATCTTCATTGTTTGATCCATACGCTCCATCCAGGCAGCTGCAATAGATGTCTTCCCTTCCGAAAACCCGCCAATTAATGCCACTTTTAACTTACCATCTTGCGCATCATCAATGGCTTCTTTAAGTTTATTAATTAATGAAATATCAATTTTAACACCCATCGCTTCCCCTTGCTGTAAGAAGTCTTGCAAGGTACTTAAAATCTTAACGGTTTTATCTTGTTGCTGTTTAAATACATTTAGTGTCTGTTCCATGTCAAATCACCTTTTCAATTTTATTTGATATTTTATGCAAATAACCAATAGACTCAGTTAGTACATCATTAATGGCTTCTGTATTGACAACTGGCGTCTTAAGCGCTTTTTTTAACGTTTCTAATTGGCTTTCTATATTTGGAATAGCGTCGTCGATATTTCTATCGACCGTACGCTCAAGCTCTCTAGCGACATTGTATAAATTGTCATCCGTTGATTTTCGTTGCTGCGACATTTTGTAATCGCTGCTAAAAAAGCTTCTAACGGATTTATAAAATGAAAAAACCAAACCGACAGCACCTACAGCTATTGCCCCCCAACCTACAGGTGTAAATGCCAAACCAACCGTACCGACAACCGTGCCAATAAGGCCCATTACATTTACGCCATTATCGATATCAACATCTAGACTGAACCATTCTGAGAAACCTTGTGTATTAAAGGAGGAATACAGCTCCAATACTTCATCAGCATGTTGTTGAAAACGTTCAACAATGGCTTGTACATTCTCACCGAATGACTTAATTTCTGATTCCACATCTATAGGAAACTCCTTATCAAACTTTTCCTGAGCATGAAAAATCGCGAGCGATAAATCATCTTTAAATTCATCATTATCAATATCTTGGGAAATCTTTTCATACATCGTTTTACGAACATTCGACTTAAACACATCAACCGAGTGCCCAGAAAGTGCTCGCAAATCGCTTTTAAGTGTATCTAATGCTGCATCTAATTGATGATTAGCTGCGTCGGCTTCTTGCAGCAATTTTTCGTATAATGGAATAAATTTATCTTGCTGTAAGTGTTCTATTGAACTGGATGCTTTTTTTAATGCTTGGTTCGCTTTATTGACGTTTGCGCGTTTGATTTTTATTTTAAAACCTTTAACAAATTCTTCAGACAGAACACGTTTAAAATCAGTCATACCACTGTAAGACAACAAATATGGCTCATCATGCTTAGCCATAAATTTTTCTTTGCGCTTGCTGTTTTCTTGACCAGGCACTAAACAATCAGCTGCTGCCAAGAAACCAACCAAGCCACACACTGAAAAGCTGCCTTGATAGTTCTCACCCAGCTGCTCACTCATTTTTTCATCTAAGGTACGCAAGCTTTCTTTCTCGCCACTGCTTATTAGTTGTGGTTTCTGTAATTGCAGGGGATTAGTAATGCGTTTGTTAAAAATAGACCAAACCTCTGTTTGATCTCCTAGATGTTCTTTGATTTTTTCTAACGTACCTTTAGTGTTATCATCACCTGTTTGTGGTGCAGCGGCTTTACCCGTAACATAAAAGACTGCATGCGCTTTCTGCACAGCTTGCCAAATACTTTCGCCTACTTTTTCTTCCTTACCCTCAATACCTGGTACATCTAGTAATGCAAAGTGTTGTCCTTTCTGTTCCATTACATAACTCTGGCTATCTAGTGTGTAATCTGACCGACCATCACCAATAATACCACCATCCGCCAATGGTTCTAACTGACCCAGCCGTGTAAGCATTTCATCGTGTTTAGCGCACAGAGCCTTATGCTTGTCTTGATATTCATACAAGCTATTTTCGATATTTACTAAGGCTTCAGAAAATTCAATCTCTTGTGCAGTAATTTTTATATTTTGCGCAAGTACTTCTTTTTTTTCTGGTAATTCACGAATCATTGCCATTATTTTTTGAAAAAAATTAAGCGATGTTTCTTTTTCTTTCAATTGTTTTTCAAGAGTTTTTAATAAAGCAGAAAGCTTGGCCATTTCTTGATTTTTTCTTTGCTTTAATTGATTTAAATATTGCTGATTTTTATCTACTTCCTTTTCTAGCTGCAGTATATTTTTTCGAATTTCATCAAACGATGACTGATCTATATCGAGCTGCTTTTTTAATACACGAAATTTTTTTTGCGCTTTTATTTTTTCCGGTTCATCAAACATGATGCGTAGAGTTTCTATGATTGTCGATTTACCTGCATTAGTCTCGCCATAAAAAGCCATGGTAAATGTATTCCAATCTGCATTCTTTTCTAGCATTTCTAAATTTCTTACGATCTCATCGCGTATATTTAGCAACAACTCATACGCATTCTTTTTTGAATCATCTAATTCTTGAACAGCACTTGAGGTGCTTGGCTTTGAATCACTCTTAACTTTCTCGAGTAAATTATCTATTGCTTGGATTATTTGTCGATATATTGTAGAGGTTGCTTGCGCAGCATTCGTCGGTTTTTTCACTTTGGTGCTCATACCCGTCCTAGATTCCCTTGAACATTATTATTACAAAATTAAGGCACCTCTGATTTTCATCAGCTCCACCCATATTTCATAAAAACCCTAAAAATTTACCGAATCACCCAGAATTACAGCACTCACTTTGCTCATTTTTCCTGAAAACCGGGGAATTCCAGATTTTCAGGCACACTTGTCCTACATGAGTAATTTTTTAATGCGCAGAAGGTTACTGAATTCCGCCAGAAGATACAATCGGCAGGTGTTCTTATGGATAGCCCCGATACCGATCTTTCCGGTAGTTGAATTGACACTTGATTGGGCAAAGCGGTGTTCCACTTTGGCTCGGGTTCCGGACACAATATATTCCATTCTATACTCAAGGCTCTCTAGCAATAGCTGTCGGCGTTTTCCCAGACGCTAATTTGCTATAGTAACGGACAACAGGCCTTTCCAGCTCTTTCCAGAGGAGAAGTTTTTTCATCTGATTGAGAAACGTTTCCTGATGAGTAGTTTTGCGCTTATTCAATCTTTTGTTGGTGCCTATGCTACCGAATACCGGTTCTACAACGGACATCTGCAGCGCTTATTCAAACAGATCCTCAATGGCTTGGGGTTGGTTGCCAACAACATAAACGATGGCGGTGAAGTACAGATGTAATGCCAGCTCAATCTGGCAGCCCCTCGAACTCTGGCACTTCCCCTAACCCCTCATCCCAAACAGCTTTGCTGGATAAAAAAATGTGTGCTGTTGGCGCGATAGAGATTTCAGTGTCCAGGCACCCTGCGGGAACAACGAGCAAGCCTGGGGTCTGAGTGTTTGGTAACGCTGAGCCACACAGCTTACAAAAACTTTTGCTATGGCGAGTGCCCGGAAGCGTGTAGGAAGTCACTACATCTGCACCCGACCGCCAGACCAATTTGGCTGACTGTGAGAATAGATTTGCCGCATGAGCTGAACCCGTATCTTTTTGGCAATACTGGCAATGACACAGGTAAAAGCTGTCGAAGTCACCTTTTATCTCAAATCTTACTGTGCCACACAGACAAGAACCGAAATGTTCAGTCATTAAAACCCCTCCATGGCCTGCTAGTAAAATACATATAACGAACCTGTAGAAAGACCTCTTTCCAGCCAGCTTTCCCTACTAACAGCCCGTTTTCTGTTGTTTATTTTTAATGGCCGAGCTGGGTCGGACATCGTTTGTTTATTCTGTGTTTCCGGCCTTTTCAGGCTTTGGCTAAAGCTCATCTTTGCAAAATTTGGGAGGTTTTTCTACAGCCTGTCCCCTCGCTAACGTATGCCGCTTGCGGCGTCACTTTTGAGCGGCTTGTTAGCAGCTTCAGCTCGTAAACGTTCCACCAGCCAGACTTTAATTATTGATTGCCGAGTAACACCAACTCAAGCAGCTTCACGATCAAGTAACTCAACTACCCATACCGGAAAATCCACGTGAATGCGCTTCGCTTCCTGGTTTACCCGCCGTGCGCTCTTGAGCGTCATGGAAGTCGATACCATGCTTATGGAGATTCGCCAGACTTTTCTGATCATCAAACTCGAAAATGTTCATGAGTATAAATTGTTCCTTTTTTGCTCATCATACAAGCCAGGCTGGTGAGGATTGCTAACGCTCGGCTTTGCGGCAAGTTTGGAGCACAGCGGAAAACCATCCACCTACATTGCCAGCCCTCGAATTCCCGTTCGATACTGGTTAATCTGGTGAGCAGGTTTACTGTTTCTACTCTTGTTTCTACAGGTTGTTGCCATGTCGATTGTTGCTTCTCTCTCCTCCCTTGCCTCTGGGCACGCCACCACGCCACTGACCTTGTTGGCCAAATCCGAGTTCGAACCCTGGTTGCAGCAGCAACCTGCGGCCAAAGACTGGCTTGAAGCCAGCCATTATTCCGGAACGGGCACCGCTTTGATCCCGCAACCCCAGGGCGGTTGTCTGGCGCTGTATGTGTGTGAATCTCTGGATGACCCTTTTGCCTGTGGCGAGTTGTCTGCCAGTTTGCCAGCAACGGATTACGTACTGACGGAAGATGCCAGCGCAGAACGCTTGCTGAATATCGCTTTTGGCTGGGGAGTGGGCGCTTACCGCTTTACTCGCTACAAGGAGAACAGCAAGCCCCAAGCCCGGCTGCTGCTCGACGATGCCGGTCTGGTCGATAAGGCCAACCAGCAGATCGATGCTATCAATCTGGTGCGAGATCTGGTGAATACCCCGGCTCAGGATATGATGCCGGCACAGTTGTCGGAGGTTACCCGGTCTTTGGCAGAAGAGTTTGGTGGCCGGTTTGAGGAAATTGTTGGCGACGACCTGTTAACACAGAACTACCCCATGATTCATGCCGTTGGCCGCGCCAGTGTGCACTCACCCCGGTTGCTCGATGTGCGTTGGGGTAATCCTGATTCCCCTGCCGTTACTCTGGTTGGTAAAGGCGTCTGTTTTGACAGCGGTGGCCTGAACCTCAAGCCGGGTAACTATATGCGGCAGATGAAAAAAGACATGGGGGGGGCCGCTCATGTACTGGGGCTGGCCCGGATGATTATGTCATCAGGTCTCGATATCCATTTGCGTGTGCTGATTCCTGCGGTCGAGAATGCCGTCAGTGGCAATGCGTTCCGCCCCGGCGATATTCTGCCGACTCGTAAAGGCCTGACGGTTGAAATCGACAATACTGATGCGGAAGGCCGTTTGGTGTTGTGTGATGCCCTGGCAGAAGCTGAGTCGGAACAGCCGGAATTGATTATCGACTTCGCCACCCTGACCGGTGCCTGTCGGGTGGCGCTGGGCACCGAATTGCCTGGCTTTTTTTGCAACAATCGACGGGTTGCTCTGGCGCTTGCTGAAGCGGGAGAAGCTGCCGCTGAACCGGTGTGGCAATTACCTCTGCATAAGCCTTATTTTGAATTTATGAAGAGTGATATTGCCGATCTGGTGAACGGAGCCGCCAGCCCTTATGGCGGTGCCATTACCGCCGCGCTGTATCTGGAGGCCTTTATCGACACCACGCCCTGGGTTCATTTCGACATTATGGCCTGGAATCTGCGCAAGTTGCCTGGTCGTCCAGTCGGTGGGGAGGCTATGGGAGTACGCGCCGTTTATCAATATCTGAGCGACTGCTATTCTTGATACTGGTTGAAGTGGGTGATCGGAGCGGGCAATCTGCCCGCTACACACTTCAGACCCAAGCGTTACCACCGCGCAGTTGTGTTGTTTACGCCCTCAAAAGGAGCAGCTGACATCCCCGTTGCTTCCTGTCATGGCACGCGTTCCACAGCACACGACATTTAGGCATAAGCGGGTCAGTGCCTCGCCGAGACCATACAGACTTTCTGCCAATCCAAAAACCGCCGCTATTCAAGCAGTTACCCCTTATATCCCACATTGGTCATACCTTGGAGTTGTCGTTTCATTCGGTTCCGTTCATTAGATGGAGAACTTGGCGTGAGAATTGAATATTCCTTTCAGGAAATTTAATTTCACAAAATTCCCCTCGCTAACCACACTGGGATCCTTCATGGCGTTTACCCAATCGGACTCCATTCGCTTGCTTGGACTGGACTTCGGCTCCACGACATCCAGCATGATGGTGGTGCAAGTCAGCCTTGGTAGACACAGCGTCAACGGTCGGATGAGCTATACCAACCCTACCCTGGTTTATCGCTCTCCGCCCTGCTTTACTCCCTTCCGTAACCAGCAAATCGATACCGAAATCTTGTTGCAGCAGCTAACCGTCTGGATGCAGCAAGCACAACTGGATGTGTTTCCAGCCCATACCGGTGCCGCACTGATTACCGGTTTGGCAGCCCGCAGTGACAATGCCCGAATTCTTAGCCGCATCATTGGTGAGCAGATTGGAGATGCCATGATTGCCACTGCCGATGACCCTGGGCTGGAGTCGTGGATGGCGTTTATGGGCAGCTGCCAGCTGCTGAGCCGTTACTACTATGACCAGCCCGTGCTGAACCTCGATATCGGTGGTGGCACCACCAATCCAGCCTTGGGTATGGCCGGGAATGTGCAGAGTTGTGGTTGTTATTACATTGGTGCGCGCCACTTCCGTTTTGAACCTGGCAGCTATCACCTGACCGGAATCTCATCTTACGGAACCCGATTATTGCGACAACTGGGCATCACCGCAGTACCGGCGGTTTTCGATAACAGCCTGCGCCAGCGCATCGTGCAGTGGATGGTGCGGAGTCTGGAGCAAATCGTTACAGGCAACGAAGCGGCAATTGACGATTATTTTCGCCAGTTGGCACTGCAGAACCAGGCCGGACTGGTCGGCCAGGAAGCGGCGCTGGTGACCTTCTCTGGTGGTGTCGGCGAACTGATCTATCGTTTTCAGGATAGTGGCCGCTGGCCAGGAACCACCGAGTATGGCGACCTGGGGATTGATCTGGCTCAGGCGATCGTAGCGTCCCCGATTCTTTCTCGCACACTATCGGTACGCCCGGACAATGCCGGTCGAGCCACCGTACTGGGGCTGACGTTACACAGCTCGGATATTTCCGGCACCAGCCTCTACATCAGCAATCCAGAGTTATTACCACTCACTGACTTGCCGCTGTTATCGCACCTGGATCTGGATGCCAGCCAGGATCAGATCACACAAGTGATGCGATTGGCACAGGGTTGCCAGCGGGGGGCGGCCATTCGGATTGGTGTTGGCAACACGAATACCCAGCCAGCCTCCTTGCTACTCATTAAACAGTTTACCCGGCGGCTGAATAGCGCCAGAGACTGTGCCACCGGAGACGGTGCCGCCTTGTCTGCACCGCCACTGGTGTTATTACTCGAAAGCAATATTGGCAAGACCCTTGGCAACTACCTCAGCAATTGGGGGCAACGCCCGGAATCCTTGCTGGTTATCGACGAAATTCCCGACCGACAAGCCCAGTTTATTCATGTCGGTCGACCACTCAAACAGGTCGTACCGGTCTCTTTTTTCGGTATGAGTCAGGAGGCTAGCTGACTATGTCCATTTTTTGCCCAACCCCACTGCAACAGATTGATACCCCTGCCAGCACAGATCCCAAAGCGTACGACATTCTGCTAATGCAGAAGCATTACCGCTTTCGTAATCTGGCGCACTTGTTAGGGGCTGCGGATGTCAGCAAGGCCGGTGATCGTATCGCCGGATTGGCTGCCAGCGACGAAATTGAGCGTGAAGCAGCCCGTTCCCTGCTGTCCCAACAGACACTACAGCATCTTTACGATACCCCGCTGACCGACGCTGAAGGCCGTATCGACAGTGTGATGCGGGTCAATTACGACATAAATCCGGCCACCTTCAATACCTTGCGGCAACTGACTCTGGGTGAATTAAAGGATCTTATGCTGGCCAGTAAAGGGCCGCGTATTCGTGAGATTGGCCAGGCGTTGACCGGAGTCATGGTCGCGGCAGTCACCAAGCTACTCGACGTCCATGAGCTGATTCTGTTGGCCAAGCGCCTGAAAAATGGCGCGGCTGCTCAGGCACGAACCCGTGTTGGCCTGCCAGGCACCTTGTCCTCACGGTTGCAGCCAAACCACCCCACCGACAATCTCGCCGGGATCAGCCTGCTGACCTATGCCGGACTGTCGATGGGAGCCGGAGACGCACTACTGGGCCTCAACCCGGCGATTGATACCGTCGACAACATCAGCGCGGTATTACACCACCTAGACAGGTTGCGGCGGGAAACCGGTGCTCCAACCCAGATTTGTGTGCTGTCTCATATCAAAACCCAAATGGCTTGCCTGCAAGGCGGAGCGCCGGTGGAAATCATGTTCCAGAGCCTGGCGGGCACAGAACGTACTCTGACCGACGAATTTGATGTCACCGTTGAGCTGCTGGACCAGGCCTATGAGTTGATGCAAAACCACGGGCCACTGCGAGACTCTGGCGCAGAAAATGTTATGTACTTCGAAACCGGCCAAGGCAGTGAACTGACCTACAACAAGCACAACGGTCTGGATATGGCGACCTGTGAAGCCCTGTGCTACGGACTGGCACGTCGCTACCGCCCGTTTATGGTGAATAACGTCACCGGATTTATTGGCCCTGAAACCCATCTTGATAATTTTGAAATGACCTACAGCTGTTTGCAGGATCATTTTATGGGCAAGTTAATGGGATTACCCATGGGCATGGCACCCTGCTTTACCCTGCATTCCCAGGTGACTGCCGAAGGCCAGCAAATGGCCACTGAGCTGCTTGCCGCCGCCGGGGCCAACTTTTTTATGGACGTTTACCTCGGTAACGACCGCATGCTGGCCTATTTCGATACCAGTGGCCACGACGACCAGACCTTGCGCGAGATTCACAACCTCGAACCAGCACCCGAATACCTCAGCTGGGCAATGGCCAAAGGCATTTTCATACGCAATGAAGAGGGAGAACTGGAACGTGGGCCGAACTGGGGCAAACCAGAACAATTTTGTGCCTCAGAAAGTGATTATCAGCATCTGCTGGAATCGGTACCAGCCGCTTATGGATTCGACAATGCCGGGCCACGTCCAAGCAATCAGGTTGCCCGTACCCTGAGAAGCAATCAGGCGGTTGCCAGGGAGGCAATTTATGCCGACCTCAATGTCAATAAACTCACCGACGTACTGGGATTCCGCCAGTTGATCACTCGCGCCAACACCCGGGAAACGCATCTGTCCAACCCGGAAACCGGTGCTTATCTCGACACTCATTGCCGTTTGAGCCTGGTGCCAGAATTCACCGATGTCCAGATTCTGGTGACCGATGGACTCAGTGCCGAGGCCATCCACCACAATATTGAGCAACTGCTACCCGTGCTTCAGGACGGTTTACAAAGCCGGGGCTATCGTTGTGGCCAGGCCGTTGTTTGTCAGTATGGCAGGGTCAAACTGGCGGAAGATATTGGCAATGCACTGCAGTCACGGCTGATCATCAATTTGATTGGTGAACGCCCTGGTGGTGATGCCATGGCGTCCCGAAGCATGTCGGCCTATCTGGCTTATCGCGTTGCAGATGAACACCAGCAGCAGGCTGCCATATTCAGTGGCAACCCGGACATCGAGTGGGAATACAGCGTTATTTCCAATATTTACCAGAAGGGGCTGCCAGCCACCGAAGCCGGTTCCGTCATTGCCGAAAAAGCGATTCAGATATTGACCCACGGCGCGGCAGGAAATCGTCTGGAAGCGCAGCTAAAACCGCATGTCGCCGCCTGAACCGGATGGTTCGTTACGCCGGAAAAGGATTTCCGGCCACGCAGACTGATTGGTGGCTCATGCCACTCTCCAGCATAAGACGTCCGTAGCAAGTAGCAAATTACTGGCATAAAAAAACCCGCTCGAAAGCGGGTTTTCAGGAAGAGCAGCCAATATTACTCAGCTGCATCATCCTCGACTTCTACAATGTCTTCTGCATCAACAACCGGACGATCGACCAGCTCTACATACGCCATAGGCGCAGCATCACCAGAACGGAAACCGCATTTTAAAATACGGATATAACCGCCTGGACGAGCTTGGTAACGAGGACCGAGTTCGTTAAACAGTTTACCAACAGCTTCTTTGCTGCGGGTACGAGAGAACGCCAGACGACGGTTTGCAACTGAATCTTCTTTAGCCAGAGTGATCAGTGGCTCAGCAACGCGGCGCAGTTCTTTCGCTTTTGGCAGAGTCGTTTTAATGACTTCATGTTCGAACAGGCTCACCGCCATGTTTTTCAACATGGCTTGACGGTGTGCGCTGGTACGATTGAAGTGACGACCACTTTTACGATGACGCATGGTTTAATTCCTTACTAACTGAACGCTCAGCTTACGCGAGCACTTTGTCGTCGTTACGGAGGCTGGCGGGTGGCCAGTTCTCCAGATGCATACCCAACGACAGGCCACGGGAAGCAAGAACGTCTTTGATTTCAGTCAGAGACTTTTTACCCAGGTTAGGAGTCTTCAACAGCTCAACTTCAGTGCGCTGGATCAGATCGCCGATGTAGTAAATATTTTCTGCTTTCAAACAGTTGGCGGAGCGGACGGTCAACTCCAGATCGTCGACAGGACGCAGCAGAATAGGATCAATCTCTTCTTCTTCGCGTACCTGTTCAACTACCTCATCGTTCTCAAGATTGACGAAGATAGCCAGCTGTTGTTGCAAGATGGTCGCGGAACGACGGATCGCTTCTTCCGGATCAATGGTGCCATTGGTTTCCAGATCGATAACCAGCTTGTCCAGGTCTGTACGTTGTTCCACACGAGCGCTATCGACGCTGTATGAAACCCGCTTGACCGGGCTGTAAGTGGCATCCAGCTGAAGTTTACCAATTGCCTTGGTTTCCTCGTCATTCTGGTAGCGAGATTCGACGGTTTCATAACCGCGACCTGAAGCGACCTTAATGGTCATCTTCAGCTCGGCACCTTCACCCAAATGGGCAATGACGTGGTCCGGGTTGACAATATCAACACCATGATCCAGTTGAATATCGGCAGCTGTAACCGTCGCCGGGCCAGTTTTGGCCAGAGTCAGGTTCGCTTCGTCGCGCTCATGCAATTTGACTGCAACACCTTTCAGGTTCAGCAGGATTTCAATAACATCCTGTTGAATACCTTCAATTGCGCTGTACTCGTGCAATACGCCGTCGATTTCACACTCGACAATGGCCGCACCCGGCATTGATGACAGCAGGATACGACGCAGGGCTGCGCCCAGTGTGTGACCAAATCCGCGTTCCAGAGGCTCAAGAGTGACCTTGGCATGGGTACCGCTAACTTCGTCTACCTGGATGTTACGAGGTGTCAAAAATTCATTAACTGCACGCTGCATAGCTGCCCTTAAGCTCCTCTATTATTTGGAGTAAAGTTCCACGATCAGGTTTTCGTTGATTTCCGCAGGGAGATCAGCGCGTTCCGGAACATTGGTAAAAGTACCTTCCATCTTGCCGGAATCGACATGGATCCATGCGCAATCACTGCGCTGACCAGCCAGTTCCAGAGCAGTCTTGATACGATCCTGGTTTTTCGATTTTTCGCGAATCGCAACCACATCGCCAGTTTGCACCTGGTAAGACGGAATATTAACAGTACGTCCGTTAACGGTTACTGCCTTGTGAGAAACCAGCTGACGCGATTCCGCACGGGTAGAACCAAACCCCATACGGTAAACAACGTTGTCCAGACGGGATTCCAGCAATTGCAGCAGGTTTTCACCCGTTGCACCTTTACGGCGCGCTGCTTCTTTGTAGTAGCTGCGGAACTGCTTTTCCAGAATGCCGTACAAACGGCGGACTTTCTGCTTTTCACGCAGCTGCAAACCATAGTCAGACAGACGACCACGACCTGCGCCATGAACACCTGGCTTGGTTTCAAGCTTGCATTTTGTATCGAGTGCGCGAATGCCGCTTTTCAGGAACAGATCAGTTCCTTCACGACGAGACAGCTTACACTTGGGACCAATATAACGTGCCATAATTCTGCCTCCTTATACGCGACGCTTCTTAGGTGGACGACAGCCGTTATGAGGAATCGGAGTCACGTCTGTGATGTTGGATATTTTGTATCCACATGCATTCAGAGCGCGAACTGCAGATTCACGGCCAGGACCTGGACCTTTAACTTCAACGTCCAGATTCTTCAGGCCATACTCTTTGGCAGCTTCACCAGCACGTTCTGCTGCCACCTGAGCGGCAAAAGGAGTGCTCTTACGAGAACCACGGAAACCAGAGCCACCGGCAGTAGCCCAGGACAATGCATTGCCCTGACGGTCGGTGATGGTCACAATGGTGTTGTTAAAAGAGGCGTGGATATGGGCAATGCCATCCACTACCTGCTTTTTAACCTTTTTCTTGGTTGATCTTTGTGGCTTAGCCATTTTTTACAATCCTGCTTTTAATATCAACACTGCAACAAGTGAATGCAGCTACACTAAAAGTCCAACCCGGTAATCAGTGATTACTTACGGATTGGCTTGCGCGGGCCCTTACGGGTACGAGCATTTGTTTTAGTACGCTGACCGCGAAGAGGCAGGCTACGACGGTGGCGAATACCGCGGAAGCAACCCATGTCCATCAAACGCTTGATGTTCATTTGTACTTCACGACGCAGATCGCCTTCGACCGTAAACTTAGCAACTTCATTACGGATAATGTCCAGCTGATCTTCGCTCAGAGAACCAATTTTGGTGCTCTCTGCGATGCCTGTAGCGGCACAGATTTGCTGGGCAGTGGTCTTACCAATGCCAAAAACATAGGTCAGAGAAATCACTGCATGCTTGTTGTCAGGAATATTGACACCGGCAATACGGGCCATGTCTAACTCCGTTACACTTACTTGATGAAAGGGCGCGAGATACTACAAGTAGCTTGCATAAAATGCAAGCTACTTGTTAACCACACCCGCCGTGCCAGGAGAATTAACCCTGACGTTGTTTGTGCTTGGGATCTGTACAGATCACGCGCACGCTGCCGTTTCGACGAATGATTTTGCATTCACGGCACATTTTTTTAACAGACGCACGTACTTTCATGACAGTCTCCTAAAATGGCCTCAGCGATTAGCCGAGCCCATATTTTTCAAGTTCGCTTTCTTCATCAGGGATTCATACTGATGAGACATCAGATGTGATTGCACCTGCGCCATAAAATCCATAACCACAACCACTACGATCAGCAGTGATGTACCGCCAAAGTAGAAAGGCACATCTGCTGCAACCACCAGAAACTGGGGCAACAAACAGACAGACGCAATATAAAGAGAACCAAACAGGGTCAGGCGACCCAATACGGTGTCAATATATTTGGCGGTCTGGATTCCGGGACGAATCCCTGGAATGAAAGCACCGGATTTTTTCAGGTTTTCTGCGACATCTTTCGGGTTAAACATCAACGCCGTATAGAAATAGCAGAAGAAAATAATACCGGCAGCAAACAATACGATATAAAGCGGCTGGCTAGGTGCCAGAGCCAGGCTAATGTCCTGGAGCCATTCCATGCCTTCGCCCTTGCCAAACCATTGCCCCAGAGATGCCGGGAACAACAGCAAGCTTGATGCGAAAATCGCAGGAATAACACCCGCCATATTCAGCTTGAGTGGAAGATGGCTGCTTTGGGCACCCATCATCTGACGGTTACCCATCTGGCGCTTGGCATAGTTGATGGTGATACGGCGTTGACCCCGTTCTACAAAGACAACGAAAGCTATAACCGCTACTGCCAAAGCAGCAATCACCAGCAACAACAGAATATTCAAATCGCCCTGGCGGGCAGATTCAAAGGCCTGTCCAATCGCGCTGGGCAAACCGGCAACAATACCGGCGAAAATCAGAATGGATATACCATTACCAATACCACGCTCGGTTACCTGTTCGCCCAACCACATCATAAAGACGGCACCCGCCACAAAGGAGGGTACTGCTGCGATATAAAAATCGATACCAGAAGAGAAGGTAACACCCTGCCCTGCCAGTCCTGCTGAAACACCGAACGCTTGTACGGTGGCCAGCAAGACAGTGCCGTAGCGGGTGTATTGGGTAATCTTGCGACGACCCGATTCACCTTCCTTCTTTAGCTGCTCAAGCTGAGGGCTCACCGCCGTCAGCAATTGCATGATAATGGACGCGGAAATGTACGGCATGATCCCGAGCGCAAGAATACTCATACGCTCCAGTGCGCCGCCGGAAAACATGTTGAACATTTCCAGGATAGTGCCCTGATTCTGTTCAAACAACCGTGCCAGCGCTTCCGGGTTAATCCCTGGTACCGGAATATGGGTACCAATCCGATATACAACAATTGCCAGGAGTACAAACCGGATCCGGGAGAAAAGTTCTCCCAAACCCTTGTTCATTCCTTGTGGTAGTGAGCCTTGAGTAGCCATTAGTCTTCGACCTTACCGCCTGCTGCTTCAATGGCAGCGCGAGCGCCTTTAGTGACTTTCAGACCTTTAACAGTCACAGCCTTGCTGATTTCGCCAGACAGGATAACGCGACCTTCTTTAAACTTGTCGCCAATCACGTCTGCTGCTTTCAGTGCTGCCAGATCTACGACATCGCCTTCTACCAAAGACAGTTCGTTGAGACGAATCTCTGCAACGTACTGGGCTTTACGGGAAGTAAAGCCAAACTTTGGCAAACGACGGTGGATAGGCATCTGACCACCTTCGAAACCGGGTGCAACGCTGCCACCAGAACGGGATTTCATCCCCTTGTGACCACGACCACCGGTTTTACCCAAACCAGAACCGATACCACGGCCAACGCGCTTACGCGATGGCTTGGAACCAGGAGCAGGGCTCAATTCATTGAGGCGCATATTACTCCCCTTCAACCTTAACCATGTATTGAACTTGGTTGATCATGCCGCGAATGGAAGGAGTATCTTCCAGTTCAACAGTATGACCAATCCGACGCAGGCCCAGACCTTTCATGGTTTCGCGGTGCTTTGGCAGTTTGCCAATAGTGCTGCGAGTCTGGGTAACCTTTACAGTTTTCTTTTCCATATCGAATTACCCCAGAATTTCTTCAACAGTCTTGCCGCGTTTTGCCGCCACCTCTTCAGGTGACTTCATTTGCGCCAGGCCATTAAAGGTTGCACGAACCACGTTGTTTGGGTTAGTAGAACCGTAGCACTTGGCCAGTACGTTCTTGACACCAACCATCTCCAGTACTGCACGCATCGCACCACCGGCAATAATACCGGTACCTTCAGATGCTGGCTGCATATAAACCTGTGCACCGGAGTGACGGGCTTTAATCGGATACTGAAGCGTGTTGCCATCCAGCTGCACAGTGATCATGTTGCGTTTGGCTTGTTCCATAGCTTTTTGAATTGCCATTGGAACCTCGCGGGATTTACCGCGACCAAAGCCGACACGACCATTGCCATCACCAACCACTGTCAGAGCAGTGAAGGCGAAAATACGACCACCTTTTACTACTTTGGCTACACGGTTAACCTGAACCAGTTTTTCCTGGAATTCACTTTCTGAGCGATCGTTGTTGCGATCGTTATTACGTTCGTTATTTGCCATGATCTTTACCCTTAGAATTCGAGGCCGTTTTCACGAGCCGCGTCAGCCAGAGCCTTGATGCGACCATGGTATCTAAAACCGGAACGATCGAAAGCGACCTTGGTAATACCGGCGGCTTTTGCACGCTCAGCAATCAACTGACCCACTTTCGTGGCAGCACTGACGTTACCAGTTAAATCGTTACGCAGATCTGCTTCTACTGTAGAAGCCGTTGCAAGGACGCTAGCGCCATTGGCAGCGATGATCTGAGCATAAATGTGTCGGGGTGTACGGTGTACACACAGACGAACCGCGCTTTTTTCACGGATATTTATCCGGGTTTTCTGGGCACGGCGCAGACGAGCTGTTTTCTTCTCATTCATGGCCTAGACCTTACTTTTTCTTGGCTTCTTTACGACGAACAATCTCGTCAGCGTAACGAACACCCTTGCCTTTATAAGGCTCAGGAGGACGGTAACCGCGAATTTCAGCGGCAACCTGGCCGACAACTTGTTTGTCGACACCCTTGATCACAACTTCCGTCTGGCTTGGTGTTTCACAAGTCACACCGTCAGGCAGTTCATAATCAACCGGGTGAGAGAAGCCCAGGGACAGGTTTAGAGTTTTGCCGGAAGACTTGGCACGATAACCAACACCTTGCAAAACCAGTTTCTTTTCAAAACCAACACTCACACCGGTAACCATATTGTTTACCAGAGCGCGGAACGTTCCCGCCAAAGCATTAGATTGCTTGTCATTCTTTTTCGGAGCGAACTTCAGTTCATTCTCTTCTTGCTGAATATCCACAGCAGTGTGGATAGCCAGTTCCAAGGAACCTTGTTTGCCCTTAACGGAGATCTTGTCAGCGGCCAGTGTGATTTCAACACCAGTCGGGATCTGTACAGGAGCCTTAGCTACACGAGACATGGTATCCCCTCTTAGAATACGGTGGCGATAACTTCACCACCGACACCCGCAGCACGGGCAGCGCGGTCAGTCATGACGCCTTTCGAGGTGGATACAATGGCTACGCCCAAACCTGCCTCTACTTTCGGCAGTTGTGCGGAACCCTTGTACTGACGCAGACCAGGGCGTGATACGCGCTGGATACGTTCAATAACCGGCTTGCCTTCGTAGTATTTCAGATCAATAGTCATAACCGGTTTGGTTGACTCTTCTACTGAAAAACCACTGATGTAGCCTTCTGCTTCCAGAACCTGGGCAACAGACGCCTTCATTTTTGAAGACGGCATGCTCACAGTCGTATGACCAGCTTGCTGGGCATTACGAATGCGGGTGAACATGTCCGCCAACGTGTCTTGCATACTCATTTATATTACCTCTGTTGTGCAGCGGCCTTCAGGCAAGACCTGAACAATAACGTTCCGGTCTTGCGCAAAGGGTGTGCTTACCAACTCGCCTTTTTCAGACCTGGCACGTTACCTTTCATTCCTTCTTCACGCAGTTTGATACGTGACAGCTTGAACTTGCGGTAAACACCGTGCGGACGGCCCGTTATTTGACAACGACGTCGCAGACGGCTCGCGGATGAATCGCGAGGTAGTTTCTGCAACGCTTGTTGTGCATCCCAGCGTTCTTCATCAGAAGAATCCTGGTTACTAATGATTGCCTTGAGCTCAATACGCTTGGCAGAATATTTCTCTACCAGTTTTTCACGCTTCAACTCACGCTGCTTCATGCTGATTTTAGCCATGACTAACTCCTCAGTTACGGAACGGGAACTGCAGCGCTTTCAGCAAAGCACGGCCTTCTTCGTTGGTTTTGGCTGTGGTGGTGATGGTCACATCCATACCGCGAACCTTGTCTACTTTATCGTAGTCAATTTCCGGGAAGATGATTTGTTCCTTCACACCCATGCTGTAGTTGCCGCGACCATCAAATGACTTGCCGTTAATACCACGGAAGTCACGTACACGAGGCAGGGAGATATCGATCAGACGATCCATAAAATCCCACATGCGTTCGCGACGCAGGGTCACTTTACAACCAATTGGCCAGCCTTCACGAACCTTGAAGCCCGCGACAGATTTACGTGCCTTGGTGACAACCACTTTCTGGGCAGCAATCAGTTGCATATCAGCAACCGCGCTATCCATCAGTTTCTTGTCGCCCAATGCTTCACCGACACCCATGTTCAGGGTGATTTTGGTGATTTTTGGCACTTCCATGATGTTCTTGTAACCAAACTCTTCTTGCAGCTTGGCTACTACTTCTTGTTTATACAGTTCTTCTAAACGTGACATAGCAGTATCCAGCTCCAATTAGGCGTCGATTACATCGCCAGTGGATTTGAAGATACGTACCTTCTTTTCACCGTCAACCTGGAAGCCAACACGATCAGCTTTTTCAGTTTTAGGGTTCCAAATGGCCACGTTGGAAGCTTGAATACCAGCTTCACGCTCGATGATGCCACCTGGCTGCTGCAGGTACGGGTTAGGCTTCTGGTGTTTTTTCACCATGTTAACGCCGGTAACTATCAGACGGCCATCCTGCTGTACCTTTTGAACGGTACCGCGTTTGCCCTTGTCTTTACCTGCGATAACAACCACTTCGTCTTTACTACGGATTTTCAACATTTGCATTCCCTCCCTTAGAGCACTTCAGGTGCTAGGGAAATGATCTTCATAAACTTCTCTGAGCGAAGTTCACGAGTCACAGGGCCAAAGATACGAGTACCGATTGGCGACAAGGATGCGTTCAGAAGAACCGCAGAGTTGACGTCAAAGCGGATAATTGAACCATCGGGACGACGCACACCTTTACGGGTACGTACAACCACGGCGTTCATTACCTGGCCTTTTTTAACTTTACCGCGAGGAATTGCTTCCTTAACGGACACTTTAATCAAATCACCGATGCCGGCATAACGACGATGCGAACCGCCCAGTACTTTAATGCACTGAACACGCTTTGCGCCGCTGTTATCGGCAACGTCTAGCATGGTTTGAGTTTGGATCATGCCTCTCGCTCCTTAACTGACTCCGCCTGGTGGTTAAACCTTGGCGGCGCGCTCGTCGATGTTTACCAACGCCCATGTCTTGTTTTTAGACAGTGGGCGTGACTCTTTTACTGTAACGAAATCGCCAATCTGGCATTCGTTGTTGGCGTCGTGCGCCATAATCTTGGTAGAACGCTTCACGAACTTTTTATAGATCGGATGCTTTACAAAACGCTCAACCCGGACAGTGATGGACTTGTCCATCTTGTTGCTCACGACACGACCACTCAGGGTACGAACGGATGTTGTGTTCTCAGTCATGATCATTCACCTGCCTTGCTTGCCAGCTCAGTTTTAACGCGAGCGATGTCGCGACGGGTCTGACTCACAAGGTGAGTTTGTCCCAACTGGCCAGTCGCTTTTTGCATACGCAACTTAAATTGTTCGCCCAACAGTTCTATCAGCTGAGATTTCAGCTCAGCCACTGATTTTTCTTTCAGTTCACTTGCTTTCATCACAGCACCGTCCGTTTAACGAATACAGTATCGAAAGGCAGCTTGGCCGCAGCCAGAGCAAACGCTTCACGCGCCAACTCTTCAGGCACACCTTCCATCTCGTAAAGAACACGACCTGGCTGAATCTGGCATACCCAGTATTCAACGTTACCCTTACCTTTACCCATACGAACCTCGAGAGGTTTTTCTGTAATAGGCTTGTCCGGGAACACGCGAATCCAGATCTTGCCGCCACGTTTCACCTTACGGGTCATCGCACGACGTGCTGATTCAATTTGACGCGAAGTCAGACGACCACGGCCGGTAGCTTTCAGCGCATATTCGCCAAAGCTGACCTTGGAGCCACGAATGGCCAAGCCACGGTTACGGCCGGTCTGGACTTTGCGGAATTTGGTACGTTTTGGTAACAACATAACTCAATCCCCTTATGAACGACCGGATTTCTTCTTACCCTGGCTCTTGGCGCGTTCGCGTACCTCTTGGATACCGCCCAGAATCTCACCTTTGAAGATCCAGACTTTAACGCCAATAACACCATAGGTAGTGTGTGCTTCGTAAGTTGCGTAGTCGATGTCGGCACGCAGTGTGTGCAATGGCACACGTCCTTCACGATACCACTCGGCACGAGCAATCTCGGCTCCACCCAATCGGCCGCTCACCTGGATCTTGATACCTTCAGCACCGCCACGCATGGCGTTCTGAACGGCGCGTTTCATAGCACGACGGAACATAACTCGACGTTCCAGCTGGCTAGCAACGCTCTGGGCAACCAGTTTGGCATCCAGATCAGGCTTGCGAACTTCTTCAATGTTGATGTGTACCGGAATACCCATCACTTCGCTCAGGTCCTTACGCAGAACCTCAACGTCTTCACCTTTTTTGCCAATCACAATACCTGGGCGGGCAGTGTGGATGGTGACTTTGGCGTTTTGCGCAGGACGCTCAATGACGACCTTACTGACTGATGCCTTTTCCAGGCGCTTTTCGATCATGGATCGAACAGCGATGTCAGTCAGCAGATTGTCGGCGTACTTATCCTTACCGGCATACCAGATCGAATTGTGATCTTTGACAATGCCCAAGCGGATACCGGTTGGATGAACTTTCTGACCCATCTGACCAACTCCTATTTTTCTGAAACTTTCACAGTGATGTGACAAGTACGCTTGAAGATACGATCCGCACGGCCTTTCGCACGAGGGCGAATACGCTTCATGGTCATACCTTCGTCGACGAAGATCGTGCTGACATTCAGCTCATCTACGTCAGCGCCATCATTGTGCTCAGCGTTGGCGATGGCAGATTCCAGAACTTTCTTGACCAGTTCAGCGCCTTTTTTGGTGCTGAAAGTCAGGATTTCCAGAGCTTCATCCACTTTTTTACCGCGGATCTGGTCTGCGACCAGGCGCGCTTTTTGAGCGGACAAGCGAGCACCACGTAAAACAGCGGCTACTTCAGACATACTTCACCCCTTCTTAGCGTTTGGCTTTCTTATCCGCTACGTGACCCTTAAAAGTACGAGTCAGCGCGAATTCGCCCAGTTTATGTCCAACCATGTCTTCAGTGACGAAAACAGGCACGTGTTGTTTACCGTTATGTACAGCGATGGTCAGCCCCACGAAATCCGGGAAGATAGTGGAGCGGCGAGACCAGGTCTTGATCGGACGCTTGTCGTTCTTCTCAAGAGCGGCCTCTACCTTCTTCATCAAGTGATGGTCAATAAATGGACCTTTTTTCAATGAACGTGGCACAGTTCAATCCTCTCTAGTTATTTCGCAGAACGACGGCGTACGATCAGATGGTCGGTACGCTTATTCTTACGAGTCTTGTAGCCTTTGGTTGGAACACCCCAAGGAGAAACAGGATGGCGACCACCAGAGGTACGACCTTCACCACCACCATGTGGGTGGTCCACAGGGTTCATCACCACACCGCGAACGGTAGGACGAACACCACGCCAGCGCGTAGCACCAGCTTTACCCAGTTCACGCAGAGCGTGCTCAGCATTACCCACTTCGCCCAGGGTGGCGCGACAGTCAGACAAAACCTTGCGCATCTCACCGGAACGCAAACGCAAAGTGCAGTAAGTGCCTTCACGAGCAACCAGCTGTGCAGATGTACCCGCAGAACGGGCGATCTGACCACCTTTACCAGGCTTCAGCTCGATGTTGTGAATAACGCTACCAACCGGCACGTTACGCAAAGGCATCGCAGAACCTACTTTAATAGGAGCATGCTCGCCAGATACGATTTCATCACCTGCACTCATGCCTTTGGCAGCAAGAATGTAGCGACGCTCACCGTCTGCGTACTTCAGCAGAGCAATGTTGGCGCTGCGGTTCGGATCGTATTCCAGACGCTCAACAACAGCTGGAATGCCATCTTTGTTGCGTTTGAAATCGACGACACGATAGTGATGTTTGTGACCACCGCCAATATGACGAGTGGTAATCCGACCGTTATTGTTACGACCGCCAGACTTGCTGTTCTTTTCAAGCAGAGGCGCAAAAGGTTTACCCTTGTGCAGCTCTTTATTCACGACTTTAACGAGATGGCGACGGCCAGCTGAAGTCGGTTTAGTTTTCACCAATGCCATGACTTAAGCTCCTATTCCGCGTCAGCGAAGTCGATGTCCTGACCGGCGATCAGGCGAACGTATGCTTTACGCACATCATTACGCTTGCCAACACCGCGAGCAGTACGTTTGGTCTTGCCTTTAATGTTGACAACCTGCACTGACTGAACTTTTACTTCAAACAGGGCTTCAACGGCTTGTTTGATTTCTGGCTTGGTTGCATCAGGAGCCACACGGAAAACATACTGTCCGTGTTTTTCGGCAACCCAAGTTGCTTTCTCAGAAATCTGAGGTGCGATCAGCACCTTGTAAAGGCGTTCACGAATCATGCGTAAGCCTCCTCAAGTTGTTTCAAGGCTTGCACAGTCACCAGGACTTTTTCGAATGCAATCAGGCTCACAGGATCGATCGCTGATGCTTCGGTCACGCCGACATGAGGAACATTACGAGCAGCCAGATACAGCTTCTCGTCGATATCCTCGGAGATGATCAATACGTTGCTCAGGTCCAGTTCGTTCAATTTGGCAACAAACTCTTTGGTCTTATGGCTTTCGACGCCAAAGGAGTCTGCAACCACCAAACGCTCTTGACGAACCAGCTCAGACAAGATGACCTGCATGGCTGCGCGGTACATTTTCTTGTTCAGCTTCTGGTCGAAGTCGCGTGGCTTGGCAGCAAACGTAACACCACCTGAACGCCAGATCGGGCTACTTGAAGTACCAGCACGAGCACGACCAGTTCCCTTCTGACGCCATGGCTTGATACCACCACCGGCAACTTCAGAACGGGTCTTTTGTGCTTTGGTACCCTGACGGCCACCTGCCATATAGGCAGTAACCACCTGGTGAACCAGGGCTTCATTAAATTCACGGCCGAAGGTAGCGTCAGAAACAGCTACCGCATTGCCTGCGTTAGTTTTCAGTTCCATCGCTTACCCCTTCGCCTTAACAGCTGGCTTCACAATCACGTCAGAACCTGGAGCACCAGGTACTGCGCCCTTGACCAGCAGCAGGTTGTTTTCCACGTCAACGCGTACGACTTCCAGGCTTTGGGTGGTCTGTTGTTCAGAACCCATATGGCCAGCCATTTTCTTGCCTTTCCAGACACGACCGGGAGTCTGACACTGGCCGATAGAGCCAGGTGCGCGATGTGACAGGGAGTTACCGTGGGTAGCATCCTGAGTACGGAAGTTCCAGCGCTTGACGCCACCCTGGAAACCTTTACCTTTGGTAGTACCAGTAACATCTACTTTCTGGCCCGCTTCAAACTGGGTAACAGATAGTTCATCACCGGCACTGAAAGATTCTTCAGTACGGAACTCGATAGCGCCTCGTCCAGCTTCGATATTTGCTTTTGCAAAGTGACCAGATGCTGGCTTGGAAACGCGTGACGCTTTTTTAGCGCCAAAAGTAACCTGAATTGCACTGTAACCGTCAGTATCAACGGTTTTTACCTGAGAGACGCGGTTTGGCGTTACTTCCAGGACAGTAACAGCAACAGATTGACCTTCTTCGGTAAAGATACGGGTCATGCCCGCTTTTTTACCGACAATACCAATTGCCATTTTATTTACCTCTCGTGTACGGGGCTTGGACCCACTATGGCCGCCTGACATTAGGCGTTACACAGAGCACTGTGTAAGGTTAAGCCTGTTCGCTCTTAACCAAGACTGATCTGAACTTCCACACCGGCAGCCAGATCCAGTTTCATCAGCGCATCAACGGTTTTTTCTGTTGGCTCAACAATGTCGAGCATGCGCTTGTGCGTACGGATTTCGTACTGATCGCGCGCGTCTTTGTTGACGTGCGGAGAGACCAGGACGGTAAAACGCTCTTTACGGGTGGGCAGTGGAATAGGACCACGCACCTGAGCGCCCGTACGTTTGGCGGTATCGACAATTTCCTGAGTCGATGTATCGATCAGGCGATGGTCGAAAGCCTTTAAACGGATACGGATTCGTTGGTTCATTACCAAACTCCAAATTTATGTGCCAGAGCTCGCTTTCACCCCAATTCAAGGGGACGCGAATTGTATGCGGCTGTACAAAAAGTGTCAACCGACAAAAATAAAAATGCCACAAAGCTGTGGTGAAGACAGGGATATTTTTTGGGAGGGAGAAAAAGCCCCGACTGAGCGGGGCTTTTTTGATCTGGGCCGAATAA
>TARA_R110000868_G_scaffold102004_1_pt1 | contig 25316 bp, 27 predicted proteins | sample TARA_R110000868 | Tara Oceans TARA_R110000868 (sample SAMEA4397489) | marine metagenome | biome: Polar Biome; feature: [SRF] surface water layer (ENVO:00010504); material: water (ENVO:00002006), including particulate matter (ENVO:01000060) such as... | depth 5 m | reverse complement strand
AAAAGTGGCGCACTCTATACCAAGGGCTTTGGGGGAATACCAGAGAAAGACTGACGGAAATGCCTCAGATTTGCCAATAATGGGTGGGGAGCCGCCCCCATTTGCCCGCAAAGTGCCGGAATCAGCCCTCTGCGGCCAAAAGCCCCCGCCAAACGGCCGGGAGTACATCAGGTAAATCTTCGGCGATCAGCCCGTGGCCGAGCGATGCCCCTGCCGCACCGTGGAGCCAGACGCCGATGGCGGCGGCTTCAAAAGCGGGGACACCCTGAGACAGGAGCCCCAGGATGAAACCCGCCAGCACGTCGCCGCTGCCTGCTGTGGCCAGTTCCGGTCCGGCATTGGCGTTGATGATGGCGTCGCCGTCGGGCGAGGCGATGATGGTGTCAGGACCTTTGAGCACGATGACGGCACCGGATTCGCGGGCGGCCTCACGCGCGCGGGTGAGCCGGTCGCCTTTCACATTCGGGAACAGGCGTTTGAATTCGCCCTCATGCGGGGTGAGGATCGTCGGTCCTGCGAAATAGCCGGTGATGGCGACAAAGAGGTCGCGCGGGTTTTCGGCGAACGATGTCAGCGCGTCGGCGTCGAGCACCATCGACGCGCCCGACAGAAGCGCCGCCAGCACATTCTCACGCGTGCCCTGCCCCACACCATTGCCCGGACCGATGAGGCAGGCGTTCTTGCGTTTGTCCTCCAGCAGTTTCGACAGCGCATCGGCATTGGCGCAAGGCGTCAACATGATCGAAGTGAGGTGGGCCGCGTTGACCAGCACCGCATTGGGCGGCGAGGCCACCGTGACGAGGCCCGCACCGGCGCGGGCGGCTCCGCGGGCAGCGAGCCGCGCGGCACCTGTGGACGACGGACCACCCGAAGTGACGAGCGCATGGCCGCGGACAAATTTATGGGTATCGAGTTGCGGGCGCGGGAGAAATTGGTCCCAGAGCGCGGGCGCGTTTTCGAACGCGGCGGGTGCGATGTCGGCGAGCACGTCTTCGTCGATGCCGATGTCGGCAAGCACAAGCTCGCCGCAGAGCAGACGACCCGGCAACAAGAGGTGGCCCGGCTTTTTGCGGAAGAAAGTGATTGTGAGATCGGCTTCGAGCGCATCGCCGCGCACTTCGCCTGTGTCGCCCGACAGGCCGCTCGGAATATCGACGGAGACGATGGCCGGACGCCTGGCGCGCGGCAGACCGTTGAGACGGCCGACGAGTTCGCGGGCGGTGCCGGTGAGGTCACGCGAGAGGCCTGCGCCGAAGAGCGCGTCGATGATGAAGAGAGCGCCCTCGCCTGCTTGCGGTGTCAAAGGCTCGACGGGGGCCGCCCAAGTCTCAGCGGCCATGGCGGCGTCGCCCTTGAGGTCGGAGACTTCGCCCAGCAGATGCACGGTGACGGACCAGCCCTGCTCGCGCAGCAGACGGGCCGCGATGAAGCCGTCGCCACCATTGTTGCCCGGACCGCAGAGGACATCGACCGGCCCACGCGGGAAACGCGCGGCGCAGGCTTCGGCAACCGCACGACCGGCGTTTTCCATAAGGACAATGCCGGGTGTGCCGCGCGCGATGGTTTGCGCATCGGCACTGGACATTTGCGCGGCGGTGAGAAGCGCAAGGGATGTTGCGGTGGGTGGAGTGGCCATGACGCGCATCATAGCGATGCGGGAGGACGGGGAAAGTGGCTTTTCACGAATGCCCCACGTGCCTCTTTTATTGCGACGACACGACGAGCCTTTTCGTGTTCAAATCAACTGAGCACGAGGAATAGCATACGCTCAAAGTAGCAACGTATCTATTTGTGGGGCCCAATGGCACACTCGGCGTTACGGTAACATCTGCTTGCAAGTAAACAGTCTGACCCGCCTTGATCTCTACCGACACAGGCGCACTGCCAAGCCCCTCATCGTTTGTCATCCGTTGCTTCCAAACCATTCCATACTTGGCGGGCGTGAGATCGATTGCGACAACTTCTCCGTGATTGACCGAACCAATCATTTGACCATTAGCTGACAAATCAGCTGACCATTTCAGGTCCAAAGGACCGAAGAGCATCATCACGCCGTCCATCTTACCGAGAGAGAAAAGGACGCGCGCTTTGCCTGCTGGAACGCTCTTCTCACGGACAGACTGTGCGAGCGCCGACGAGGCTTCATAGGTCTGCGCGGGTGCAACACATGACCACAGAGTCATAGCAATTAAAGTCGCGGAAATTCTGCCAAGCAACACGAACGTTCTCGCCATTTTCGTCACCTGATGAATCGATATAAATCAGTAGAAAGACTACATGGAGGCGGATCGAAAAAAAGAAGTCCTCCAAACCCATCGCGACGATACTTACGGAGCCGTAACCACAATTTTCTTTTTGTTCAAATCTAACTGACATGACGAATAGCAAACGTCCAATGACAACACGTATTTGTTTACCGGCCCAAAATTTATTATCGTCGTTTGAGTGATATCGGCCCTCAGGTAAGCGGTCTGACCTGATTTCAGGGTAATGGTTACGGGCGCGCTGGCAAGCCCTTCTTCGCCCTTTACCCGTTGCTTCCAAAACATCTCGTACTTACCCGGCGAAAGGTCGACCGCGACAACTTCCTGATAATTGACAGAACCGACTATCTGCCCATTCGCCAACAGATCAGAAGGGCCGCGCACATCAACCGCGCCCAAGAACATCGCATTACCGTCAACTTTTCCGAGATAAAACAAAACCCGCGCCTTGTTATCAGGAACGATCTGTGAGCGAACAGATTGCTCGAGAGCGGGCGGTGCCACTTGAGTGGGAGCAGGAACAACGCAAGACGCAACAAGCAGAGCACAAATCATCGGGACAAATCGGCAGAAGGACATATGCATTTTGTTTCCCATGAGAATCGAAAATAGAGAATTTGCGACCAGATAGTTTGCTCATATCCAAAAAATGTAAAGACGGAGATGGCCAGATCAAGTCCGGCCATGACGGGGTTGGGGGCTGTGGTACCCGCTTGTCATTGCGATGAGGCGAAGCCGACGCGGCAATCCAGACAGCGGGTGTGACACTGGATTGCTTCGCTGTCGCTCGCAATGACAGAAGGTAACGTGGAATGGATATTCCGCTGTCGCCCCGTGGCTTGACCACGGGGTCCATGTTGCGGCGGTGGCGGTGGAGAGATGGGTCCCGGGATCAAGTCCCGGGACGACATTGATGTTTGGTTGAAGAAAGTAAGTCCCTCACCCTGCCCTCTCCCAGAGGGAGAGGGTTTTGAGTCGTGATCGAATTTACTGTTGTGCTTCTGCCGCTCTCACCTGTGAGATCGCTTCGCCGCGTTGGGGCAAGTCAGGGATGTCGAAGGTGACTGTGGTGATTTTGCCGCCGTAGGTGAAGGGTTCGCGGTAGGCGTCGTTGATCGGCGCGTAGCTTTGGCCGAGGTCCATGCCGATGCTGGAGATCATGAAGAGCAACATCTTCACCTCGCCGGTGGCGACTTCCTTGCCGTCAACCAACAGCGCGATGTCGCCGCCGCCGTCGGCGCGGCGGGTGACGGTGACGCCGATGGTGCGGGCACCCGTTGCAATCACATCAGAACCGGAGACGAGCGTGTGCACGTGGAAGGCGTTGTAGTCGAAATGCGGTTTGCCGTCTTTGATGTAGAGCACGAAGCCGCTGTTGATGCTGCCGCGGGCGATGAGGGCCCCGTCGCCACCTGAGGCGGGATGGATGATGTTGGCTTCCATCTTCCAGCCGCGTGCGACGGGCGGACAAGCGTCCGACACGATGTGCGAGACAGGCGGGTGATAGATAAAGCGGCCTCGGCTGGTCGGCATGCCGGGACGGCGTGAGGCGGCGAAGAGCGCGAAGGCAGCGCGGTCGTCGAGCGGCAAGGCGCCATGCGCTTCGGCCTCGGCCCACCAGAGATCAACCATCGCTTTCAAACGAGCGGGTTCTTTGTCCGCGAGGTCGTTGCATTCGGAAAAATCTTCGTCGAGGTGATAAAGCTCCCACTTGTCTTCGTCGAAGGGTTTGCCGCTTTCGTGATGCGTGACGGCCTTCCAGCCGTCTTTCCAGATGCCGCGATGGCCGAGCATTTCGAAATATTGTGCGCCGCGTGCGAGCTTCGCCTTCGAATCACTTAGCACCGGCTTGAGGCTGACACCGTGGATCGGCATTTGCGCGACTTCGCCGACATGAGATGGCTGTGCGATCCCGATAATGTCGAGGACGGTCGGGGTCAGGTCAATCGCATGGCAAAATTGCGGGCGGATGCCACCGGCACCGGCGAGCTTGCCTGCATGATGGATGATGAGCGGATCGCGCACGCCGCCGCCATGCGTGTTCTGCTTGTACCATTTGAGCGGCGTGTTGCCGACCTGCGCCCAGCCCCACGGGATGTTGCTGTGGCTGTGCAAGGTGCCGATGTCGTCGAGACGTTCGACGGCGGCGTCCACGTCTTCGCGGATACCGTTGAACCATTTCATCTCATCGAAGACGCCGCTGGCCCCGCCTTCCTGACTGGCACCATTGTCAGACATCAGTATAAAGACGGTGTTGTCCCATTGGCCGATGTCTTTGAGGAACTGCACCATGCGACCAATCTGATCGTCGGTGTGTTCGAGCATGGCCGCGAAGGCTTCCTGCAGGCGGGCGGCGAATTTCTTTTTATTCTCCGACAGCTCCGCCCAAGGCTTTACGCCGGGATTGAGCGGCGCGAGTTTGGTGCCTTTGGGGATGATGCCCATTTGCTGCTGGCGCTCGAACCATTCGGCACGCGCCACGTCCCAACCGGCGTCGAACTTGCCTTTGTATTTGTCGAGATAGGATTGCGGGGCCTGATGGGGTGCGTGCATGGCGCCGAAGGCCATGTAATGGAAGAAGGGTTTTTCCGGCACGAGGGACACAAGATCGCGGATCATGCCCATGGACTTGTCCACGATGTCCTCCGATACGTGGTAGCCCTCTTCCGGCTTTGCAGGCACGGGCACGAAGTGATTGTCGCTGGTCAGCTCAGGGTAGAACTGATCGGTCTCGCCTTGCAGGAAACCATAGTAGCGGTCGAAGCCTTTCTGCAGCGGCCAGTTGGTGTAGGGACCGGCGGCGGAGCACTCTGACATGGGCGCGAGATGCCATTTGCCGGTAGCGAAAGTCGCGTAGCCATTGTCGCGGAGAATTTCGGCAAGCGTCGCCGCGCTCTTGGGCACAGCGCCGCGCATGTTGGGGAAGCCCGTGTCGAAATTCGACACACCGCGCATGCCGACCGTATGCGGGTTGCGGCCCGTCAGCACGCAGGCGCGCGTGGGCGAGCAGAGCGCCGTTGTGTGGAACCCCGTGAAGCGGAGACCTCCGGCGGCAAGCGCGTCGATGTTGGGCGTCGGGATCGTTGAGCCGTAGCAGCCGAGATGGGAGAAGCCGGTGTCGTCGAGTACTACGATGACGACATTGGGCGCGTCCTTTGGCGTTTTGGGTTCGGGCCACCAGGGCGTCGACTCTTGAATCGTGCGCCCGATAACGCCGCCGAATTCCTCGCCCGAAGGTTGCTTGCTGCTCATGCTTTTCTCCCCGCCATTTTTGATGGTTGCCATTAAATGAATCCTAGGCGCGAAGGTGGCAATGCGGAAGAGGGGATTTTTGGGCGTTCCGCAATACGGAATACGTCGAACGCGCTGGAAGGCGGGTCGCCCGATCAAGTCGGGCGAAGACGGAGTTTGCAATAGGCCATGGCCAAACAAATAGTGTCGTCCGGTGGTCAAGCCACGGGAGGACTAGAAAAGAGCGCGTTGATTTCGCGACCGGACATCTCGCCTTTTGTGAAAGTGAAAGTGCCCTCGTCGCGCAATTCGCGGGCGCATTGGCGGATGAAGCCCAACGCCGACCGCGCGATGGCGCCGCCGACACTGATGCGCTGCACACCCGCCTCAATCATTGCGTTGGCATTGCCCTTAGACGAGCCAAGACCGACGACGACATTGAGAGGGCCTTTGACTTCGCGCAGCAATATCTCCAGCGACGGCATATCGTGGATGCCGGGTGCGAAGATGCAATCGGCTCCGGCAGCAAGATAAAGGTTTGCGCGGCGGATGATGGCGGGGAGCGCATCATCAGGATGGGTCTGCGCTGCGTCGGTGCGGGCGGTGAGAACGAAGTCGCTCTGATGTGCTGTGATGACGCGGCGGGCAGCAGTAATGCGGGCCACGGCCAATTCCTCGTCATAGAGCGCGTGGGTCAGCGGAATTTTGTCCTCGATGTTGCCGCCTGCGAGGCCCACCTCGATGGCCATGGCGATGGTTTCCGCCACGGCTTCCGGTTCGTCGCCAAATCCCGCCTCAAGGTCTCCGTTAACCGGAATAGCGACGGCGTCGGCGATCTCGCGCATGCGGGCGAACATTTCCCAGCGGGTGACACCGAGCGCGGGGTCGCTGAGGTTGTAATCCTGCTTGCCTAGCGAAAAGGCGATCCCCGCACTTGTCGTGCCGATGGCGTTGAACCCTTCAGACGCTAGGAGCTTGGCGCTGCCTGCGTCCCAGGCATTGGGCATAATGAAACCGCGGGGTGCTGCGTGGAGCGACTTGAAGGTTCGGGAGGGTTCGGTCTGTCGGGACATGAATGGCTCGCTTGGTTCAGGTGAGAGCCAAATCTGGGACTTGCCGATCCATCCGTCCAATGCATAGTGTTTATGAAATCAATCCGGTTTTTGCATGGAGCTTACCAATGGATTCCGATGCACTGAGGACATTCGTGACGATCCACCGGGTGGGCGGGTTTTCGCTGGCGGCTGAAAAACTCCATCGCTCGCAACCCGCAATCAGCCGCCGACTGGCGCTGCTCGAAGGTGAAATCGGCGCGCCACTGTTTGAGCGCATGGCGGGCGGCGTCACATTGAGCGAGGCAGGTCGGGTGCTGCTGCCTCATGCCGAGCGTGTGCTGGCGGCACTGAAGGACACGTCGGACGCGCTCAGCTCGCTGCACAAGGGCGACGGGGGCGTGATCTCGCTTGCTGTTGTGGGCACGCTCGCGGGAACGGAGCTGACCGCAGCGCTCAAGCGATTTGCTAAACAATGTCCGAAAGTCGAAGTTTTGTTGCGGACGGCGGTGAGCACGGAAGTGAGCGAGCTTGTGCGCAGTGGCGAGGTAACAATCGGGTTGCGCTACTATGAAGAACGCTCGCCTGATCTTGTCGGCTTAACGCTGAAGCCCGAACGGCTGGTGATTGCCTGCGCGCCGGCGCACCCGCTGGCGGGTAAAAAAGTGCGCTCATTACGCGATCTCAAAGATGAGAAATGGCTCGCCTTTCCCGATCCGCAAGAGCGACGCGACCCGTCAACCGGGAATGTGTTTGCGCAATTCCTGACGCGCGACGTGGCACACATCCAATGGATGCCGGTTGACAGTCTCACCGCGCAGAAGCGATTGGTCGAGGCCGGGTTCGGCATCGCGCTTTTGCCGGAGAGCAGCATTGCCGAGGAGCGCAAGGCAAAGGCGCTTGCCGTGATTTCCGTCGGCGATCTCACAGCGGCAAATCCTGTGACGCTGATCACGCGGCGCGACGGATATCTGAGCGCAGCGTCGCAAACGCTGGCTCAGATATTGAAGACCGTATTTTGACCTTCATAGCCAACGCGGAGTTTGCCGGAGATAGGTCGCATATTCATCGCCGAGCTTTTCAGAAAGGTAGGTCTCTTCCATGCGGACCTGCGCCTGGAGCATGACTTCGCCAAGGAGCAAGGCGGCGAGCGTGACGGCGTTTGGCCACACGAGAAATAAACCGATGAGGTTGACCCGCATTGAGAGAAAGATCGGATTGCGGGAACGTGAGAAGAGCCCACCGGTCATCAATTCCGGACGCGCACCCTGATCAAAACCAATGCGCCAAGCACGACCCATCTGGGCCTGAGCGACAAACATGGCCAATGATGATGTGCCGAGGAACGTCCAACCTGCCATGCGGAGGGTGGCGCTTTCGGCCCAAATGAGCGGACCGAAAGCTTCCGGCGGGTAGCGCAAGGCGGCGATGAGCGCACAGAGCAACACGATGGTCACCAGAGAAAATGATTTGGATACAACGCCATGAGCATCATCCTTGAAGCTCAGGACGAAGGGGTTGATCCTTTGCCTGACCCAAATTCGCAATGATGGCCAGACAAAACCGAGGACAAGAAAGGCGAGATAATAGGCGAGTAAGGCTTTGGGCATGACGGGCTCCGCTGATGTGTCTCTTTGTCATAGCTCCTCTAGTCTCTGGAGGAGCAAGCCCCTATTTATCCTTTTCATAATGGCGGAGGACAAAGTGGACGAGCTGTCAATCGGTGTGCTGGCGAAGGCGAGCGGCGTGAAAGTCACCACAATCCGATTCTATGAGCAGATCGGGTTGATGCCGGAACCGCGTCGGGCGGATAACGACCGGCGGGTCTATGACACCAAATCGGTGGAGCGCCTGAGTTTCGTCAAGCATGCCCGCCAATTGGGATTTGCGGTCGAAAGCATACGCGCGCTGCTGTCGATGGCCGACAATCCGCGACAACTCTGCGATGAAGCAAACCAGCTCGCCGCCGGACAGTTGAGCGCGGTAGAGCACAAAATCGCACAGCTGCAAGCTCTGCAAGTCGAGTTGCAGCGGATGGTTTCGGCAGCCTGCGCGGGGCATGTGTCTGAATGTCGGGTGATTGAGGTTTTGAACGACCACCGGCTATGCGGCACGGAACACGCCGAGCCGCGAGCATTGATGTGAACGTGGCCCGAGTGAGAGAGGCATAAATGGCGAAGGGATATTGGATCGGTCGCGTTGATGTCAGCGATGACGAAGGCTACATGCCTTACGCCGCTGCCAATGCTGCGATCTTCAAAAAATTCGGTGGCAGATATGTCGTGCGCGGCGGGCAGTTCGATAGTGTTGAAGGCACAGCGCGCTCGCGCAACGTGGTGATCGAATTTCCTGACTATGCGACGGCACGCGCCTGTTACGACTCGCCCGAATATCAGGCAAACAAAAAGGTGCGCGCACCATATGCCATTGGCGACGTAATCATCATCGAAGGCTATGACGGTCCGCAGCCTTAATTGACTTTGGTATCCGCCTCGCGACCACGCTCGACGAGCGTCAGTTTTTTGCCATCGGTTTCAAAGGTCGTGACCGAACAATTGTCGGGACGGAATGAGAGCACGCGGTCGTCGTTTGTGGCGGCACTCGTTGCCGCGTTGATGGCGACGAAGTGGCTGAAGATGACAGTGTCTTCGCTGAGTTCGATGAGCGCCTGCGCGACGCCGTTGCGCCAGGCGGTGAGATCGAGATGGCCTTGCATTTTGATACCATCGGTCCATGTGCCCGACATGAAGGCACGCAACCACTCGCCACGGGCTTTCAGGTCTTCGATGGGTGACGGGATTTCGCCGACTCGCGGGTCGATGCGAGCCGTTGCGCCCCATGATGCCGCCAGCGGATCACCCGTCTCGCGGCAACGGCGCAGAGGCGATGAAATGAGCGGAAGTTTGCAACCGACGCGGGCTTCGATCTCACGGGCGACGGCTTCGGATTGCGCTCGGCCTTTATCGGAGAGACCCGGATCGGTGTCCGCGTCCCAACCGGCAGCTGCTTCGCCGTGGCGGATCATATAAAGTTTGGGCATCGCGCAATCTTTCTAACTATCTGAATATTGTTGCAGACAGTTAGAGAGGCATGAGCGGTCGGGTCAAGCCCGACCGCACCGATTTGTTCAGAAGCTGTAGCCGAGACGCACGCCGGCGTTCGTCAGACCTTCGTTATAATCGCAGAGCGACGCATTGGACATGTGCTCAATGGTGCCCATGACCGAAACGTCCTGCGTGATGCGATAGCCGATCGAAATATTCTGATGGAAGAGAACACGGCAACCATAACGGTTTTCATTATTGTTGGGCGAAGTCCCCGACAGACGACCGTCATGGACGGCACCGCCGAGACCAAAGTCGAAGAAGACGGCGTCTGTCACATTCACAGTCCAATCAAGACCGGCATAGGTCAGGCTGGTGCCGTGCTTGGCGATGGTGGTGCCGAGCTGCGGGCGCGGGGAACCCAGCCAGCTCAGAAACGCCGGGCTATCGAACAGGATTTCCGCGTTGTAGTCCAATCCGGCATCTTCACGCGCGTGAGGCGCTGCCACTCTCAGGCCATGATAATAGCCACCCACCCGGATTTCGGTGGCGTTGGCCACCGTTGCGACGGAGGGCACGGCCAAAGCAGCGACAACGAATCCCGACAGGATTCTGGTGCAACATGCATTCATGAAAATTCCCACTCATTATGAGCACACTCATGCCTGATGTGAACGCGGGGTTACGTTCAAATCAGGACACAAGACAACGCTCCGTCGACGACATATCTACGCCGTCGCTAATGTAGGGAACAATCTGTCCTCAATGTGGCGTGAAGATGTTTACGTCTTTACCGGGCTCCGTGGCCGGTGTGACCTCACCCATGCGGCCTAGCTGATCGTGCGTCATCATCTCGTTGAGCGTGGCTTTGTCGGACGGCGTGTGGGCCACGAAGCGCGCGCCGGTGTCTTCCATGCGACCGAAGAGAACAGCGAACTCGGCACCCTCGCGGCCATTGACGACGGCATAGGTTTCAATTTTCGCACGGCCCTTGGGCTGCTCGTTGACGACGGGATGCGCCTCGTTGTCCACAATAGCCTGATAGCTGGCGGGCGCTTCGCGCTTCCAGCTACCTGCAACTGGATCAGTCGAATAGAGACCGAGGCCGTGTTTGGTCACGTACCAACCATTCGAGGTGACGAGACCTTTGGAGCCGCGTTTGGCGCGGAGTTTTTCGACCATCGTGACAATCGAGAGCATGACGTAAGCGTTACCTGCGCCACCGAAATACGGCAGGCCACCTGTGACGGTGAGCGCACGCGGGTCACCCTTCGGGATGCCGAGCGCGTCGCGGCCGATCTGCACGGCAGAGGGGAAGCAGGAATAGAGATCAAAATAATCGATCTCGCCGATGTTCCAGCCCGACATACCAAAGGCTTTCTCACCCATCATCTTGATGGCTGGCGATGAATGGTAGTTCACACGCTCGGTGGGGAACCAGATGTCGTTGCAATCGGCACAGCCGTGGAGATAGACCCATTTGTCTTCGGCGACACCCAGCTCACGCGCTTTGGCGACCGACATCATGATGACGGCACCGGCCTGATCGACCTGCATGATGGCATTCATATATTTCGTGTACGGATAACCGACATAGCGGTTGTCATCCGTCGGGGTGGCGATTTCTTCCGGTGTGCGGGCGATGGGGAACCAAGCCTGCGGGTGTTTGGCAGCCACTTCAGTGAAGGGTGCCATGAGCTTGCCGACTTCGAGCTGGTGAGCGGCAACGGAGAGGCCAGACTGGCCGCGAATGGCGTTTTCAAACAGCGGGTAGATATTGACCGGATATTGCAGCTTGTGAGCCTTCTCGACCGCCGTCACGCCTTCGCGCTCATAGCCGATGTCGATGCGTTCGCCTGACGCTTCATCGTGCCACGGCAGCATCTTGCCCTGCCCCAGCGCGCGCATCATGGTGGCAAAAGCTTCGGAGCCTGCGACGAGCGCAATGTCCGTGTCGCCATTGGCAATCAGTTCGGCTGTGTGGTTGACCAGCATTTGCGGCGTGTTGCCGCCTGTGGGGCCATAGCAATTTTTGGATGCATTGGCACCGAGCATATTGCCGAGCGCTTTGGGTGCATTGTCATAGCGGCCGAATGGCAGGCGCTTTGAGTCCGGGCTGTCGGTGATGAAGCGCACGACGGTGATGTTGTCGACGAGCGGCCAGAGTTTGTCACCGAGGCCAGTGTCCTTGGCGGCGAGGCGGGCGGCATCTTCGAGGAGATGCATCGGCGAGCGAGCCTTCTCGACGTCTTTTTCCTTTTGCACAAGCTGGCCGACACCAACGAGGACTGGTGTGCGATCTTCCGGTGTGATGGCCATGATTGTATCTCCCTGCACGAAATTTCTTTGTTGGCGGGAGAATAAGGTTTGGGCGGGCGATGTCCAGAGCGGGAATGGTTGACGCTGGGGAAGGAAGCCCCTCACCCAACCCTCCCCCGGAGGGAGAGGGCCAAGTGGGATTCATTTACGCCAGTGCAGGCACTTTGACGAGGCGTTCGGCGATCTGGACGGCGTTGAGGGCGGCACCTTTGAGGAGCTGGTCGCCAGCGGTGAAGAGTGTCACCGACTTGCCCGACGGATCGGACAGATCCTGACGGATGCGACCGACGAGAATTTCGTCCTGACCAGAAGCGTCCTTGGGCATCGGGAAATAATTGTTCGCCCAATCGTCAACGAGCTTCACGCCCGGTGCGGTCTCCATCATCTTGCGCACGTCCGACGCTTTGATCGGGTGTTCACACTCAAACGTGATGGACACCGAATGAGCGCGCAGGACCGGCACGCGAACGCAGGTGGCCGAGACAGCAATCGACTGGTCGTTGAAAATCTTCTTCGTTTCCGCGATTACCTTCAGCTCTTCGTCGTTGTAGCCAGTCTCGGGATCAATCTTGGTGTTGTGGTTGAACAGATTGAAAGCGTAGGGATGCGGCAGGACCGTGTTCTTGTAGTCGCGGCCTTCGATGTAAGCCTTCGTCGATTCTTCAAGCTCTGTCATGGCGGCGGCACCGGCACCGGACGCTGACTGATAGGTCGAGACGATCAGGCGCTTGATCGGGTTCTTCTGATGCACCGGCCAGAGCGGCGTGATGGAGATGATGGCGGCGCAATTGGGGTTGGCGATGATGCCCTTGTGGCCCTCAATCTCGCCTGCGTTGATTTCCGGCACGACGAGCGGGACGTTGGGGTCCATGCGGAAGGCAGATGAATTATCAACGACGACGCAGCCGTCCTTCACCGCGATGGGCGCGAACTCGCGCGAGACGGAACCCGAGGCCGAGAACAAAGCAATGTCCACGCCCTTGAAGCTATCCGCCGAGAGCGGCTCAACAGTGATCTCTTCACCTTTGAACTTCATCTTGCGGCCTGCCGAGCGCGGCGAGGCCAGCAGCTTCAGGCGGGACAGCGGAAAGTTGCGGCTTTCCAGACAATGGATCATCTCGACGCCGACGGCACCGGTCGCACCGACGATAGCGACAACGGGGGCGTTCTGATTTTGCTCGTTCATTATGGTCCTCTTTATTTTTTGTGCGCCGCGCGGGGATCGGGATTTTGATTATGCAAAAAGCCCCGGATCGTTCGACGGGGCTTTGTCAAAACTCGCGGTGCTGAATTCAGTTCAGACGCACGCCTTCGACGCCCCTGCCCCGGTTTTCGGGGCGGACGTGGTGGCTTTGCATTTGATGGTCAGCGTCTGCATGATGGCTGGACCATACAGGAGGCAAAAATGGCTGTAAAGGCGACGAATTGACCCGAAATCGGGCTTATTTCGCCTTTTTCAGTGTTCGGTGCCGCCGCTTTTGAGGATCGCGCGGATCGCATCGCGTAGCTCGGCTGGGTGATCGTCCACCAAAACATTCACAGCATTCAGCTTGCGGCGCAAATCGTAGAGTTGATCGAGCACCGACAGCAGGAGAGGCAGCGTGTCGTCCGGCACGTCGAGATTGCGGCGCAGGTCATAGATCAGATGAACGCGGGCGACGTCGATCTCGTGGAACACCCATTCACCCTCCCCTTCGCCTGCGGGCTCGGGACGCACAAGGCGACGTTCGATCCATGTGGTGAGTTCGACCTGCTGAAGGTCCGGGAATAGCGCGACGACTGAAGCGAGTTTCATCATTTGCTTCCCATGTGTTTGCGCGGGTCAAAGGGATGATGCGGCTCCCAGCTTTTCAGGAAAGCGTCGAGTTCGGTTTCCTCGTCCGTAGGCAGCAAGACTTTTAACGTGACGAACTGGTCGCCACCCGCGATGCCGCGCCCTTTGAGGCGCAGGCGGGTGCCCGACGTGGCATGGGCAGGCACGGTCAGTTGCACCGGACCCTTGATGGTCGGTGTTTCGACTTTTGCACCGAGCACGGCCTCTTTGAGCGTGACCGGCAATTCGATATGAATGTCGCGGCCTTCTCTGCGGAAGAAGGCATGCGGCGCAACGGAGACTTCAATCAGCGCATCGCCAGCCCCACCCTTGCCGAAGCCCGGCATGCCTTTGCCTGCGAGGCGCAGAATTTGCCCCTGCTGGAGACCTGCTGGAATGTTCACGTCGAGCGTTTGGCCATCGGGCAAGGTCAGACGGCGTTTGGCCCCCAAAGCCGCCTCGAGAAATGAGACTGAAAGTGCATAGCGGGCGTCGGCACCTTGTGCGCTGAACTCCGCACCGCCGCCACGGCGATTGAAGGCCTGTCCGAAAATGCTGGCGAAGTCATCCGGATCGAAGTGTTCGTTTGAACTGTATTTTCCGCCTCCTGGCGCATCGCCGTAGTCGCGATAGAAAGGACGCTCCGGCGGACGCTCGGCACCCGACGCGTCAATCTCGCCGCGATCAAAACGGGCCCGCTTATCCGCGTCGGACAAAATATCGTGAGCCGCTGTGACCGCCTTGAAACGATCCTCCGATTCTTTTTTACCTGGGTTGAGGTCGGGATGATGCAGTTTGGCAAGTTTGCGATAAGCCGATTTGATCTCATCGGCTTTGGCGTCGCGCTTTACGCCCAATGTCTCGTAAGGATCGTCCATGTCGCAACACTAGCACAGTGATAGACCTTGCTCTGCGTTGAATCGACGGGCAGGCTCAGCCAACAGAGCGTCGGATGCTAAACGAATGTACTGCGGGCAAGAAAAAGAATGTCAGCCTAGGTATTTATCCGTAGCCGAAAACATAAGCTTAAGCCACGCCGCAAGCCTTGTCGGGTTTTCGGCAGACTGTCAAAATCACTACCCGGCGCCCAATTTCTGATCACGCCTTAAAGGAAAAAATATGACCGTCTTTGTTGTTGGACAGCTTTCGATTTTTGATCGCGAAAGCTACGGACGCTATGAGGCGACCTTTATGGAGGTTTTCCAGAAGTATCAGGGCAGCTTGTTGGCTGTTGATGAGGCGCCAAAAGCGGTGGAAGGTGAATGGACGGCGACGCGCATCGTGCTTGTCTCCTTTCCCGATGAGGACGCCTTTAACGCCTGGTTCCGTTCGCCAGAATATGTGGAACTTGCAAAGCATCGCCATGCCGGTTCAAACGGGTCGATCTTGCTGGTTCAAGGGTTGAGTTGAGCGCCTTGTCTTGTGGTGCGACGAAAGGCAAATGTCTTAAAAGCAGGAATGCCAATGACCGACAAAATCAAGGCAACTATCATCACGGATACGCTTGAGAAAATCGTAGAACGTGTCGGCGACCCGACCGAGTTGGTTTACAAGCGGCTCTTTGCGTTGCATCCCGAGCTGGAACCCATGTTCGTGATGGATAAGAACGGTGCGGCGCGCGGCCACATGTTGTCCGAAGCGTTGGACGGGATTGTCGATTTTGTCGGTGAGCGGAATTATTCGGACAATCTGATCCGCAGCGAGATTGTAAACCACGCCAATCTGGGTGTGCCGCCGGAGATTTTTGCAACGTTTTACAACGTAGTAGCCGCAACCTTTAAAGACGCTCTGGGCGAAGACTGGACGGACGAGATGGAAACGGCCTGGTCGGGGGTACTTGACGAATTGACGGCGACGGTGGAAGAACGGGTCTGAACTGCACCCACCCCAAATGCGAGACGCATTTTGACCTCCCCATTAGTGGGCGGTAGAGAATTGTGCCATGATCAATATCCGACCCGTAGAAAAAGCAGATACGCCTGCCCTTTATGACATTGCCCTGAAGACCGGCGATGCGGGGCAGGATGCGACAGCGCTCTATAAGGACCCGAAGCTGGTCGGGCATATTTACGCCGCGCCCTATGCGATCTTCGAGCCGGAAGCCTGTTTCGTCGCTGAAGATGATGAGGGTGTGGCGGGCTATATTGTCGGCGCGCGTAATACACTCGCCTTTGCAGAGTTGCTGGAAACCGAATGGTGGCCGCTGCTCCGGCCGCAATATGAAGACCCGTCAGACATTCCCTTTGACGAATGGACGGCGGATCAACTCCGCGCCTTTCTGATCCACAATCCGGCAAAGACACCGCAGCGTATTGTGGACACCTACCCGTCGCACCTGCACATCAACCTGTTGCCACGGCTGCAGGGACAAGGCATCGGCGTGCAATTGATCGATAAATTCTTGCAGGCGATGGACATGGCCGGATCGCGCGGCGTACATCTGGGTGTATCGCCGAGCAACGAACGTGCGATTTATTTCTATCGCAATTACGGGTTCAAAGAACAACCGATGGGCAAGAATGCCCATACGATCTGGTTCACGATGGTGCTGTGAGACGCCCTACTCGTCCGGCATTTCGACACTATTGAGATAGGCATGGATGGCATCGATTTCGGTGTCGGTCATATGCGTAAGATCATCGCGCGCGATTTTTGACATGAGCCCTAAGTCGCGGTCGCCGAGTGCCTTGCCAGTGCGCAGGAGCTTGCGGAAGTCTGCCGGCGCATAGGCCTGCCCCATGAGAGCCAAAGGCGGCGCGATGGTGCCCCAGCCGTCATCGTGTTCGGCTGTGACCTCGTGGCAATGGCTGCATATGGCTTTGACAAGATGTTCGCCCTCGGCCTCCGGCGTCGCGACGGGTCGGTGGAGTGGCGCCAGATGCGGGGGCGCAAGTTTGGCGCTGAAAGGCACTTTGCCTGCCGCTATGGCGACGCGGCCCATGAAACGGATTTCGGTATCGACGGGCTGTTTGTCCGCCAAGATCGGCGTGTGGCGCAGGTAGTTCATCATGGTCGCCAGATCATCGTCCGAGATATTGGCATATTCGCGCGATGGCATGACCAAAGCGCTGGTGCCGTCGCGCTTCACCCCTGCCCGCACGACGCGAACAAATTCATCGTCGCTATAGTCGTGGACCACGCGTGTCAGGTTTGGTGCCACGATGCGGGCGACATTCGGAATGTCGGCAACAGTGCCGCCATTGGCGCGGTGGCAACCGTTGCAGCCGAAGGCGTGAATGAGCCGCTGGCCTTCTGCCATTGAGCCGATGACCGTGGCGGGCCGAAGCGACACGAGGTTCACATCATAGTGTCGCTGAAGCTCGTATTCGGACGCGGTGTAGACAGCACTGACAATGATGAGGATGAGTGCTGCAACACCGCCGGTGAAGCAGAGGGCGAGTTTCTGCGCCCGCGGCCCGATGACGGGCTTCGGCAAAGATTGCAAAGACATGATGAGTTCCAGTTTATTTAGGGGTGAGCGGCAAGGAGCGCTTTCATGCGTTCAGGTTCGGCGCGCATGGCGGCGACAAAGCCGTTGAATGCCGCGAAGGACGGTTCCCAGCCCGGACGGTCTGCCATGCGGGCAAGCCAAGCGGTCACATTGGGGTAGCGCGAAAAATCGAAGTCGACAGCGGTGCCCATGTTGGCGAGGGATGCGCCATGGTAGTCGGCGATGGTGATGTCGTTGCCGCAGAGATAATCGTGACCGGCGAGCATGTGGCGATCGAGGACTTCCAAATACCTGCGGGATTTGACAGCACCCATGTGCTCGATGTCGGAGCGAGAGACAACACTCATGGTGGTGAATTCCGGCAGGATGGACGTGTAGACCAGGCAATAGGCGAAGTTGAAAAGAAAGCCGGTGTTGAACCAGTCCATCGTCTCATTGATGCGGGCGCGCGCCATGAGGTCATGGGGATAAGTCGGCGATTGATATTTGTCCGCCAAATATTTGAGGATGGTGGCACTCTCGGTGAGGCGGAACGCGCCATCGACCAGCACAGGGACCTGCCGGTTGGGGTTGACCGCGTCGTAACCCTCGGCGAGGTGATCGCCCGACATGAGATCGATGACTTGCTCGTCAAAGGCGATGCCCTCGTCCAGCAAAAAGCAGCGGACGGCACGGGCCGGGGCAGAAAAAGGATCGTGATAAAGCTTCATGGCGATGTCCCTTGAGAAGTCAGGATTGATCTTTCGCCACCTCAATTAGAGCCGCAGCCGTCTGATCTCAAACACCAAGCTTGCGGGGATATTCACCAAAAATGCAGAATGCGTTTCATGGATTGGAATGATCTCAGATTCTTTCTGGAAGTCGCCCGTGCGGGCACGACGCTGGGCGCGTCCAGAACCTTGCGCGTGAGCCAGAGCACTGTGGCGCGGCGGATCGCGGCGCTGGAAGAGGCACTGGGCCTCGCCCTGTTCGACAAGTTTCAATCCGGTTACGTGCTGACAGAAGCGGGGGCGGGACTGGTGCTGGCCGCCGAGCAAGCGGAGGCGAGCGTGGCCGGTTTCACGGCGCTTGCCGGTTCGAGCGAGAGGGGTCTCTCCGGCATCGTCCGCCTGACGACGAATGAGACTTTCGCCAATTATTTCCTCGTGCGCGCGCTGCACGAATTCCGCAAAGCCTATCCCAATATCCGGCTCGAACTGATCACCGGCGACCGCCCGCTCGATATCGGCGGCGGAGAAGCGGATGTGGCGGTGCGCGCGGGGCCTAGGCCTGCGCAGGGCGAATTGGTGGGCAAGCGGCTCGCGGTGGATATTTGGAGCGTCTATTGCTCACCGGATTACGCAACACAACGCGGTATTCCGCGCAGCACGTCTGATCTCAAGGGCCACGGCTTCATCAGTGTTGACCGCAAATTGCATGTGGGGCCGCTGATCGAATGGATGGACGCCCATGTGGCCGACGAAGACATCGTGTTGCGCCAATCAAGCCTCTCCAACATCATTACAGGTATCGAAAGCGGTCTCGGCCTGGGGATGATGTCGGACTTCCTGCTCGATCATAATCCGAGATTCATCAAATGCTTCACGCCGAAAGTCGCGCACGAATCCGAGATATGGCTCATCACGCATGAACGCGTGCGCCATGTGCCGCGTGTGCGGGCGGTGATGGATTTTCTGGGTGGTTATTTCGCTGCGGGGCACCACAAGGCCTGAGTGAGCCTGCGCAGTTGTGAGGCGTGGTGTGTCGTGCTTCACTGGGGCCAACAAGAAAATACACATTGGGGAAAACAATGGGCACGCCGCAAGCTGACACGCAATTTCAGCCAGACCTGTATGACTATGATTTTGAAAATGCGCCTGTTGAGGTGCTCAACCGATTGCGCGCTGAAGACCCCGTGCATTGGTCGCGCCACGGTTTCTGGTTTCTGACGCGCTATGCCGACAATGTGACGGTGCTGCAGGACCCTGTGCGCTTTTCGAGCGCGGCGGCGGGATGGGGTACGACGAACCCGCTGGCAAAATCCGGCGCGGATAAAGGCGACGGCACCAATGCCGCGATGAGCAAGAGTTTCGCCACCTCGTTCAATCAGATGGATGCGCCCGACCACACGCGCATCCGCGCATTGGTGCATCGCGCCTTTTCGCGCCGCACGGTCGAGGAACGCCGCCCGCGCATTGTCGAGGTGGTGAATGGCTTACTGGACGCGGCGGCGGCCAAAGGCACATTCGATCTGGTGCATGATTTTGCTTTTCATGTGCCGATCATTGTGGCGAGCGAGATCATCGGCGTTCCCACCGACGCACGCGAATTATTTCGCGCCGCCTTTGAGAAAAGCGCCGGACTGATGCAGCCCAAGCGTGACGAAGCAAGCTGGGCGGAGAGCATTGCCGCTGCCAAATGGATCGGGCGCTATATCAAAGATCTGATTGCCGAACGCCGCGCAAATCCGCAGGACGACCTGATCACCGGCCTCATCCGCGCGGAGGAAGAAGGCGACCGGCTGAGCGAAGCGGAAATGTCGTCTGCCATCAGTACAATTTACACAGCGGCGGGCACGACGACGGAGCGGTTCATTTCGAGCGGCATCTATATTTTGCTGAAGCATCCCGAACAATGGCGCGACCTTGTGGCCGACCCGTCACTGCTTGACGGCGCGATTGAGGAAATTCTGCGCTATCACCACCCGACACAATCCACATCGACGAACCGGCGCTGTACGGTGGACACGCCGCTGGGCGACAAGATCATCCGCGCGGGCGATACGATCCGCGTCGGGCTGGGCGCGGCCAACCGCGACCCTGCCGTGTTCACTGATCCCGACACTTTCAACATTCGCCGCAAGATGGAAGCCTCGCCGCTTTCGTTCGGTACGGGGCCACATTTCTGTGTTGGCGCGGCGCTGGCACGCTTCGAAGCCCGCGTGGCCATCGAAGCCGTGTTACAACGCTGGCCCGAGTTGAAACTCGTCAGCACCGCACCGGTGAAAGACCCCAAGCGCGCTGACCGCTATCTGGAATTGCTGGTGGCGACGCGCTGAGGCGTGCTTATTGTTTCGGCGGCCTGAGCGTGAAGCGAAAGGTATAGGTTTCCGGCGAACCCGGCGGTAGCGGCGCATATGGTCGTGCGTCATAAAGGCTCTTGATGATCGCCTCATCGAAGCTGCGAATACCCGTCAAAGCTAATGGCACCAGGCCGAGTAGGTTACCGGCTCTGTCCACTTTGATCGCGATGATGATCGGACTGCGGATACGATTGTAGTCGTCCGACGACGCCTGAAGGTGTCTTACGATGTAATCTTTCATCGCGTTGGAATAGGCGTCACCTGCGCCATCGCCCATCTGGTCCTGCGTGTCGTCGCTGTCGGAGGCGGTGTCATTGCGGCTGGACGATTTTCGCGGCGCGGGAATGTCATAGCCCTGCTCGACAGACTTCATCCAGTCGGGCAAATCTGTTGCCGGTTTCTCAGGCGCGTCGGTTTCAGGTTTCTCGGCGGCTTTTTCCGGCGTCGGCGCTTTCTTCTCGGCTTTCACATCGGGTTTCGATCCAGCCTCTTTCAGCTTTTCGTCGCCTGATCCTTTGAACTCATAGGGTTTGGGCTTTTCGGGCTGCTGGACCTGCGGTTCAGGTGCAGGCGGTGGCGCGGGCGGAGGTGCGGGTTGCGGCGGCGGCACGAGATCAACGGCGATCGCTTCCGGCTCCTGCGAGAGCGGCGGCAACGTATAGGCGGGACGATAGAAGAGCGCGGCGAAAAGCAGGATGTTGAGCGCGAGCGCAAGGCAAAGCTCAACCGAGCGCGCGAGACGACGGTTGCCGGTGGCGGCAGGAGGCGCGACCAGATGTTCGACCGCAAACTCTGACATGGCCAGAGGGCCAGCCTTGTCCGGCCCTACCCCGCCGGTGTTGTCTACTCCGCTCACGAAATCCGCACCCATCGTCACGCACCAAGAGCCTGCGGCCCGGCGGGCGCATATGCTTGTGCAGCACAATCTATACGGATCGGCGCAAGAATCCCGTCGGATATTTCAATGATCGCTGGGAAACAAAAAAACGCGCTGAGGGAGCACGGCGTACATCCGGCCTGTGCAGCCCTCGCGGGTGATGCGCTGCGACGTTGAAGAAGCAGGCGACCCGCTTTGCGCGTTGGAATGAAGATGGGGGTTAGATGTGTCGATTTCAAGGCGGTTTCGTCAAAGATTGACGCCAAAGCGCGCGGCGAGCCACACAGTCGCGAGATAAAGCACAAAGGTGAGCAGACAGGCAGCCGCCAGTGCGAGCCAGAAGCTGACCCCCTGACGCAGCATAAAGGGGAAAGCCAGAAACATTGGCAGCGTCGGCAGCACATACCAGAAGGTGGCTTCCGCATGTGAGGCGATGCGCTCGACATCGCTTGTGTCGCGCCAGAGCCAAATGATGGCCAGCACGGAGATGAGCGGCAGAGAGGCGATGAGCGCGCCCAGCCCCGGGTTGCGCTTGGCAACTTCCGATACCGCCATGATGATGATTCCCGAAAGCATTGCTTTGACGATGAGGTAGAGCATCAAACGGCCACTCCGTGTTTGGCGCGATAGGCGAAAGCGGAAAGCAAAAACCGCGCACCGATGATGAGCGCATTGGCGTCCACCGCATGAGCAAGATCAGGGATCGCCTGCCCCGCCGCCACGACGCCCACCTCGGCCAGTGCTTTGACCGAAACGTGCATCCCATAAACAGATGCGAGTTCATCCAACTCGCCGTTGATGAGCATGACCGGCGGACGCGAGGTGATTCCGGCGGAAAGATGTTCGCGTCCGACGAGGCCACCTGCGAAACCGAGTATGGCAGCAGGCGGCACCAATTGGCGGAGACCCAGATGCAGCGCCATCAGCGTGCCTTGACTGAAACCGACAAGCGCGAGGCGCGAGGCATCGAGCCCGAGGCGCGCAAGCTCATCCGCGATGAAGATGTCAATGCCGGGCTGAGCGGCGACGGCATCGTCATAGAGTTTCGGGTCGTGCCCCGGGCGTTTGCCGACCCATTGGAAGCCGCCGTCCTTCGTCGGTGTCGGACCGTCAGGCGCGACAAAGGCGACTTCCGGCATCGAGGCTTGCCAGAAATCAGCAAAGGTCATGAGGTCGGCACCAGACGAGCCGTAGCCGTGGAGGAAGACGACGAGCCATTGGGCGGGCGCGGTGGCGTCGCGGCGGAGAGTGTTGAGTTTTGTCATGGGCGGAGTTTGCGCGTCTGGTGGGAGGGGTCAAGATTGGTCGCAAATTTAGCCTATCGGCACGATCCAAAAGGAACTTCGCAAGCCAGCATCAATATTGACTGTGCTTCTCCAAAAAACGTCGCCTAGTATCAACCTCAAATATGGGCCCCTCAGGCTCAAAGAAAATCATTGGAGGACCTGCTTGATGACGACAATTCCCGAACAGCTTGATGCCACAGTCGCTAACGCGCTCGATCCGATTCTTGACGCAGCGCTGGCCGACGGTCGGTTGGCGGGCGGCGTGGCGCTGGTGGCAAAGGGTGGCAAGCTGGTCTATGCGCGTGCTGCCGGTCTGGCCGATATTGAACACAAGCGTCCGATGGCCCGAGACGCGATCTTTCTGGCAGCCTCACTCACCAAGCCGATTGTGACGGCCGCCTTTCTCTCATTAGTCGAAGACGGCGTGATGGGCATGGATGACCCGATCACAAAATATCTCCCCACCTTCACACCTGAATTTGAGGGAAAGAAGGCGCAGATCACGTTGCGCCAAATGCTCACGCATACGTCCGGCCTTTCTTATGGTTTCCTGCAACCGGCAGACGGCCCTTATTTGCGCCTTGGCGTTTCGGACGGGTTGAACGAACCGGGTCGTTCCTTTGCTGACAACCTCGCGCTGATTGTCGAGGCCGGACTTTTCTTTCCGCCGGGCGCGGCATGGCTCTATTCGGTCAGCATGGATGTGTTGGGCGCGGCGATGGAAGCCGCGACCGGCAAGACACTGCCGCAAGTTGTGAACGAACGCGTTGCCACCAAACTCGGCATGGACGACAGCGGGTTCGCAATCACCGACCGCGCGAGGCTCGCAACACATTATGCCGATGGTCCGCCGCCTGTTCCTATGGGTGACGATTTCGTTTTTCCATTCGCCGATCTCTCAGGCATCCGCTTCACGCCCGGCCGCATCTTCGATCAGACCTCGTTTCCATCGGGCGGCGGCGGCATGGCCTGCTCCGCTCCCGATCTACTGACCTTTCTGGAAGCCATCCGCACAGGCGGTGCACCAATTGTGAAGGCCGAAACAGCCAAGGCGATGATGACCAACCAGACCGGATCGCACGCCTTACCGCTCAACGGTCCCGGCTGGGGCTTTGGGTTCGGTGGCGCGGTGCTTTTGGACCCGACGCCAACCGCTTCGCGTCTGCCGGTCGGAACATGGACCTGGGGCGGTGTTTACGGCCACAGCTGGGCCGTCGATCCGGCGACCGAGACGAGCTTTGTCCTGATGACCAACACCACCGTCGAAGGCATGGCCGGCGCATTATCGGTCGATTTGATGGCCGCGGCGCTGGCATAACCGTCAATTAACTGATCCCCCTGACGAGGCGTTTACTTGTTTGCGTAGTCGAGCAAGCGCCTGCTCGACTCCAGCAGAATCTCATCCTGTTTGCAGAAGCAAAACCGCGCGAGGTGGCGCGGGGCGCGTGACGGGTCGGCGTAGAAGGCGGACAGCGGGATGGCTGCGACTTTGGCTTTGACGGTGACGTCTCGGCAGAATTCATCGTCGGTGCCGCTGAAGCCGAGGGGGCGGAAATCGGCCGAGATAAAATATGTGCCGTCGGTGGGCAGCACATCGAAGCCGACCTCTTTGAGTCCGCGCGCGAGGATGTCGCGTTTGGCTTCAAGCGATGAGGCGAGGCTTTGGAAATAGGTATCGTCTTTACCGAGGCCGTAGGCGATGGCGGTCTGGGTGGCGGGCGCGGTCGTGAATGTCACGAATTGATGCGCCTTCATGATGGGCGTCATCAGGTTTTCAGGGCCGGTGATGTAACCGATCTTCCAGCCGGTGAGCGAGAAGGTCTTGCCAGCCGAGCCGACACGCACGCAACGTTCTGCCATGCCCGGCAACGTCATCAGCGGCACATGGGTGTGGCCGGAAAAGACGAGATGCTCGTAGACCTCATCACAAACCGCATAGGTGTCATGCTTCAGCATCAGATCGGCAATGACTTGCAACTCGTCACGGGTGAAGACTTTGCCGGTTGGGTTCATCGGCGTATTGACGAGGATGAGTTTCGTCTTGTCTGAAAACGCGGCGGCGAGTTTTTCAACGGGCAGCGACCAATGCGGCGGTTCCAGCGATACGGAAATACATTTCGCACCCGCCGCTTCAATGATCGGCTTGTAGCAATCATAAGCGGGCTCAAGAATGATTGCCTCGTCGCCGGGGTTGAGCAGCGCCATGAGGCAATCGCCCAAGGCCTCGGTCGCGCCGGATGTGACCAACACCTGTTTTTGCCAGTCAACTTCCATCCCGTAGAAGCGCTTATTGGACGCTGCAACTGCCTGACGCAGCGCGGGCAAACCCGGCATGGGAGGATATTGGTTCGGACCATCGATCAGCGCCTTGGCCGCGACAGCGCGCACATCGTCCGGTCCCTCGTCATCCGGAAACCCCTGCCCCAGATTGATGGCTCCGTGCTCAGCGGCCAGCGCCGACATGACGGTGAAAATCGTGGTGCCGAGATTGGCAAAAACATGATTGGCCGGACGCATCGATGTTCCTTTTTTCCGAATGTGGTGCCGCCTCTCTTGACCGGAGAGCAGGGAACCTGTCAAGCAATGCTGCCCAGGCATTGGGCGACGCTAAAAGAGATTGCTTTTAAATTGAGCAAATTGCCTAATTTGTGGGCATATATCTTGCCCAATTCCTGCGCAGACCTTATCCACAAGCCGTAAGCCCCTGAAAATAATGGATCATTTGTTCGGGAGCGAGTGGCACGGACCATGCTAACCACTTAGGGCAGACGGCCGTATCCGGCCAGAAGTTAAAGGACGTCAAGGCAATGAAGAAGATCGAGGCGATCATCAAGCCGTTCAAACTCGATGAGGTGAAAGAGGCGCTTCAGGAAGTTGGACTGCAAGGAATTACTGTGACTGAAGCCAAGGGCTTTGGC
>TARA_R110000868_G_scaffold144396_3_pt1 | contig 25319 bp, 25 predicted proteins | sample TARA_R110000868 | Tara Oceans TARA_R110000868 (sample SAMEA4397489) | marine metagenome | biome: Polar Biome; feature: [SRF] surface water layer (ENVO:00010504); material: water (ENVO:00002006), including particulate matter (ENVO:01000060) such as... | depth 5 m | reverse complement strand
GATGGAAAAAGTTCCCCCTGCCCCAAAAAATGCCGATGAAACACTGACGCAAGGTCTGGTGCGGCTGATCCGCGCCAAGCCCGTGACGGCGGGCGATTGTGAGGCGGCAGCGTTGTTCACGCTGGATGCGGTGGCCAATATTCTCGCTGGCCGCAATTCCGGTCCCGGCAAGGTGCTGATCGACTGGTGGCAAGCGCGCGCAACGAACGAGGCCCCCGAACCTTCGCGCCTTGCCTTCCTGATGGGCGCGCTTTGCCACATTCTGGAAACTGACGATTTGCATCGGGCTTCGGTGGTGCATCCGGGTTGCGTTGTGGTTCCGGCTGTCTGGGCGCTTGGCGTCAAGCAGCGCGTGGGAGGCAGGGCGCTTCTGAAAGCGGTGTTGCATGGATTTGAAGCGACGACGCGCGTTGGCATGGGTGTCGGGCCAGCGCATTATCGCATCTGGCACAATACGGCGACCTGCGGGCCCTATGGCTCGGCGATGGGGGCCGCGGAATTGCTCGGACTTGATGACGCACAGACCGTGCATGCGCTGGGCAACGCGGGCAGCCAGTCGGCGGGTCTCTGGCAATTCCTTGAAACCGGCGCGATGACGAAACATCTTCATGCCGGTCACGCCGCAGAGGCCGGATTGAAAGCAGCAGACCTCGCAGCCTTCGGCTTCACTGGCCCGCCAAAAATCCTTGAGGGCGAAAAGGGCTTTTTCAAAGCCGCCTGCCCTGATGCGCAACCTGAAAACGTCTTGGCCGATGCTGACGCGCCCTGGCAATTGGTGACGACTTCGATCAAGCCCTGGCCGTCGTGCCGCCACACGCATCCCGCGATTGATGCTGCTGAAGAATTGCGCGGAAAACTCGGTGCACGTGGGGAAGCAGACATTGAGCGCATTGAGGTCGGTGTGTATCAGGCCGCGCTCGATGTATGTGACCGGCCTGTGTCGGCCAGCGAATATGAGGCGAAATTTTCGTTGCAGCACACGGTTGCTGCCGCCCTGCTGATGCCGCTTGTTGACTTCTCTGCTTTTGGCGACGATGGCCGCGCGCAGGCGGCTGCGCTGGCGCTGCGTGTGCGTCCGAGCGCCTCGGAACCTTATTTGTCAGCCTATCCGCGCAACTGGGGATCATCGGTGCGGGTGATCTTTAAAGATGGCACGTCGATAGAAGCGGCAAGAACAAATGCCAAGGGTGATCCCGAAGCGCCGCTAAGCCATGACGACATGGTGGCCAAAGCCCAAATGCTGCTGAAGCATGGCGGCGTTCGTAATGCGGGTGCGCTGATCGACGGCATTCTGGGCATGGCACGCGACGGCGATGTGCCTGACCTGTCGCTGCTCTGACGCCGGATACGAAGACGTAGTAAAACAGGCTGCCCGGAAACGATGCAGCCTGTTTTTTTTGATCCGTGGACTGTGCTTTAATTGGCAGCTTTTTCGAGCATCGGACGGATGATGTCGAGATAGGCCTGCCAGCCGAAACCGGCCAAAATGGGCAGCCAGATATGGGCTGTACGCCACTTGAGCGCCGTTTTGGCCGGTGCGTCATGGCTGTGGCTGGCGGCAGGCGCGGCATGGCCATGCGAGGCGTGAGCATCGTGACCGTGCGCGGCGGGTGCCGCGTGAGCGTCATGTCCATGGGCGTCGTGACCATGCGCGTCGTGACCATGAGCGTCGAGTCCATGCGCGGCGGGTGCATGGGAAGAAGCTGTGGCGGCAGCCATCAGGGCATTGGCGTCGTGCCCGTGCCCGGCGTCTCCGCCCGCTGCCTCATAAGCGGCCGCTTCGCGGCGCTCCCTCTGAAACAGCACAAACATATAAAGGCTGAGCACAAAAAGCAGGCTCAGCGGAATCCAAGTCGATGTAAGGTTCACACCCACGTAACTAACTCCCCCTGGTAACTAATCCCCTCGTGGGTTTTTCACCCTATTTTGTGCCATTCTGGCAATCATCTGCCCATCTGGCAAAAGGGAATTGCAGGAATACTCTGGTTTCAGCCAGTTGAAACGGGCTTGCCGGTGCTGTCAGGCGGGTCTAGAAGCCCTTGTGCATCTGGATTCGGCGCGGAAACGCTCAGTTTTCCGTAAAGTGACGAGGGGTGTGGCTCAGAACCCCCTTTCTGCCGCCAAATTCATCGGGAAAGCCACTTCATGTCGAAAGCTGCCCTGCCCCGGCAAATTCTTGTACCGCTGATCATTGCCTGCGCGCTCTTCATGGAAAATCTGGACTCTACGGTAGTGTCCACTTCTCTGCCTGCGATTGCCCATTCGTTCGGGGAAAATCCGCTTCGGCTCAATCTGGCGATCACGGCCTATCTGCTATCGCTCGGCATCTTCATTCCGATATCGGGCTGGATGGCCGACAGGTTCGGCGCGCGGACGGTTTTCTGCTCGGCCATTGTCGTTTTCACGCTGGGGTCAGTCGCCTGTTCGGCGGTGAACAACTTACCGGAGTTTGTTGGTGCGCGCATTTTGCAGGGGATTGGCGGCGCGATGATGGTGCCGGTCGGTCGCCTCGTGGTGCTGCGCTCGATCCCCAAGCATGACCTCGTCAATGCGATGGCCTGGCTCACTGTGCCCGCCCTGATCGGGCCGATGCTGGGGCCACCGCTTGGCGGGTTCATTTCGACCTTCGGAAGCTGGCGCTGGATATTTCTGATCAATATTCCGATTGGTATTCTGGGCCTCGCTCTTGCCATGAAATATATCGGCAACTTCAAGGAAGAACGTCGCGAGCGGTTTGACGGATATGGCTTTGCCGTTGTCAGTATCGGTGTGGCGGCGACCATGTTCGGCTTTGAAAATATCGGGCGCGGGATATTGCCGAACAGTGTGGTGGCGGTGCTGCTTGGCGGCGGCGCGATCATGCTGGTGCTTTACTGGCGACACTTTCGTAAAGTGCTCGCTTCCAGCGATGTGGCACCGATTATTGATCTGTCGCTGTTCCGCGTGGCGACCTATCGCGCAAGTATTCTCGGCGGGTTCTTATTCCGCATGGGGCTAGGCGCCCTTCCCTTTCTTACGCCGCTGATGTTGCAGCTAGGCTTCGGGTTGACGCCCTTTGCCTCCGGCATGATCACCTTTGCCGGTGCAGCAGGTGCTATCACTATGAAATTCACAGCGGGGCCGATCATCAAGCGCTTCGGCTTTCGTCCGGTGTTGCTCGCCAATACGCTGATCTGCGGAGTGTTCATGGCATCCTATGGTTTCTTCACGCCGGAGACGCCGCATGTTGGCATTATCATTGTCTTGCTGATCGGTGGCTTCTTCCGCTCGCTGCAATTCACGGCGCTCAACACCATCGCTTATGCAGAAATCGAAACGGGGCGGATGAGTCGGGCGACGACGCTTTCGAGCGTTGCGCAGCAATTGTCACTGAGCTTTGGTGTCGGTATTGGTGCGATGGCGCTGCACTTCACCATGTCGATGGGTGGCCGCGAGCATTTGATCGCCGGCGATTTTGCCCCTGCCTATTTCTTCATCGCCGCGCTGAGCCTGTTGTCGCTGCTGTTCTTTGTGCGGCTCAAGCCGGATGCTGGCGACGAAGTAAGCGGGCGGATCGTGGCACCGGCTATCGGCACGGTGAAAGACGGGGGCCGGTAGGCGAATGAGTACAATTTATTTCATTACCCATCCCGAAGTTATCGTGAATCCCGCGCTTCCCGTGCCTGAATGGCATCTATCGGACAAGGGCGTTGCGCGCATGACGAAGTTTGCGGCATCCGATGCTATGCGCGGTGTGAAATTTATCTGGTCAAGTGCCGAGACGAAGGCGATTGAAGCGGCTGAAATTTTGGGACGAAGGAACGGGCTTGATATTTCGGTGGTGCGGGCGCTGCATGAAAATGATCGAAGTGCCACGGGCTTCCTGCCGCCTTCTGAATTCGAGCAAGTGGCGGACGCGTTCTTCGAGCATCCGCATGACAGTGTGCGGGGCTGGGAACGTGCCATTGACGCGCAAGCCCGTGTGTTCACAGTCTTTGAAGAGATCGCAAACAGCGACCTTGTCGGCGATTTGGCCATCGTCGCGCATGGGGCGGTTGGCACCTTGCTGCTTTGCCACCTGAGCGCATTGCCGATTTCGAGGGCATATGACCAGCCATTTCAAGGTCATTATTGGGCATGGTCCAAAACGACCAAGACGATGCTGCACGGCTGGCGAGAGGTCGCGCCACGATAGCGCTAAAAAGTGATGCGCCGAGACAATCTCGCTCTTGAGGATTGCGCCGGAAACCTGTAGCCATTGCCCTCACGGAGAGGTGGCCGAGTGGTTTAAGGCTCCAGTCTTGAAAACTGGCGTGGGTGCAAGTCCACCGTGAGTTCGAATCTCACCCTCTCCGCCACATACCTTCAAATACCGATGAACGGCTGAATGAACCGCGCCGCGAGGCTGCGGAAGCGAAGCGGTGAATCCGTGACCGCGAGGCAGATGCAGTCTTCGCCGGGGGCGGCAATGGGCATGTGCTCAACGCTGGCGTCGGCGGTTTCGACGTCGCCGCGCTGAAAGCTTCCCTGATGGGTCTGGAATGAACCGACGAGGACGAGTGTCATCTCTTCGCCGGTATGACTGTGCAGCGGCACTGGGCGACCGGCGGGCACTTTGAGCAAGCGGGCGCTGGCCTTGCCATCGCGCGTCTTGATGGGGATGTGACGGACACCCATGCCGAGCGGTTTCCAGCGGAGTTTATAAAGATCGCCGCCGACATAGGACCTCAATGGTTCCGGTAGCACGGAGGGCGCGGCGCGCACCGCGGGCGTTTCAACTTCAGGGGGCATGTCGTCAATTGACTGCATCAGGGAAGCAAAAGCCTGATCACTGAGGGGGGCTTCCGGCACAAGCGCCTCCAGAAGAGCGCCGCCGATTTTTTCAGCTTCATGTGCGCGGGTGCGGCAGGACGGGCACAGCGCCAGATGGGTTGCCACCATGAGGCTCCAAGCTTCGCTCAGATTACCTGCGCCATATGCGAGCAGTGTGTCTTCTACAATATGATGTCGGATATTCATGTGTCGGACTCTTCGGACTGGGGAGTATGCGGCTCGGCAAGACGGGTCTTGAGTTTGACCATCGCAAGGCGCAGGCGCGATTTGACGGTGCCCAAAGGCAGGTCGAGTTTTTCGGCGATAAGGCTGTGCGACATGTCTTGATAAAAGGACATATGCAGCAAGGTCTTTTGCTCGCTCGGTAGTGTTTCGATGGCGTTGCGCAAGCTTTCGCCGGACTGGCGCTGCTCGATCAACTGATCGGCGGGCACTTCCTCATCCGGTATGAGGGCCGGATCATTCGGATCAAACTCAGGATGGGATTCGCGCCGGAAGTCGTCGATGCGCTGGTTACGCGCGATGCGGAAAATCCAGGTTGAAGGTGCGGCTTTGGCCGGGTCGAACAGTTGGGCCTTTTTCCAGACCTTGACCATCGTCTCTTGCGCCAGATCATCGGCCTGTTGCGGCGTGCAGCCGAGACGCAAGCCATAGGCACGGACGCGCGGGGCAAAATAGTCAAACAATGTGCGAAAGGCTTTACGATCCTGACGGGCAGCAACCGCAACAAGGCAGACGACCAGGTCGTTGGCTTCTAATGTGTCCGTGCGCTCTTGCATGTAGGCCGTGCGTTTCCCGTTGTCTGGCGGCGCGACTTGCGGAGCCGTCACGAGGCGCAAATATGAACGAATAGCAGACATAAAGACAGGTTTCCGGTCGGAGATACTTATGGAAGGCATACGCGGGTGACAAGACCGTGGATCACTTTTGAATTTGCGGCCGCGAGCGAGTAGATTTTCGGCGTGTGGAGTGATCCGGGACACAGGCGGAGACGTAGAGCTTGGCAGAACCCCTGAGGAGGCCTATTTCTTGCCGCACGAATATTTCCCCCCTTCCCCGCGGCGTAAAATCGCCGTCATAGGCTCCGGCATTGCCGGCATGTCTGCGGCGTGGATGCTCAACAAGCACCATGACATTACGGTCTTTGAGAACGGCGATCATATCGGCGGACATTCCAACACGGTGAACAGCGGCGCGGCACACGGCAACATCGATGTTGATACGGGTTTCATTGTCTACAATGACGTGAACTATCCCAATCTCGTGGCGTTGTTTAATCTGCTTGGCGTGCCGACCAAAGCATCGCAGATGAGTTTCGGTGCATCGGTCGATGGCGGCGCTTTCGAATATGCCGGAACCGGCCTTAATGGTTTGCTCGGGCAAAGGCGGAATTTTTTTAGCCGGCGTTTTTGGGCGATGCTCAGCGATCTCGCACGCTTCTACCGCAGTGCGCCTGAGATGGCCGCCAAGGCGCAATATCTGCAGGTGACGCTTGGTGAATTTCTGAGGCAGGAAAATTACTCCGACGCCTTTATTCGCGATCATATTTTGCCGATGGGCGCTGCGATCTGGTCCACGACGGCTCGGGACATGCTGGAGTTTCCGCTCGCGAGTTTTGTGCATTTTTTCGAAAGTCACGGATTGCTGAATTTCGTCAACCGCCCGCAATGGCGGACAGTCGATGGCGGCAGCGCCGCCTATGTCAGCCGGTTGACGGCGTCTTACGCAGACAGGATACGCCGCATTGGCGTGGCGCGCGTTATCCGCAAAATCCACGGTGTTGAGTTAATCCTGGAGAATGGGGAGCGGGAGAGTTTTGACGAAATTGTCATTGCCGCTCATGCCGATGATGCGCTTGCCATGATCGATGCGCCCAGCGTGGCGGAGCGGATGTTGCTTGGCAGTTTCCGCTATACCGAGAACGAAACCATTCTGCATAGTGATGACCGGTTGATGCCGAAGCGTCGTCGCGTCTGGTCGAGCTGGAACTACATTGGCGACAGCGACCAGTCGGGCGAGCAAAATCTTACCGTGACCTATTGGATGAATGAGCTGCAGGGCTTGGACAAGCAGCATCCGCTGTTCGTCACGCTTAATCCCCATCTCAAGCCGCGTGATGAGACAGTGATCCGTCAATTTTCCTACAGACATCCGCTGTTCGACCAGGCGGCGATGACGGCGCAGCGGAGCCTCTGGAGCTTGCAAGGGAAGAACCGGATCTGGTTCTGCGGTTCCTATTTCGGATATGGCTTCCACGAAGACGCCTTGCAGTCGGGTCTTGCTGTCGGCGAGGCTCTGTCGGGGCATAAGCGACCCTGGCAGACGGCGGGACAATCATCGCGGATTCACCTGAACGCGACGGCACTGGCTGCGGGTGTGTGATGGATCACTCATGTCTCTATGAAGGCGTGATTACGCATATCCGGAGCAGGCCGAAGAGGCATGCCTTTCAGTACAGGGTCTTCTCGTTGTACCTTGATCTAGATGAAGCCGAACGGCTGGACACGGGCAGCTGGCTGTTTGGCTTCAATCGGGCAGCCCTCCTCTCCTTTCGCGAATCCGATCATGGCGCCGGAACGCCGCGCGAGCTCAAGCAATGGGTTGCGGGGCATGTCCGGCGCGCGGGCATTCCGGTGGACACTCTCAATGTGCGAGTGCTCTGTTATCCGCGCATTTTCGGGTATGTCTTTAATCCGCTGACGGTCTATTACTGTTTTGACGTCAATGATCAGTGGATTGCGACGCTCCATGAGGTCCACAATACTTTTGGTGAAAAGCACACTTATGTGCTTGCTGCTGACGGACGTCAGCAAGCGGCAAAGCGCATGTATGTCTCGCCTTTCACGGATATGGCTTCGGAATATCAGTTTGAACTATCGCAGCCCGACGAGGACCTGAGACTGTCGATCATCATGCGTTCAGCAGGAGAAGCCGTGCTGACTGCGAGATTTGCCGGGCAACGGCAGGTCATGTCAAACTTCAGGCTGGCCATGACATTTGTCCGCTACCCGTTGATGACGCTCAAAGTGACTGGCGGAATTCACTTTGAAGCGCTGCGCCTGTGGCTCAAGCGCGTGCCGCTTGTGCCGCGCGTGGCGGCAGCGAACAAAATTTCCTCTTCTCATTCCATATATCGAGAAAGCGACCAGCCATGATTGCCAAGAAAATTCTGATGCTCATACTCGGTCAAATCAAGGTCGGCTCGCTGCAGGTCGAGTTTCCCGACGGGTCCATCTACTGCACTTCGCCGGATGCTACACCCTCGGCGCAAATCGTCCTTCACAATTGGCGCGTTGTGCGGCGGTTGCTGGTGAAAGGCGATATGGCGATTGCCGAGTCCTATATGGATGGCGACTGGTCGAGCGAAACATTGTCGCAACTGATCGATCTCGGATTGGCCAATCTAGACGCGTTTCAACCGAACAGGTTCACGGCAGGCCTGATCAAATTTATCGGCCATCTGCGTCACAAACGAAATGCCAATACGCTGGAAGGGTCGCGGCGTAATATTGCCTTTCACTATGATCTCGGAAACGACTTCTATAAGGAATGGCTCGATCCGAGCATGACCTATTCGTCAGCCTTGTTTGATGAAAACGAAACCGATATGGATGTCGCACAGCTGCGAAAATATCGTTCGCTCGCCGATAGTCTCGGATTAAAGCCGGGTGATCGCGTGTTGGAGATCGGTTGCGGCTGGGGCGGCTTTGCGGAAGTCGCGGCGCGAGAATATGGAGTCAATGTTCTCGGACTGACGCTGTCTGAAGAGCAGAAGCGCTATGCCGATGCGCGCATGCAGCGGGCGGGTCTCGCCGCGCAGGTTGAAATTAGGCTTCAGGACTATCGCCATGTGAGAGGCGAGTTCGACAAAATTGTTTCGATCGAAATGTTCGAGGCGGTTGGCGAGGAGAACTGGCCGGTCTATTTCGAAATTCTCAACCAGAGGCTTACGCCTGGTGGCCGTGCTGCGTTGCAGATCATTACCATCGATCACGGGTTGTTTCAGACGTACCGACGCCGCATCGACTTTATTCAGCGCTATATTTTTCCCGGAGGCATGCTGCCCTCTCACGAGGCGCTGGCATCTGCCATCGACGGCGAAGGGCTGACACTTGAGCGGCGTGCATTCTTCGGGTTGTCTTATGCAAAGACGCTGGCGCAGTGGCGCGAACGCTTTGTCGCCGCATGGCCGCGCATCGCCAAACAGGGTTTTGATCAGCGCTTCCGTCGTATGTGGATGTTTTATCTATGCTACTGCGAGGGCGGATTCCGAACAGGCCGGATTGATGTCGGACATTTCCTAATCAGCAAGAGCGACGGTTTCAGGAACACACTTCCGACAGCGGAATTCGATAAGAGAGCCGTCGTCGCCTGAAAAGGACATATGGACCCAGCGACCGTCCTGATCATACCAGACATCATTTTTGATCTCGCCTTCGTATTTGTAATGCGTGGCGTTGACTGGTCCGCGATTGGTCGTGATGTCTTCCTGACCCATAGCAACGAGGCGGATGTCGTTAACGCGCCCGTTGATTGTATTGATGAGTTTGGTGCTGCCGATCACACCAGCATTCCAGTGATCGGTAGGATATGTGCCGAGCGGTGTTGAAAAATCACCGTCAGGTCCGTCGCCGACAAGCACTGCTCCTTTTGCTTTAGCATCTACAATGGATTTTGCTCCGTTGCGATCTGTTCGTGCGGCAAGGGAAGTCATCTTGTCGTTCTGCCACAGAGATTTGGAGCTGTAGGTCATTTTGTAGAAGGTGATGTAGAGCGCCTTGATCTCAAGATGGAAATTGATGTCCACCGCGAGTGATGAGCCTTGCTCTGAGAACCGCACTGTCTGTTCGCCGACCAGTGCACCGTTGCGGTACACATCGAATGCTATGCTGTCGCCGTAGAGTGCGTGAACACGGCTGTAGTCTGCCGATGCACTGGCCTGAGCCGGAACGGCATAGAGTGAACTGACGAAAATGCAGGAGAGTACGGCGCGCCGGATCGTTGTCGATTGACGGAACATGTGGCCTCGCAGTGAAAGAGTGGAATTACTCTTTCTCTACGAGCACAACCTTCGGCCGGATCACGGCGGTGTTTATTTGCCGATTTTGAAAGTCGCACTGCCCTTGGCGACGAGTTCGCCAGCCTCGTTGCGCAATTCAGCTTCTGCAAATGCGATGGAGCGTCCGCGATGGCGGACGAAGCCCTCACCGATCAGTGTGCCTTTGTCGGCACGGCCGACGAAGCTGGTTTTAAGTTCGAGCGTCACCTGAGGTGTGCCCGGCGCTTCATGCGTGAGGCGCACAGCATGGCCGCAGAGCCCGTCGAGCATGGCGGAGAGAAAGCCGCCGAAGACGCGCCCTCCCCGATTGACAAAATTGTCGCCGGCAACGAACGAAGCGCGGACGTATCCGCGCTTCGCATCCGTTTCGAGGACGTGCTTGCCCAGAGTGACTGCGGCGGGCGACTCCCATGTCGGATCGAGAGCGGGGTTTGTCGCGTCGGGCAAATCAGTCGCGGTCAAGGTCTCTGCCTCATCAGAAGGGGGTTTTGAAAGACTTCTTGAAATCGTTTTTACAAGCAAGCATTTCTTCAGACAGAAGATCCAGCCCTTTGGCCTGGCAAGCCTTGTTGGCGCGATATTCCGCGACGCTATCGTTTGTGCAACCTTTCAGGTCAGGATTGAAAAGAAAGATGCAAATCATCGGCAGGTAGCGCTCTTCGCAAGGCAACTCGCTTATATATTTCTGTTGTTCGGGGTTGCGCTTGTCCCACCATTCCTGCAGGCGTTCCGGTGTCAGTGAACGTGTATCACTCTGCATACATTCCGGTGCTTTGCCAGCCTGTGCAGCCGTCGGCAGAGCAAGCCAGCCCGTCAGCATCAGCGCCAGAGCGAAAAACGCCTGTACAAAACTCTTCATCACTTAGAAATCCTCCCAAAAATTAGTACCCCGAAATTTTCTTCCGGTTATTGAACGTTGCAGTTCCTGTCGTTCCGTCGCGCGATTGATTTCAGCTTGTCGGTGGCTTGTAGTTTCTCTTGAATTCTTCTTTGCAGTCGGACATCTGCTGCGACAGGAGGTCCATACCCCTGTCCTGACAGGATTTGTTGGCGCGATATTCGGCGAGCCCTTTTTCGGTGCAACCCTTCAAGTCCGGGTTGTAGAGAAAGATACAAATGATTGGCGCGAAACGCTCGACGCAAGGTACGGACAAAACCAGCCGCTGTTCGAGTTCCGAGCGGCGGTTCCACCAAGCAATGGCGGCTTCCTTATTTCTAATCTGATCCGACATCGGACATGCCAGATAGTCTTCGACTGTGCCGAGAGCGTAGACAGGTGTGATCGCCAAAGGTGCGAGCGTGGCCAGTGTGAAAAATGCGGTGAACAAACTCCGTATCAACGACGACATCATGTTCAACCTCCCCGGCTTTACTGCACCCGATCATTCTCAGATCAGGTCGTAAATTTTATTTACCAAGTTAGCGTGTAAAGTCTGTCATTGATAGGGGAAGTCACTGTGGAAAGATGAATTTTTGGCAATGAAGAGGCGGTCCCCCGTGAGGAGACCGCCTGGCATCATTTTGACCCTAGTTCAGGCTGTGGCGACAGCGCTTGGGCGGGCCTTCATGCGCTCAAACCACGCCACAACATTCTTGTTGTCTGTGTTGAGCGGCTGGCCGACAGCGGCACCGAAATCGAGAACAACAAACAGCAAAATGTCGGCAAGTGTCATGCGCTTACCGGCAAGGAAGTCCTTGCCAGCGAGTTGCTTGTCAACCCAATTGACCTTGTCCTGCGCCATAGCCTTGAGGCCGTCGGCCGTTTCGGGGCGCGTCAGCATGCGGTCTTTGAACATCGGCAAACCGGCTGAGAAGCGGAAACCATTGGCAAGCGGTTCAGCGACACCGAGATCGACGCGTCGCGTCCACATGCGGGTTTCGGCGCGTTCCTCGGCTGTGGTGCCGATGAGCGGTGTGGCCGGATTCTTCTCTTCGAGATACTCGCAAATCGCGGTGACTTCGGCCAAAACCAGACCATTGTCGAGTTCGAGCGCGGGAAGTTGGCCGCCGGGGTTTTTGGCCAGATAGGGTTCTTTGCGATTTTCGCCGGCCATCAGGTCGACTTCGACGAAGGGCACTGTGATGCCCTTTTCATGCATGAACATTTTGACGATACGCGGGTTCGGTCCGATTGAATTGTAGAACTTCATTTCATTCTCCCTGATTTCCGATCTTGTGCCGGTGAGTGAATCCATAGCGGATTGCGGCGCAGCGGACCAGCCCGATTGGACCGGTACCTGTTCATGTTTGGCCCTTGTGTTAAGGGAAGGGGCCGCTGAAACTCACCCCGCATTATTCGAGAAAGTGATTCATGGCGCAGGATGTTTCACCCGCACAGCGCGCGGGTTACCTACACGGCTGGTTTTATGGCTGGTATGTCGTTGCGGCGATATTGGTCGTGCTCGCCGTCGGGTCGGGCTTGTGTTTTTACAACCTGTCGGTGTTTCTGAAAGCCTTTGTGAGCCACGGTGGATTTTCGGTTTCTTCCGCCTCGACGGCGACGGCATTCTTCTTCATTGCGAGTGGCATCACGGGGCTTGTTGTCGGTTCGATGATCGAGCGCTTCGATTTGCGCTGGGTAATGACGGCTGGCGCTCTGATTAGCGGTTTCTCGATGTTCACCGCATCGCATGTGCACGAGCTTTGGCAGCTATATGCTTTTTATGCGCTATTTGGTGTCGGTTATTCCGCTTGTGCCCTCCTGCCGTGCACGACATTGATTGCACGCTGGTTCACGCGGCAACGCTCGCGGGCGCTGTCCATCGGATCAACAGGCTTGTCCCTCGGCGGCATTTTGCTGACGCCGATTTCGGCCAAGCTCATTGCCACGTCCGGACTGGAAGGTGCGGCCCCCTGGCTCGCGCTTATCATGGTGTTTGGCATTATTCCGATTACGTGGATCGTTATCCGCCCGTCGCCGTTCGCCTACGGCATCGGGCCAGACGGCGATCCGATTTTACGTGACGATAAAGGCGTGCCGCTGATGGCGGACGGTGTTGGATTTGATGAGGCAATCCGCAGTCGGTTTTTTGTTTTTATGACGCTGACTTTCATCTTTGCGATGATGGCTCAGGTCGGCACGATTGCGCATCTGTTCAGTCTCGTCGCAGGCCGTACGGGCAGCGAAGATACGGCCGCTTTGGCTCTTGCCGTCATGGCCGCGGCGAGCGTCGTCGGGCGTTTGGTTGGTGGCTGGGCGTTGGCCTATATGTCGTCGCGCGGGTTTGTTGTCGGGCTCGTTGTGGCGCAGGCCATTGTATTGGTCGCATATGCATTCGCAGCAACGCCTGCGGCGCTGCTTTGTGTGTCGGTGCTTTTTGGATTTACGGTCGGCAATCTTTTGATGATGGCACCACTGTTAAGCGCGGAAGCCTTCGGCCTGAAAGCCTATGGCCGCATCTTCTCGATCAACCAGCTCTGCACCGTCGCTGGTGTCGCGAGCGGACCTGTCATTATGGGACAGTTGTTCGGCATAGCTGGCGGTTACGACACGGCTTTTCTCAGTATGGCGATTGCCTCGGCTCTTGCTTTCTTTTGCATCTGGGCTGCGGGTCCGGTGCGCGCTTTACACGACGGACGGGCAGCATGACGCGACAATTCGGCAATGGCGTGAAGCTCGATAATCCGGCTTTCATTCACGAGACGGCGCTCATCTATGGCAATGTGAGCATTGCCGAAGGTGCATCGCTTTGGCCTTACGTGGTGATCCGCAGCGAGATGCACCATGTTGCTATCGGTCGGCACACCAATATTCAGGATTTTGTGATGATCCACGTCGGCAATACGACGCCGACTGTGATCGGCGCAAATTGTTCGATTACTCATCATTGCACCATTCACGGTGCCGAGATCGGTGACAATTGCCTGATCGGTATCAACTCCACGTTGATGGACGGTGTGGTGATCGGTGCGAACTCAATTGTAGCGGGGCATTCGATTGTCACAGAGGGCACGATCGTTCCGCCCAACTCAATCGTCGCGGGCGCACCGGCCAAAGTCATCAAGACGCGCGACAATGGCGTCGCCAATGCAATGAATGCTGCGTTTTATTATGAGAACGCCAAAGCCTATGCGGTCGGCGACCATCGTGTGACGGATAATAAGGCTTTTGGCGAAGCAATGGCTGCAGAATTGAAAGCTTTAACGAGCTGAGACCGGTAAATGGCTTTTATTCTTGTAGCGCGGTGTAAAAGGCTTAAGTAAGCCCATATTCGTATTTCACCGGAGTTTTGAGGCATGAGCGCGCAGGGCGCAACGGGCGGTGCCGATCCCGATCAGGCGCCTAAGAGCCGTTTGTTTTATGGCTGGTACATCGTCGCCACGGTCTTTGTTATTCAGACCGTGTCCTGCGGCCTGATCTTCTACAACCTGTCGATTGTCCTGAAAGCCTTTGTTGCTGAGAACGGTTTTTCTGTTTCGGCAGTGTCGGCGGCGACGTCCTCGTTTTTTCTCGCGGGTGGTGTTTTTGGGCTCGGCGTTGGCTGGGCGATGGACCGCTATGATCCGCGCATCATAATGACCTTCGGTGCGTTGTGTTCCGCGATTGCGCTGGCATCCGCCGGGCATGTGAGCGATCTGTGGCAGCTCTACGGATTCTATATTTTGTTCGGGATGGGCAATGCGGCGGTTGCCGTTATTCCCGGCACGACGATTGTGGCTCGCTGGTTCAGTCGCGAACGTGCGCGAGCCATCGCTTATGCCTCCACCGGCTTGTCGCTGGGTGGTATTGTCTTTACGCCTATTTCGGTGACGCTGATCCAGAACATTGGCTTGGAACACGCCGCTTATTGGTTGGCGATGATGCTGATTGTCGGCACGGTGCCGATCCTGTGGCTTTTTCTTAAACCCGATCCGGCCTCGATGGGACTTGCGCCTGATGGCGATGAGCCGACGTTTGGCGAAGACGGCCTTATCAAGGCACCCGACGGTGTTGAATTCGCCGACGCGATCCGCAGCCGCTTTTTCATTCTCTTCACCAGCGCCTATGTGTTTTCGATGATGGCTCAGGTGGGCTGTCTTGCGCATCAGTTCCGTCTGGTCTCGACCCGCACGGGCGATGACCATGTTGCCGCTCTTGCGGTGTCGGTGATGGCAGCCGCTAGTATCACGGGGCGGCTCATCGGTGGTTCTGTTCTGTCGCGCGTGTCGTCGAAGCGCTATTTGCAGTCCGTGTTCATTTTGCAGGCCGTGTCCTTTGTCGCTTTTGCTTATGCCGAGGGCACGACGGCCCTGTTGATCGTGTCGGTGATGTTCGGCGCGACGGTGGGCAATTTGCAGATGATGCAGCCGCTGATGATGGCCGAAGCCTTCGGGCTCAAAGCCTATGCACGCATCCTGTCGCTGGCGCAGATGATCACGACCTGCGCCAACGCCGCGGGACCAGCGCTCATCGGCGTGCTCTACGAGCGTTCCGGCGGCTATCACATTGCCTATTTGTGCATCGCTGTGGCCTCCGTCATCGGCATTGCCTCGCTGACGGCGTCGGGGCCTGTGCGGGCGCTGATCGACAAGCCGCAGAACTGAGCTAAACTGCTTCCATTGCCTTTTATCTGACCTGTTGGAATAGCCCCATGAAACTGCCGACCAATTTCTATAAGCCACTCGCCATTGGTGCCCCTGCTCCTTACCGCGAATTGCCTGTGGCGCTGGAGCGGATGGTGCATTTTTTTCCCGGTCACAATGAGAAAGTGCGCGCCAAGATTGGCGAGATGATTCCGAAATGTGACGTGCTGTTGGGTAATCTTGAAGACGCAATTCCGGCAGATGCCAAGGAAGCGGCGCGTAAGGGCTTCATCGAGACGGCCAAGGCACATGATTTCGGTCAGACGGGCCTCTGGACGCGCATCAATCCGCTCAACAGTCCGTGGATGCTGGACGATATCACCGAGATCGTGGCCGAGGTGGGCAACAAGGTTGATGTGATCATGCTGCCTAAGGTTGAAGGCGCGTGGGATATTCACTATCTCGACCAGTTGCTGGCCCAGCTTGAAGCAAAACATTCGATCAAGAAGCCGCTGCTCATTCATGCCATTCTGGAAACGGCGCAAGGTGTGAAAAATGTCGAAGATATTGCCGCGGCCTCACCGCGTATGCATGGCATGAGCCTTGGGCCCGCTGATCTTGCCGCCTCGCGCAAAATGAAGACTACACGCGTCGGTGGCGGGCATCCTCGCTATGGCGTGCTGGAGGACCCGCGCACAGATGGACAGCCGCGTGCTTATGCGCAGCAGGATCTCTGGCACTACACGTTCGCCAAGATGGTGGACGCATGCGTGTCGAATGATATCCGCCCGTTCTATGGTCCCTTCGGCGACATTCAGGACAATGATGCCTGTGAGCAGCAGTTCCGCAATGCGTTCCTGATGGGTTGTGTCGGTGCGTGGTCGCTGCATCCGGGACAAGTGGACATTGCCAAGCGCGTGTTCAGCCCCGATCCCGCTGAAGTGATATTTGCCAAGAAAATCCTTGCCGCCATGCCGGATGGTACGGGCGTCGCAATGATTGATGGCAAGATGCAGGATGACGCGACCTGGAAACAGGCAAAGGTCATGGTCGATCTGGCGAAGAAAGTCGCCGCGCGCGATACGGAGATGGCGGCAGCCTACGAGTTTTGAGGTCGTCAAAAATAGCCGTCATGCGCGGGCTTGACCCGCGCACCCACGTCTTCTTCTTTTGATGGAGTAAAGACGTGGGTGGCCGGGCAAGCCCGGCCATGACGTAATTATTTTTGGTTTGTCGTTTACGACAACGACGCCAGCGCGGCGGGATTGAACGGCATCAGATCGCTGAAGCGGCCTTCGTGGACTTTGCGGGCCCATGCCGGATCAACGAGAAGTGCGCGGCCGACAGCGACGAGGTCGAATTCGCCGGCTTCGAGGCGCTCGAGCAGATCATCGATTCCTGTGGCGTCGGAGGCTTCGCCCATGAAGGAGCCGATGAATTCACCCGACAAACTGACGCTGCCGACTGTGATAACGGGCTTGCCCGTGAGCTTTTTGGTCCAGCCAGCGAGGTTGAGTGTAGACCCTTCAAATTCCGGTTCCCAGAAGCGACGCGTCGAAGCGTGGAAGCAATCGACACCGGCGTCTGACAATGGCTTCAAGAATGCGCCGAGCTCGTCGGGCGTGCTTGCCAGTTTCACTGCGTAGTCCTGCTGTTTCCACTGCGAGAAACGAAGGATGAGCGGATAGTCCTTACCGGTTTCGCGACGGATGGCCTCGATGATCTTAACGCCGAATTCCGTGCGGCGGCGCATGTCGCCACCGAACTCGTCTTTGCGTTCGTTCATGCCTTCCCAGAAAAACTGATCGACGAGATAGCCGTGTGCGCCATGCACTTCAACACCGTCGAAACCGATTTCGCGGGCGTCGGCAGCGGCGCGACCGAAGGCGTCGATGACGCGCTGGACGTGATCCTTGGTCATGGGCTCGCTGACCTGCTTGCCGGGCTTTACGAGGCCTGAGGGTCCGGCGCTGGGCAATTCGGGGAACGGTGCTTTGTCGGGATTGCGCGCCATGCCGACATGCCAGAGCTGCGGCATGATCTTGCCACCGACGCTGTGGACTTCATCCACCACATGCTTCCAGCCTTTGAGGGCTTCCGCGCCATAGAAGTTCGGAACCTTGGGGTCCATCGTTGAGACGGGATCGTTGACGGTTGTGCCTTCGGTGATGATGAGACCGGTTTCATTCTCGGCGCGACGGCGATAATAAGCGGCGACCTCGGCGGTCGGAATGCCGTCCGGCGACTGCGAGCGGGTCATGGGCGCCATGACGACTCGGTTTGGCAATTCCAGGCCATTGATCGTGAACGGGGTGAAAAGCGGGGCGACGGAACGGCTCATCGAATTCTCCAGTTGTATTTAGTGGAACTTTGGCGAACCACGTTAATGACGGTTGGTGCCATATTGGCCATGATGAGCGCGGGCGCAATCCGGCTTTGTTGAATAAAGACGACAAAAATGAACAAGAGGGACGAAATGAACGTCAATCCGGCGATTGAGAGGCTTGGATTTTCCGGTGAGGACAAAGTGGCCATTCTGCATGTCGATGATGTGGGCATGTGCGGCTCGTCGCTGGAAGCCTTTGCGGATTTGTGGGAGCGCCAATCGGTGACCTGTGGGTCGGTGATGGTCCCCTGCCCGTGGTTTCGTGCGACGGCGACCTGGGCACGGGAAACGCCGGGCGTTGATCTGGGGGTTCATGCAACGCTGACCTGCGAATGGGACGGTTATCGCTGGGGGCCGATTTCGACGGCCAATATGGCCAGCGGATTGATGGATGCCGAGCGCGCTTTTCACAAGACGTCAGAAGCGGTCGCAAAATTCGCGGTGCCTTTTGCCGCCAAGCGCGAGATGCAAATGCAAATTGCGTCGGCGCTTGAGGCAGGGATCGCGGCCACGCATCTCGATACGCATATGGGTTCGGTAATGCATAGCGCGCTCTATCCGGGTTTCGTCGAAGCGGCGCTTGAGGCAGGACTTGCCCCATTCGCGCTGCGACTTGAAGAAGAGTCATGGAACACGCGGCTTTATGATGCTGAAACAATTGGCGTGTTTTCCGGAACGACGCGGGACCTTACAAAACGTCAGGTGCCGATGCTTGATCGTATCGTCATGCTGACGCTGCAGGGCGAAGACGAGGATCGAGCGGCCAAGACGATGGCTCTGCACGACAAGATTAAGCCGGGGCACATTTCCTATCTTATATTCCATCCAGCGCTCGACACGCCGGAGCTCCGGGCCATTTGCCCTGATTGGCGCTCACGCGTTGCCGATTATGAAATGCTTGCATCAGGACAAATCCGCGATCATCTGGAAAAGCAAGGCGTCAAGTTGATTGGTTGCCGTGAGTTACAAAACCTGATGCCGAGGGTGGCCTGATCCCGCCTGAAGCCGGATTTTCGCTTTATTCCCAATATGGTGCGTGTGAGGCTTTCCGGCGGGCCCCTCGTCCGCTACCTTGAGGCAAATATTCTGCTGTGAGTTGGATCTGATGGAAGTCAATCGAGAGGCGAAATTTCAAATCGGACAAGTGGTTCGCCATAGGTTCTATCCGTTCCGCGGCGTGATTTTCGACGTCGATCCCACATTCAACAATACAGAGGAATGGTGGGCATCTATTCCCGAAGAAGTGCGTCCGCGCAAAGACCAGCCTTACTATCACCTGCTGGCCGAAAACGCAGAGACTGAATATGTCGCCTATGTGTCGGAGCAAAATTTGCTGGCGGACGAAACCGGTGAGCCGGTGCGCCATCCGCAAGTAGCCGAGTTTTTCGGCCCTATGCGCGACGGTGTTTATTCCATTCTGAGCAAGACTGCGCACTAAGCGCAGCTGCAATAATCAATAAGCGGGAGTGCGTGAAGCGTGCGGGGCGACTGGCGACCTTATACAATTCGTCGTCTGCAGGACGCCATGACGCGGTTCTATGTCAACCGCTACATCGTGCCTTGTTTTGACGAAGCAGGCGGCGGACTGAGCGTAAGCTGTCCGCGCAATCTGGAAATTTTCGGTGGCAATATCCGTATCGGTGTGCATGGGCATATCAATGCGGCCAAGGGTTCGCTGACGCGGCTTTGCACCTGGACGACAGACGGGCGCGAAGGGAAACTCTCATTCGGTGATTACGTTCTCATCAGTCCCGGTACACATATTGTAGCGTCGGACAGTATCAGTGTTGGCAGCAATACAATGTTTGCCAGCGGCTGTTATGTCTCTGATTCCGACTGGCACGACACCTATGATCGGACACGCGAACTCGACAAGCACCGTCCGATTGTGATCGGTGAAAACGTCTGGCTTGGCGTGCGGGTGATTGTTGGAAAAGGCGTCACCATCGGCGACAACAGCATTATCGGCGCTGGCTCTGTTGTAACGAGAGATATTCCAGCCAATTGCATTGCGGCGGGCAACCCCGCTGTTGTTGTGCGGGAACTTGATGCGGCGCGCGATTTGATCAAGCGCGAAGTTCTCTTTGAAGAACCGGAGATCAATGCGCGCAAGATGGATCAGTTGATGCGCTATCTCCTGAAAGACAACACGCTGCGGAGATGGCTCCGCAGCGTGATTGCACCGACAAAAGAAGATTGAGCGGGTCTATTCCTTAGTCGCCACGGGCTTTGGCAGCGAATTGATAGCGGCAGAAAACCCCTTGAGGTCGATCGGAATTTTCACTACGCCCTGCCCCATAAGACGGAACAGAATTTCCATCGACTTGCCGTTTTTCAATGCTTTGACCTGCGCATCCGTCAGTTTGATTTCTGCCTGACAGCCCATTGGGATGCAGAACGCATAAGGACCGCCGAATTTTTCTTTTTCGTCCACATTGATGCCTACGCCTGGCGGCAGAATGCTGCCAAGGGGAGTCACGGCAAAGGCGAAAATCTCGCTATCTTTGTTGGGAATGTATCCGATGCCGAGATAGAGCACCTGACGTTTATCCTCGCCGGCGCGGACATCGACGAAGGCATGGCAGGCGGTGGGCTTTTTGGTTTTGGGATCTTCGTCGCAACGCGTGCTCCAAGTTTCAAAGCGCTTGATGGTCGGCTTGGCATCGGGAGCGGCGGCGGGTTGGGCTGGGGCAGGTTCAGCAGCCATAACGAAGGAAGTGAAACTGACGACCAACAAGGCGGCAGAGGCCATGGCCAATGCTGCGCGACGGAAAGACATAGTGGAGCCCTTTCTGGAAGCCAAATGGCGGACACGCAATTGCAGGCGTCTCATCGGCTCTATAACGACCGGAAACTTGGTCGCAAGAAATTATACATTGATCCGAACTGCTTTCAGCAGTCCCGAATCCCTTCATTATAGAATTATTCTGCGAATGTGGTCCGGCAGCCATATGGCCGGTTCAAAAAGGCCAAAACAAGGCATGGCGTTGCGCAATAAAGTGGCAAAAAGGACCAGAAGCTATTTGACGGTTAACCTTATTGGGTTGGCGGGTGCGATTTTGTGCCTTGTGGCGCTGCCGCTTGTGGCAGTGCAAGCGTCCCCCAGCCACGCCATCGCGATGCATGGCGAACCAAAATATCCCGACGGTTTTACCCATTTCAATTACGTCAATCCTGATGCGCCGTCGGGCGGTACGGTGCATTACGGTGCGACCGGTACTTTCGATAGTCTCAACCCCTTCATTGTGCGCGGCACGGCGGCGATTGGTCTGCGTGAGTATGTTTTTGAAAGCCTGATGGCGCGCAGCTATGACGAACCTTTCAGTCTCTACGGGCTGTTGGCCGAAAGCATCGACGTGTCGAATGACCGGAGCACGGTGACATTTCGTTTGAGGCCAGAGGCGCGTTTTTCTGACGGTACTCCGGTGACGGTCGATGATGTGATTTTTTCGCTCGCGACGCTGCGCGACAAAGGCCGCCCGAATTACAAATCCTATTTTTCGAAGGTGACGCGGATTGAGCGGCCCGGTGTGCGAAGTGTACGCTTCATCCTCGCCTCGGAACCGGACGGGAGCGGACCGGACCGTGAACTGCCGTTGATCCTTGGTCTGATGCCGATCTTGCCGAAGCATATTTATGCTGCGCGAGCGTTTGATCAATCGGGCTACGCAATGGCTATCGGCAGCGGTCGCTACAAGGTGCAATCGTTCAAAGCAGGTGGACAAATCATCTATCAACGCGATCCCGACTACTGGGGTCGCCATCTGGCGATTAATCGCGGTACTGGAAATTTTGACCGGCTGGTCTTTGACTACTATCGAGACAGCAATGCGTCATTTGAAGCCTTCAAGGCAGGGCTCTATGACGTGCGACCGGAAGATGATCCGGGGCGCTGGACGACCGGTTTTAACTTTCCGGCAGCGAAGGATGGGCGTGTCCGGCAGGTCTCGTTTGAGACCGGGCTTCCCTCGGGTATGCGCGGGATGGTGTTCAACACTCGTAAACCCGTCTTTGCCGACCGGCGTGTGCGGGTGGCACTGACCGCCTTGTTTGAATTTGAATGGGCAAACAAGACACTCTTTCATGGGGTCTATGCCCGCACGCAAAGCTATTTTGATCACTCGGAATTATCCTCGCACGGGCGCGCAGCGGATCAGCGCGAACGCGCATTGCTGAAGCCATTTCCAGATGCAGTCTCTGCGCCGATTATGGAGCGAGGCTATGATGCGCCTGTGGGCGACGGCATGGGGCAGAACCGTGCGAACAGGATCAAGGCGCTGCAACTGCTTGATGCTGCCGGATATGAAGTACGCGACGGTCGCGTGGTGGCACGCGCAAATGGTCAACCGCTTGATTTTGAGATTTTGGTGGCGCGGCCGTCCGACGAAAGACTGGCCCTTGTCTACAAGAACATGCTGCATCGGGCTGGGATCGACGTGCATGTGCGCAGCGTTGATCCCAGCCAGTATCAGGGGCGGTTGGATGCTTATGATTACGACATGATCTTTTTTGAATGGGCGGGATCACTGTCGCCGGGTAACGAGCAGAGCTTTCGCTGGGGGAGCGCATCGGCTGATCTGCCGGGGTCTTACAACTTTGCAGGTGTGAAAGACAGGGCCGTTGACGCCATGATTTCAGCGCTGCTGGCGGCAAGGACAAGGCCCGATTTTGTTAGCGCGGTTCGGGCCCTCGACCGGGTGCTGTTGAGCGGTAATTATGTGGTTCCGCTCTATTATGCACCCGCACAATGGATCGCCTTGTGGGACAGACTTGCCTATCCTGAGACAACATCGCTCTATGGCTATCGCAGCGATACGTGGTGGGTGAAAGACGATAAAAAGTAACAAAGGGGTGAGCCTTTGAGTTTGCCGCAGGAATGGCGCGCGCGCCTGAAATTGCCGCTGGTAGCTGCGCCGATGTTTTTGGTGACGGGGCCGGAACTCGTTATTGCGCCGTGCCGCGAAGGGGTTATTGGCACATTCCCGACACCCAATGCGCGGACCGTTGCGATCCTTGACGAATGGCTCGACCGAATTTCGACGAGCGTCAGAAAGACAGACGCACCTTGGGGCGCGAACCTTGTGGTGCATCGTTCTAATGCACGGCTCGACGAAGACATTGCACTGCTCGAAAAATACAGGCCCGAACTGGTCGTTACGGCGCTCGGCAGCCCGCAGGCAATTGTTGAGCGCGTACACAAATGGGGTGGCAAGGTTTTTGCCGATGTGAACTCGGTCGGCTTTGCGCGCAAGGCGGTCGCCGCTGGTGTGGATGGTCTGGTGCTGGTGGCGGCAGGTGCTGGCGGGCACACCGGCAACATGACGGGTTTTTCGTTCGTGCCGGCGGTGCGTGACTTTTTCGACGGACCCATCATTCTCGGTGGTGGCATCACGAATGGCGCGGGCATCCGCGCGGCGGAAGTTTTGGGTGCGGAGCTTGCCTATATGGGCACGCGGTTTATTCCATGTGTTGAAAGTCTGGCGAGCGAGGCTTATCGCGCGATGCTGGTGGGTGCGACGATTGATGATCTGATCCTTACGCGGGCGATTACAGGCGTAGCGGCCAATTGGTTGAAGCCGAGTATCGCGAACGCAGGCTTTGATCTTGATGCGATGGAAGCGCGACCGGACATAGACTTCACCGATCCGCAGGGCGGCGCGAGACGCTGGGCGCAGGTCTGGTCAGCGGGACATGGCGTCGGCGCGATTGACCGCGTTGAAACGGCGGCGGAACTGATCACGCGGCTCAAGGTTGAATATGCCGCAGCGAGGTCAGTGCCATGATCCTCGCACCGCAAGAGCAAATTCAGGACTACACAGAGCGCGGTTGGTGGGGCACCGACACGCTGGACGATGTATTTCGTCGCAATGCTGAGAATGCGCCGAGCAGGTTGGCGGTGGCAGATCCGCTCAATCGGCTAGAGATCGACGGGAATGAACCGCGTCGCCTGACCTATGCGTCGCTCGACAATGAAGTGGCGCGATGCGCGACGGCGTTGCTTGAGCTTGGCCTCAAACGCGACGATGTTGTGGCTGTGCAGCTTGCCAATAGTGTTGATCTGTTGGTCGTCTATCTCGCTTGCTGGCGGTTGGGGTTGATTGTTTCTCCCATGCCGGTGCAATGGCGGGCACATGAGCTTGGCGACATTCTGAACTTCGTCCGCGCCAAGGCGGTCGTGACGACGAGCCAAATTCGGGGGCACGACCATGCGGCAATGATGGAGGTGGTGCTGGCAGGTATTACGCCGTGCCCTACCCTTATTGTGGTGGATAAGGCGGATTGGCCGGTTGCCGATGACGCGCAGTTGAGGGCGCATCTCGGTGCACATCCGGTGGACGCCAATGACGCTGCGACAATCTGCTGGACGTCGGGCACGGAGGCGCGACCCAAGGGCGTGCCGCGCAGTTCAAATCATTGGCTTGTAGCGGGCGTTGCCTGTGGTGATGCTGCCGACATCAAGGACGGCGACAAGATATTGATGCCCTTCCCGCTCATCAACATGGCGGCCATCGGCGGCATCCTCATGCCTTGGTTGATGTGTGCGGGCACGCTCGTGCTGCATCATCCCTTCGACGTGCCTGTGTTTCTGCGGCAGTTGGTGGAAGAGAAGATCAACTACACCGTCGCTCCGCCTGCCATCCTGACCATGCTGCTCAAAGAAGAAAAGCTGCTGGCAAGTTTGAACCTTAAGGCGTTGCGTAGTGTGGGCTCGGGTTCGGCGGCGCTGTCGCCTTGGATGGTGAAAAGCTGGCAGGAAGACCACGGTATTTCGGTCATCAATATATTTGGATCGAACGAAGGCACCTGCCTTATCAGTGGACCGGGCGACGTGCCGGACCCTGAAGACCGCGCCAATTATTTTCCGCGTTTCGGTGTCGAAGGCTTTGAGTGGCCTGCGCGTATTTCCAGTTGGATCGAAACCAAGCTCGTTGATTTGCAAACCGGTGCGACGATTACCGAGGTCGGTGTGCCCGGCGAGTTGTTGCTCAAGGGCGCGACGGTCTTTGCTGGATATTTTCGTGCAGGTGACGGCGGCCCGGAAGGCGCGATTGACGGGGACGGGTTCTTTCATACGGGCGATGTGTTCGAGATCGCCGGTGCGGGCGACAGCTTCTACCGGTTCGTCGAGCGAGCGAAAGACATTATCATTCGCGGCGGCATGAATATCTCGCCCGGGGAACTCGACGGCTTGCTCGCGGGGCATCCAAAGGTGGCCGAGGCCGCTGTGGTGGGATTGCCCGATGAAACGATGGGTGAGCGCATCTGCGCGGTTGTGGTGCTCAAAGGCGGCGAGACGCTGGCGCTTGACGAATTGCGCGCGCATCTCGCCGCGCAACAGGTGGCGGCTTACAAGTTGCCAGAGCGGCTTGAGCTGGTGGACGCCCTGCCGCGCAATCCGGTCGGGAAAGTGCTGCGGCGGTTTCTGCGCGAACGGTTCAGTCCGCCGCTTTGAAGAGGCTGAGCTTGGCTTCTTTCAAGACGCGTGTCTTTTCGCTCCATTGCTTCATTACCATGTCTGCCTTTGAGGCTTCGTCGGCGAGGATGGTGTCGTGCTTTGCG
>TARA_R110000868_G_scaffold56478_4_pt1 | contig 25333 bp, 30 predicted proteins | sample TARA_R110000868 | Tara Oceans TARA_R110000868 (sample SAMEA4397489) | marine metagenome | biome: Polar Biome; feature: [SRF] surface water layer (ENVO:00010504); material: water (ENVO:00002006), including particulate matter (ENVO:01000060) such as... | depth 5 m | reverse complement strand
AACAGCTCGGGCAATAACGCGGCATCAAAATCGACGCCCGGTGTGGCGTATCGGTCCCGGTGAAATGCTCCCCAAACTGAAAGCGGCGCTTGATATACGCGGACATAACAACGCGTGGCACCCTTATTAATAGGACGCAACGCACAATCCCCGCAAACGCTGGAATCCTCACCCGTTTTTAAAGCTTCGTGTGGCGCGATATCTTTACGCATAATAAACGTCTGGACCATTGCACCCGTTTTCTCGTTTCCGCTGGACTCCATGATCCGACAAGCAATTGCAATGATTGGCTTGCCGTCAATTTTTGACGGGCCGTCATATAAAACAACGCCTACGTAATCAGATGTTTTTAAGGCTCGCTTTAACGTTTCAATATCTTTAATCATTAGTCTGACTCCTGTCATGGTTTAAGGAGTCGTATGATATGGGATTAATCTTATATAAACAAGCAAAAAAAGACCCGGCATAAACCGGGCCTGATTCCGTGCGGAGTCAACGCATCTAAAAAGTGTTACGCACAATATTTTCTAGGGGATTAATTAAAAATATAGCCATTGCAACGCCCTTGGTTATATTTTGTATAACCATTTTACCGCCTCGTATAACGAGCGCCATAACGTCGCCAGATTCAGCATGGTTTTTTAAACCATTAAACCAGATTCGCTTGTCGCCACGAGTCTTCGCACGATAAGCGGAAATGGTCGCTTCTGTACCATCACTATATAAGCCTTTTAGGGTTACTTTGTCGCCCGCCTTTAGGTCATCATAATCAAGAATGCCCTCGCGCTTCATAAGGTCGCGAATGCTGGCGTTACAATCTTGTATGCTTTTATTTAAAATGGTTGACGTAACGTGAAACAATGCCGCGCCACTTAAAGCGTCCGCATTTATCTGCTCAACTCTTGTTAATTTTCGCATCTTTTGACTCCTTCACTTCTCCTGAACTATTGCATATCTCGCACTGACGCACTTGGCGTATCATAACAAAAGAGTCTCGAAGCTTTTCTATCCAATAACCGTTGCCGTGACATTTAAGACAGATCATGGCTCGCCACCTAACCAGACATATAGCTTGTCGATTAATTTTTGGATAAAACAATTCGCCCAACCATCTTTATCATCCATTTTTTGCTGCTCCATGCTCTTCTTGGTAACGTTCCCAATCGCAGGCTTGGATAAAATCAAGACCGGTCTCTCTCTCTATCTCATGAACCTCTTTATAAGCCTCCACTAAAGTCGGCGCGTAAACCTCTAAATAGTTCTGAGTATCAAAGACCCAAAGCTTTTCTTTTTGCTCACCCATTTTTAACTCCAATTTAAAAAGTGTTGTGTAACATGTTTAGTATAGGATTAGTCCTAGGTCATCCCGCAGGGCTAGTCAATAGAAAAAAAGACTTCCAATTATACGGTTCTTCAAAGACGGCCAAAGGTGATACAGACGCAAGGCCATCCATGCGAAGCTCAACAGCATCGGAGCCACTAAAGACACGAATATCCAAGCTACTGTCGCGAACAACAATAAAACAAGGCCCGAGGGAATGCCGAGTAAGCCAAGAACACTGGTGTGGGGATAGACTGACTTTATCAGATCGTCCCTTTGAGACTTTAAGTTCGAGGAAGCTAAAGACACCACCTTCCGAACATAGAAGCACGTCAGGGACTCCGGGTAACGCCCAACTTTCGAGTCTAGTTGTTTCAATTCTTCGCTCGCTTTTCTTTAGGCCGTCGCTTATTAGACGCCACAGTCCCGCTTCCCGATTTTTTAGTGCTTCTCTTGGAATCTTGTTCTTCGACTTCGATGGGCGTGATGTCGATGATTGGTTCAAAAGATTCTCTAATTCGGTCGAGTTCACGTTCTACATCCTCTCTACTCATTTGATCTATAGAGCCTGTTCTTATTTCAGACTTACTTACATATATGTCACCTTGAGCCTGACCGCGTCTGTATTCTGCCTGAACGGCGGCGGAGTAAGCTCCGTTTTCCAAAGCCATGTCGCGTATCTTCTGTAGATCACGTACATGTTTTTTATATCCGACAGCATACATCTCGTCTAACTCGTCTCGATATCGAGATATTTCTGCTACAACATGAGGACAGATATTTTGGCTTGTTAATTCATATGCTCTGGTGTGAGCAGATGCTGCGGGATATCCAGCACGGATAGCGGCCTCCCGCATCGTTATCAGTCCATCATTACTTACGAGTTCTTTAACAAACTTCTCTTGTCTTCTCGTAAGTTTTCTATTTGGGCCTCTGTTAACGACTTTTTTAGCTGTACCATCACTTATTTGGCCCGGTACGTTAGAATTCGGCATTTACACTCTCCAAAAGGTCTTTATTCTTTGAAAACAACGCTGTACCACCACTGTCCCACCACTTTACTTTAAGAACACCTTCTAAAGTGATATGGGATTTTACTGAAACAGTTAATTACAGGTATTATCAACTAAATAAAGTTATAAATCACTTACTTTAACTAAGACTCTGTCACATGACCGAGATTTGGCGTGTACAGAGGTGTTACGGCGACATACCCGAAAAACCCTTATATAAGATATGGTTAGCAGACTGTACCACCTGTACCACCTGTACCGTCTAAAAACTCGGGACTTTATTTTTTTTGAATTCATAGAATTGCTACTATAGTGGTACAGCGGTACACAACATGTAACGTGGTCCTTGGTCCGAGAACCCTCATACGTTCCACACGCCCCCCGAACCATTATTTGATGGGGGGTACTATGTGAACCGCACGGGTATCAATATTAACATATGCAATACGCACACCTAGTTTCTTTTGTACATCGGTGCGTTTTCGGTGAATCCTTGATGGCGACCTTCTGTTCTTTTGCTGCCTTATTCGATCTTTCTTAGCGTCCAGCAGTACAATTTTATGTGTTACCTTGTGGACTGCTATTAAGTCGGCTGGCCCGTTGGCAGCGAGAGGAATAAATACATAGTAGTCTAACCGTAAAAAATGCTCGGTTAATATTGTCTCACATATCCTACCGTAGAATTGGTGTTTAGACATATTGTATATTAGCGCAATTTAATACTTCATGCTCTAAGATTTTTTAAGCTTCGTGGTCCGTGGTGCATGGGTTGTGGGCCTCTCACCCACCCGCTGGCATCACCACACCAGTCCAGTGATTAGCTGTTTAGAAGAACCGTGGTCCTTTGTTAGTGGTTAATAACTAGTTAATAAAGATTACGGGTCTTTGTTTATCGGTGACTTTTTTAGCCCCGTCGTACCCGATCATCCACACGCTGTCGTTGTAGAAATAAGAGTAGGTGTCATCGTTCAGAAGAACTCTAAACTTACCTGTGTCAGTGTTACCTTCGAGAGTACCTTGAACCGATATCTGCGGCTCAAAGTTTTCGCGAAGTTTGTCTTGGTCTTTGACCCAGGAAACGCAAACTGTCTTGCCGATAAAATCGGCTATGACTTCTTCGGTATCCTTACCGAACGCCACGAAAGATTTATCTATAACCATGGTTGACTCCTTTTTAGTAAAGGCCCACGGCTCATCTAAACAGTTTTGATATTCACAATGTCCAACAGCGGCGGTGCGTTCGCACTTCTTAAAACCAGTATATCAGATTTATCCCATACTATCAAGCAAAAAATTATGGGCATTTGTGCAATGGTGCGGAGGCTTCTCGTGAGGGTGCCCCGCCAACCCGCCAGCGTCTTAATTTTTAGTCGTTTGCTGGCCTGACCGCGTTTATACTCGCTCGACAGGATTTTATGACGCTGTCGTTTGTGCTTTGGCCTCTAATGCTGAACTCTCAACGAACTTCAACAAGGGTTCCCATTTCTCCACACATTCAGAAGGTGCTTTTACATTTTCTAGGTTCTGCATAAACATGTTGATTGCCCAGCACTTTCCTGCATTTTGGTGTTCTTTAGGTATTTGTGAGGCGTCGTCGTACCAACCCCTTACCTCGTATACACCACCATCTATTTCATGGGCAAATACTTTAATTCCTTTGGAACCAAGCGGAAGATTTAGGTATATCCGCGTTTCATTGGTTTTTGGGTGAACCCATGTATTCATATTTGTCATTGTTACTTCTCCATGTCGTTTGTGATGATTCAATTAGTCTACTGTATACCGCGTAGACGTTCTCTGGGCCTTTGCTTTTAGAGCCATGGTCTGTTTTAACCACAACCAACTGTCTATTCGTCCCAGGCTCCTCCGCAAGAGGTGCATTAATTTCGATGTCCAAAACCATGTCATTTATCCGTTTCCTCCGGGTAAACTTTCACACCATCCTCTTTCATACCTCTGTACACCAAATACATATTCCCGCATTGAGGACACGATAAATTTGAGACGATAAGAAAACCCTCTCCATCTTCTGTGTCGTGGTCGCCGCCATGTATAAGTCTCGCGCTGCAATCCATACATTCCATCAGTCTATTTCCCATCTATAAAAAATGTGGTCGTTGATCTGCACCACTTTTGTCATTTGTAACGCCCAATCTGGGAACACTTTTACCGAATGATAGTGCGTTGCACCTTCAGTCGGGTCGTAGAACGATGTGTTGAATACTAATTGAGACAGTTCTACTGCCTCCGTGTATGCCTGTACATCGGTAGGGTTGTCAGATTTACCGTCGCAAAAGAAGCTAAACTGGCATTCATTAAGTTTTATTTTTGTGGTATTGTCTCCCAACTTACCTTGTTGGATGACATCACAAACGTCGTTGGGGTATCTATCATCAATCACACGGTTAAAAATAACATGAGCCACCGCTGCTCGCCCAATTAAAGGTTCCCCACGCGCCTCGAAGTATACGGCTACCGCCATACAAGCTATTGCTGAAATCATCATTGCTTTAGTACCACTTCGATCTCGTAACCGAGTGCGTCGAGCACCATCTCCACCCGTGAGAGAGTGGGTGCGCTAAGACCGCGCCGCCAATTAAATAAGGTGGGTTCGGAGACGTTGGCCTTGTCGGCTAGGTGACGCCACTTCAGGCCCTGTTCTTGACGCAACTCGTCAACTATTTTAACGATATCCATCTATGAAGCTCCTCGAAGCTGGATCTTTAGGAAAGCAAGGGTATCCGCACTCCCTCCAGTGTACTTCCGTTTCTTTGTAAAGAAATAGGGCTGCTGCAATTATACAAAAAGCTGAAAAGAACACCCTAAAAAAAATACCCGGCTTCATTTTTTGATGGACCAATACCTAACATTAACCAAAGTCCCGCCGAAAGTTCGGCGGAACCCTAGTTTTCTAAGTAACCAACGGAGGGGGGATTTATAAATCATTGACAGCCCCTTTTTCGTTTAGAGTCTGCCACCCAACGTACACCACATTACCGACGTGATGTACTGGAAACCCATATTTACGAATTGAGAGAAGAGCATCTCGGTAGCCCTCTTGAAAATCACCCTCTGGAGGGTCGATACAAAAGACGTGGAGTGCCTCGTCTAGACAAAAAGAGTGCTCTAAAAACTCGGAAACGGCTTCAATATACCCTTTTTTATAGCTTTCAGAAGGGGGCACGTTGCAATCTGATTCGAAATCTTTTTCAACATCCATTTTACTCTCCTAATTTTTCCTGCATCCTCTGTTCCGGACCAATGAGTTCAGAACCATTTGAAGATGTCTCTTTTTTACATGTGTCACAATAAAATATAATTTCATTGTCAAGTTCAAAAATAAACTCGTCTAGTCCTCCGCATGTGAGGCAACGACGATCTCTAGTGGGCATCGATCTCTTCCTTGGTTCTATCGATTCCAATAAGTTTAGTCTTTGAACCGTGGTCCATGGTCCGTGTTTCCTTCAACTCGTACCCCGCAGGGTCGGTAGCGGAAATCTTTTGATGTACCCACGCCATGTTTTGCATGAACCTTTCTAAATCGTTCATAACGATGGGTCCTTATCTAGGACTAGTTTATAATAACCGCTACAAATCTCCTGAGATAGTTCATCTTCACTAATTTCCCAAGAATATACTTCATTGGCTACGTTTGATGTTACCAAGCAATGAAGAGTGTAATAGCATCCGGTGACTGTTATTTTTTTATAGTCTTCGTCTTTTCTCTTCCGCTCCGTTGTGTGCGAAAGAACTCTTTCCATGATCGTTATGCGGTCAAAACCAAGACAGGTTCCTTCTTTTTCGGTTCTGACGTAACTTGCTCCTACAAACATATCTAAGACTCCTTTGTATGTGATTAGTCCCATAAGCCTAGACCTAAAAAAAAGACACGTCAACTAATTTAACGAGATCTCATTTTTATTGAGTGAAGGGAGGTGGTGGGACAGGAGAACTGAACCCACCACCAAGGTTCAGCGGAAGGAGTCAACAAACCGCTGTAGGGAGAACATAAAAATTTTATACGAATCTTCCGTAGAAGTCTACGGATACTTGAGGACCGCTATGTTCAGGCACGTCTTCAAAAAGATACCAGCAACAATTATCCTTACCTGTATACTTACTATCCTTGATCCACTTCACACGGCCCACGGATATTATTTTTGTGCATCGTGATAGGTAAGGTTGCGCTTGCTTGGTATGCATCCAATCAGCATCAAACAAAAGCCAGGTTGGTCGAATGGACGAGAGGTGGTTGATTAAAGGGTGTAAAATATCCCGGTTCCACGGCGGGTTGGTAATAAAGAAGTCTACGTGTTCTTCTACGCTTTCGATGTCGAACACGTCTCTCTGATACGCATGAAGTGCGTTATTACAATTAAACTTCTCGTCATCTTTTAAAGAAGTTACCTGCCAAGGTAGGTGTATGTCGCTGGCATACTCTAAGATCGGGCAAAAACTACCCCCCTTTGAAACACCTTCAAAACTTCCTATAGCCCTTACTAATGCACCATCTCCAGAACACGGCTCTATATATGTGAACCGATACGGGAGATGGTGTATGAGAGGTTTTACTGCTTCTACAGGTGTCGGATAAAAATCACGTTCTCTACGAACAAAATTTGATCTCTTGCCCATTTAAAATGTTTGTACAACTAACACGAAAGCGTAAAACGCGGCTATTGCAAAGACTGCGGTCATTTATTTTTACTCCCTTTTGTTTCTTCCCCCACGGGGATGTTCTTTCCAGTGACCTGCTCAAGAAGCAAGGTAAACTGTCCGGATAATGTGCGACGTTCTTTCAAAGCCAAGTCCTTTAAGACACGGTAGCTTTCAATCGGCACAACAACTGACTTCCATTTTTCGGGGTTCATTACTTAATCATCCTTTATTTCTGGGACACTATCGGACTTATCTAACTTAGTCAAGTTCCCCCAGTTGGGTCCAAGCGAGATGTCGCTCGGGCTTGGGACCTGTAGTTTGTAAGCGGATTCCATTATCTCACACAACTCACGAGCTTCTTTTTCTCCGGACACGGAAAAGGCAAGTTCATCGTGTATTTGAACAAGCGGTATCTTATTCTTTTCTTTATACACCGCCGCCATTGCGGCCTTTGTTTGATCGGCTGCGCTGGACTGAATAAGCCTGTTCAAAGCTTTGTATGTGTAGGCTCGTTTAATGTTGTCTCCATACTCCAAGTGAGCTTCTTCTTTTGGTAATGCACGTGCTGAGACAAATAGATTAGGTTCCCATAAATCAAACCGACACTTTCTTCCAAGCAGAGACCGGACAAAACCACCTTTGTCCCGGTGTGACACACGCCGTTGCACTGCATCCATAAGTTCTTTTACAAACGGAACGTCGTTGTGGTATTGGCCCATGAGCCGTTTAGCCTGATCCGTGGAGACATCCAACTGCTCGGCTAGCTTTGTCTGCCCCATGCCGTACATGATACCCAGGTTAATGGTCTTTGCTTGTTTTCTAGGGATACCAGCAATATCCGCCACCATCTGATGGAAGTCTGTTTTATTGTTTTCCTTATACGCTTTTACAAAGTCGTCGGAACCGCTAAGTCCTTTATTCGTGAGGCTTGCGAAGTGTACAAGTATCCTTGGTTCCTGTTGATCAAAGTCCATGCTTGCCCACTGCTCACCTTCTTCAGGTAGAAACAGTCCCCGGATCTTCTTAGACATCTCCGGGTTACGCGCTGGGATTTGCTGTAGGTTTGGGTTGGACATACTTATTCTACCCGAAACAGTCCCGCCTCCCTCTGAACGCAACTGGTTTATATGTCCGTGGATGCGGTCCTTCTCGGCATACCTAAAGATGCTAGATAAGAAAGTGTTGCCCATCTTGTCGTATTCTCGGGCCTCGGCAATCTTCTGTGCAATAGGGTGGTCGTGGCTTGACAGGAAGTTTTTGGTGAAACTAGGAAGCCCCGTTTTAGTGCGCCCATACGGTACGTCTAAATAATCAAAAACTTTTGCTATACTGTTTGCAGCCCAGAGTTCTATCTCGACACCGGTCTCCTTCTTTACCTGAGACTTTATATGCTTCACAATTTTAAGAAGGTCTTGTTTAAGTCTTTCGGCAGAGTCGAGGTCCACCCGAACACCTTTCCAAGTCATGTCTATACAAAGAGGTAAGACAGATGTCTCCATGTCAAAGACTTGCCACAAGTCTTCCTTGGTAAGCTCCATTTTAAATACTTGCCATAGGTCAAGGGTAAGCTGGGCATCCGCCTCCGCATACTCTCCAACAAAACAGGCGGGTAGTTTGTAAAGTTCGCCCTTGGGATCAACGCCAAAGTCTTGCGCCGCTTCCCTTAGCGCAGCCTCCGATTTCATCAGTCCCATGTAGTCGTAAGACACTGCATTTAATGAGTAGCTGAATCGGTTTTCGTTGAGCAAAGGTGCCGCTAACATTGCGTCAATAATGCGGCCTTTTAGTTCTATGCCAAGTCGCTTCATCCAACCCACGTCGTAAGCGGCGTTGTAGAAAATCTTATCTGACGGATGGTTTGCGATTTCTTTTTGAAACCACCTCATCACAATACCCCGGTCAAGATTTCCACCGCCCTCATGGGCAATGGGCAGGTAGGCGTTAAAACCTTCGTATGCTACGGCAAACCCGACCACATCTCCATGGCCCGTGGCCCAACCGGGACCGTGGGACTTGAGACGGGGGTCTTTGGTCTCCAAATCAATTGCGATTTCGGTAATACCTTCTGGTGTCTGAGGCAGTTGATCTATGGGCACCCACTCGGTTTTGACACCCCACGTTGGTTTTTTAAGATTCTTCTTCATTTTACTTGCTTACTTTCGTGTTGAGCGCACTCAAAGGCGACTGCGGAATAACCCGCTCCGTCAATGTAATTATCTTCTTTTAAGTTGCCTAATTTACGTCGGGCAATCTTCATTAGTTCCATCATGTTTGCCACGTCTTCTGCGGTCAGTGTTTCATTCTTGTCGTATAAATAACCGTTCCAAAGCTGGGCAATGTTTTCGTGGTTCTTCCACATAGAACCGTAATCGGCAGCTCTATCTCCGCCAATAAGACTTAAAGCCGTTTCCAGAATCTGTTTGGCTGTCGTCATCTTCCAAAGTCCTCTCTACAATTTTAAGATTTAATGATACTGCGTGTTGGATACCACTTGCCATACCGGCAGAAACCCCACGATCAATGTATACCGCACACATTTCTGCAACCTCGTACCAAGGCAAGGCTAAACCCATCCCCATCTCTCTCTGTTCTGGTATTCTGTCGTCTAAAACTTGTGTGTATAAGAGATGAGAAGCGAAGGGTGACTCTCCACGTTGCAAAGAATCCATCAAGCATCTTCTGGCATACTCGACGTTGAGAAGACCACCTCCTGAGAACGGGCTTTCTATTATAACTCTCATATTGCCCAGCCTTTTTGAGAGTCTTCAGGCATCTTTAGTACAAGATTGCTCTTCGCACGTGTTACACCTACGTATAAAACACGGTGAGCGTCGTCTGGGTTGTTTTCCATCTCTTTAACAGCTTTTCCTGAGAGGTCCATAAACAACAAAACATTGTCCGCCTCTCCGCCTTTTGCTCCGTGGATCGTGGAAAGTTTTATCTTAGGCTTCTCAAATATGTTAACCCCACGATTTAAAAGAGCAGATGCATAGGCTCTGTCTTCGTCTTCTATACGATCCAATGCTATGTCCCATGTGTCGTCAACCACTTCTAAACCAAAATGTTTTCGAAGTACTGATATGGTAAACAGGTCCTGCTCATCGGCTCCCGATAGCATCTTCTTGGCCCCACGCTTCAGGCGTCCCTTTCCGCTTGATATATGATCGTATAGGTTAACGGCTTCTTTTAAGGACACCTCATGTCCAGGGTCCTGTTGCATATGGTTCCAAGAACTTATGGCGTTTCTAACGTTTTTCTTTAAAGATGAGGAGCCTTTGCGCTCGAAGTATTGACCGCTGGAAGTTAATCTTTCGGATAGCTCATCCAACATGTAGTTTGCTTGAGCTAAGACAAGCCACTCTTCGTCACCAAAAGAAACCGTGCTGGCATCATATGTTCTTTGCACGGTGCCTTCTTCTCGCCTAGGTTGCCAAACCTTTTTCTGTCGTTTTCGAATACGTTGAACTACCGAGTCTGCTACATGGTGAACACTTCGAGGAACCCTGTACGACTGCGACAAAACTTCGGACCCTCCGTTCAAAGAGACAAAGTGCCCAATGTCGGCACCAGCCCAACGGTATATGCCTTGGTCATCATCCCCTGCGACAAACATCCTCTCACATTTGTCGTTAAGACCATGTGCTACCTTCCATTGAAGTGGAGTAAGGTCCTGTGCTTCATCTAAAAACACTGTCTTTAATATAGGAAGATTCTCTGGTCTGTTAGAAAGTTCAACCATCATGTCTGTGAAGTCTTTAAGACCGTTTAGCAGTTTAAATCTTTCGTACTCTTTATACACGTGCTCGAACTCGTAATACGGTATGGATAACCCTGCTTCGTTGTAAGCGTACCGAATACCCAACATAGAGTTTCGAGCAAGATCAATGGCTCTCATTACAGGGTTGTTTGACTTGAGTAGTTTAAACCCATCATCAACCACTTGTTCGGCACCATTAGAATGGATGTCTATCCCGGTCTGTTCGCTAAAACTCTTTAGTCCTTTGTCTCCTAGTACATCTGCACTCGACATACCAAGGCACTGAAACGCAAGACTATGAAGAGTTCTAAAATATGAAAAGTCTTTTTCGGGGTCTAAGTTAAAACGAGCGACTGCTCTGTCCCGTGCTTCGTGAGCCGCCTTACGTGTAAACGCAAAGTATCCTATGTCGTTCGGAGACATTCCTCCAGAGAGCAAAGCGTCCACTTGATTCAACATCGTAGTCGTTTTACCAGTGCCGGGAGGTCCAAAGTATCTAAACATCTACGTCCCTCAGAAAAACATCCACCTCATATCCAAGAACATCTAAAATTTTCTCTACTTTATAGATAGATAGATGTCGAGCCGCCTCCACGTTTTCATAGTCCATTATCGTGCTTTGAGGAATCTTGGCTCTATATGCAAGCTCCCTTTGAGTCATGTTTCTTTCTTCTCGAATGTCTCTAAGAATCTGACTCCAATTGTTTTGTTTAATAGTCAAAACGGAACATCCTCGTCTTCATCAAATTTAGAACCAAAGTCCTCATCTACTTTTGCAAATGCAGGTACAGACCAACACCGAACTACTCTGCCTTTAATTCTAAACTGGTCCGACCGACCATCTATGTCGCGTAGTCTCTGAGCTATTTTGTTAGACCTGTACTCAAAGAACTTATTTCTTTTCAAGAAGGCTTCGAAGTCTTTAAGCCTAAAGTAAGTCCGTCCTTCCTCTTCATCGGTCCAAGGTCTTCGTAAAAGTATCTCTTCTTTATCCATGGCCGACTGCATGTGTGTCGAGAACTCTTCCAACATATCGTAGAACTGTCCACGTACACTTGTATCTTCGGATGTAATAATGACCGCACCCTCTGTGTCTAACATTTGCGACAACAGGTTGTTCATCTGTGCTTCCCAAGCTTGGCGGGAAATGGTGCGAGGCATGAAGTTAATCTGCTCCATGCAGAGTATTTGAAAGCGAGGCTGCTTCTGTAAACCTTCCGTATCAAGCTCAACAGGACTTCCGTTCACGTCGAGAAACCAAAGAGGCGGTTCACTGTCGTACTTTCTAAGGTTGGCAACCGTGGGTGTATTGGCCCCACCGCCTACCCCGTGCTTACGGCTTCGGCATAGGTCCTTGTTGCAGAAGTTGCAAATAGGTTGGTCCGCACATTTGTACTGGTATTCTTTTTTCTTTATCTGATCCGCGACAACGTTAACCTCTTTGAGGTCTAGGGGAGGATCCATTATGTGTTGGTTGTATTCCAAGATCTTGGTTTCCCAGTCATCTGGAAAAGCTTTCCTTAAATACACACCCAGGTTAAATAGTCCGTTGTTTCTAGTGCCCTCTGGAAACCCCTGCCTGAGTAAAGCTTGTAGGCAAGGTGGCCCGTCCTTTAGTTTATCATCGACTTCGGGTACGTCCTCTGAAAGAAGCTCGTCCAAATCTTTTTCTGCGATAGCGGACTTCTCAGCAAGGTCTAAAAACTCTTCCAACGTGGCAGCACTGCCGTCGCTATTGAAGGCGTAACGAAGACCTCCCTCATGGTCAAAATACGGTAAGTTAAGAAAGTTTCCGTTGTCACCTCTCTCTAAAACCAGCTTGATCTGCTTAGGAAATATCTCGCAGCCACCAAACCCTATCTCTGCGGCTACTTCTTTCAGTTTTACCTGAATCTTCTCTGCTTCTACTAACTCGTTTAGAAAAAGATATAGGTGAGCGCCACCGGATTTACTTCGGCAGACAACAAGCGGTATGTTTACGTCCTTCAATTTTTTAAGTATTGATAAATGATCCAGTGGATACTGATCAATATCTATTGCACCCCACCAACACAGATTGTCCTCGTTAATAGGGACAACTCCTATGCTGACACTCCCTTTAAGATGCGCTTCGTATGTGGCAATGGTCCGTGGTTCGTGGACAAATTTATATTTGCCCTTTTGCTTTCCACGAGCGTCTTTTGTGGTCATATCCAAGGACCCGTAAGCCCTGTTCAAGCCACGAAACAACCGCGCAAATCGTTCTATTTCTTTTTTCATTGAAAATGATTGTGGGGAGAAGGTTTCCCCCCTCCCCAACTAACTCAGAAAGGTGTGTCTTCGTCGAGGGAATCTTTATCTTCTTCCCTGACGTGTTTGACAGAAACCTTACCCGCTTGGATAGATTCTGCGAACAGCTTTGCCTCTGCATAAATGTTAGGGTCTTGGACAACTGAATCCTTGCTGATCTGCCACCCATGCCACGAACCGTTCTTATTTTCTTCGGAGACAGTCTCTAGTTTCCAAACGTGCGAGAAGCGAGGAGGGGTGAAAAGGTTTCCCTTGGCATCCTTCATCTTCAAGGAACGCATGGCACTGTTCCACTGCTTTGACTTTTTAAACTGCGTAGACTTCATAGGCAGAAGTGCCTGTTGGGTCATGCCGTCTTTATCTACCACTAAGACGTAATGTTGAGCGGTGCGTTCAAGATAACGTCCGCTGCCGCCTACGACATAGTCTTTGTTGTCGTCACCTCTTTCGGTTGCAGGAATCTCATCTCCGGCCCCGTAAATCTGATGGGGTGCTCCAGTCCCAGTGCCACGCGGCTCCCACTCTATGTATTGTAGGTTATACGCGCAGTTAATAACTAGGACACCGTCCTTACCCTTAATGATATCTTTTGTGACAGTGTTGTAGATATCACCCGCTTTAGCGCTATCAAGGTCGTCAAGTTCGTCAGACATCTTTTGCAATACTTTAAGAAAAGGTATCGCAAGGTCTTCTGAACCCAGATCGTTTACACCAATCCCTGCGTCGGCTGCGAACATGTTTTCATCCATAACCGCGAGGTCTGTGGATTTCTTTTTAGCCACTGATGTTGCCATCTTTACTTACTCCTTTTTATGGTTGCACGTTGTGAAATGAATGCCCCGAATAAATCAAGCGGGACAGGGTCCCCCGCTTCTACCCGTTCTCTTAACCAAGCCTTCAAGGTCATAGGCTCGACCTTTTCCATTTGGTTTGGAACAAATCCTTGTAAACCGCAAAGATCTACAAACTCTTTTGCGGTATCATCTTCGCCTCGTCCAAAAGTAACCGTGACATTGTTTTTCACCAAGTCACCAAACTCGTGATCACGAAGCCATTGAAAAGCCTCTACCTTACGGTCGCTTGGAATGCTAGCAGCGTAAATTGGTTTTACTGCTATCTCTGATCCATCCGTAAGTGTAAATTTCTGTAGACCCATAGCTTCCAAAGCTTCAGGTAAATGCTCATCTGTTATCTTATGTAGAGCCGCCTTAGTCTCTTTCATAAGCTTCTCTGCTTCAGACAGCTTGTATTCAAGATCAGCCGCTTCCTTTGCTAGACGCGATACGGCGTCAAGCTTACCTTCTTCTAGCTGGTCTATCTGGTTGGTGATTGCCCCAGAGTCGGAGGCCATTTCTGATATTAAGTCGTTCATGTTTTATTTCTCCTTGTTAATGAATCGGCGGTTGACTAAACCGTCAAAAACCCTTATATGGGTATTTATAGGTTGATGCAAGAGAAATCTTTATGTTTAAATTTGTTTTTGAAACAGAACCATACCAACACCAACAAGAAGCCTTCGAAGGAAGCGCCGAGCAGGATAACTTTGCGCTGTTGATGGACATGGGTACGGGCAAAACAAAAGTTTGCATCGACACCATCGCACATAACTTTGAAAAGAAACAAACCGACTTTGCAATTATCGTAGCACCCAAAGGGGTCATCGCCAACTGGATAGGTGAAATAGATACACATCTTCCAAAAAGGATTGACCGCGAAGTTGTTCTTTGGAAACCAAACTTAACAAAGGCCAAGCGCAAAGAACTCACAGATCTTTCTAAGGAAAACAATAAATTAAAGTTCCTCCTTATGAATATAGAATCCTTCAGCACTAAAAAAGGAGTTGATGTAGCAGGGTTCTTTGTTAAGAAATTCAAGGTTTTCATGGCCGTAGATGAATCCACGACTATTAAAAACCGTCAGGCCAAACGTACAAAAGCTATTTGTACCGTGGGCCGTGGTGCAGTAATGCGTCGTATTCTAACAGGATCACCTGTCACAAAGTCTCCAATGGATTTGTTCAGCCAAATGGACTTTCTCAGTCCCGACATCTTAGGTTTCAAAAGTTACTATGCCTTTCAAGGAAGATACGCGGTTGTCCAACGTAGAAGCATGGGAGCGCACTCTTTCAACCAAATACTGGGCTTCCAACGTCTTGATGAACTAACCGAGAAATTAGATAGCCATTCTTTCAGAGTACGAAAGGAAGACTGCTTAGACCTTCCGGACAAGGTCTACATGAAGCGAGAGGTAGAGCTTACCAAAGAACAGTCAGATGCCTACGTACAGATGAAGAACCTTGCGTTGGCTAGGTTAGACAATGGTGATCTGTCCACTACGCAAAACGTTTTGACGCAAATAATGCGTCTCCAACAGATATGTTTGGGAAGCTTGACGGATGATGACGGTACTGTTCACCCTTTAAAATCCAACCGATTAAATGAATTAATGGACATTTGTGAAGAGATACAGGGCAAGGCAATTATATGGGCGACTTGGACGCAAGATATTCGCTCAATTGCTGAGGCTCTGCGCGACCGCTTTAGCGTACAAGCGGTTGCAACGCTCCACGGTGAGACCCCTGATTCGGATAGACAGCAGATCGTGGAAACATTCCAAGATCGTCAATCTGAGTTACGTTTTATCGTGGGGCATCCTAAAACAGGTGGGTACGGTCTGACCCTGACGGCTGCGAACACTGTAATATACTACAGTAACAGCTATGACCTGGAGCTTCGTCTACAGTCGGAAGATCGTGCCCACCGGATAGGTCAGAAGAATAAGGTCACGTACATCGATCTTATATCTCCAAAGACAATAGACGAGAAGATTGTCACCGCCCTGCGGAATAAGATTAAGATAGCTGACACAATACTAGGCGAAGATGCAAGAGACTGGTTATCTTAAAGATTACCCTACAATCTGTTTAGGCTTCTTTGTAATAGAAAATATACCAGACTCTTCCATTGGTACCGAAGTATTCATTGAACCCCTATCTATGTAACCTCCTTGGTTTGCAAATAACGGCATCCCTAGCTGGCTAAGACCAGACAAAGTTTCCTGTGAAGTTTGTCCCGTGGGCCGTGGTGCGACAGGACTTACCTGACTAAGCGAGGATCCTGATACGGGAGACCGTGACGGAGGCATGTTAGCAGCCATTTTACGAACAGGTGGCGCGACAGGTTGCAAAGAGGACTGATCCCCGACAGCGTCCTCTTCAGAGTAATCCTCTTCTATCTCGGAACGAATGCGATTATCTTCGTAGTCAAAGTACGGAGGAAACGAACGATAGTCTTCGTCAAGAGATTTACTTCTTACTTCAGCTTGAGCGGGTATTAAACCAAACTTAACGGCTCTTTCAATAGCATCTTTAGTATAACCTTTAATATGCTTGCCTGTGAAAGAGACTATTTTAGATAAACGTTCTTTTGCTGCCCCTGTAGGGTCGTCCGAAAACTCATCTGCAATTTTTTTAGCGGGTGCAACTTCTTCTAGGTCGTTTACTTTTATTTCTTTATAGCGTCGTATCAGTTCGGCGGCTTTTTCGGGATCCCTAAGAGCATCTTCTACAAGTTTCAATATCTTAGATTCACCAACTTTTGTAAAAGTGTACGCGGAGATTCTTTTTCCCATTCCGGTGGCAACAAGAGTGTTTATTCCCATTTTACCAAAGACGTATTGACCCGCACTTCTTCCTGCTGCTCCTACTGTTTCTACGGTTCCAAAACTAGGTCCCATAACGTCACCCGGTGTACCCGAGAACGACGTTTCAATACCCGTTCTTTGAATCGGCCCACCTTTTACAAGTTCATCTAAAAATTCCATGGAAGATTTGTCGTAGAATTTTTCTAGGTAAGGTCGATTAGATTCAATAGTATCAACTAATTTTTTAGTATCTAGACCGGGAAGAACTTCTCCGTCTGGTCCTATCCTTCTGGAGCTGTCTCGAAGAACTCTCCATAAGGCCGCACGAAATCCTTTTTCTGCAAAACCTGATTCATCTTTAGCTAAAAGAGCAGCAAGTTCTTCTGCACGTTGCACCGCATTTTTTGGTTTGGTAGTGATATAATTTTTTGCCGCTTGGTTAACATCTACACCGAGATACTCGGATGCTGTATTTGCGATTTGCCGATCTCTTAAATTCTCTAGATTTATTTTTCTAGCATTAGCTATGTCATCTAGAGAGGCACCAGACTTGATGGCTGAAATCACGTCACCTTTGCTCGGTAGTGTTACGTTAGCCGTCATCACATCCGCAGCTTGTTGAACAGCTTTTAAGTTGTTAAATTTATCTTTCAAACCGGGAACCGCGTCAATAGCATCGCCGTACTGAGTAAGAAATCTATCCACGTTTCTTTGTGTTACTTTGCCGCCTGCTAAACCTTCCGTAAACCTAAGCAACAGGTCTGCTTCTATGACGTTAGGGTTGTCTCCAATTGTAAGAGAGGCTTCAGGATTTCGCTGCCATGTTACATTAGATCCTTCAACAACTTGTTGCGGCTCATTTAAAGCATCTCGAAAAAGTTCTACCCTAGCTCCAGATTCAGGGCCACTTTTTAAAAGTTTCTTTAAAAACCCTTCGTCTATGATCCCGTCGCCTTTAAAAAGTAGTTTTCCAATTTCAGAGTTTGGACCAAAGCGTTCTTTGGCTGTCCTTACGTAGTCTCGTCCTATTTCTATATTTCGAATGTTTTCAGGGGCCACTTTTCCTTCGAAATTCTTAGCCGCAAGAATCTCATCGTCGATGTAATCGACAATTAAACCCAGTCTTCGGCCAACCTTTGCGTTACCAGTTTTGTAAGCTTGTCTGATTTTATCGCCTACTTCGCTTCTAAAATTTTGAACGGTTTCAATCTTAACCGGAGCGGCATAAATAGTACCCGCATCACCAAAAACATCGTAAAGACCGTTTGCTGGAATTTCGTCTGCTGTTATCAGTGCATCTCCGTCTCCTTTGGCACCGGATAAGTCAGAGTCTGCAATAGGTTTTCCAGAAGGCAATATTCCGGCTTCCTGAAGACGTTTCATACCGGCCAACTTATAAAAAAGACCCATCTCAGGAGTAATTGAAATATTTCGTTGTCCAACGTCTTGAATGATCTTTATTGCCCAATCTCCAAGACTACGAGTATCTACAAAATCAGTTCCAATTAGTTCTTTATCAAAAAGTTTTCTCGTTACTACCTGACTATTTTTTCTAGCCTCGTCCAGCATTTCCACCGCAACTTTTGAAGCCTCTGCTCTACCTATTACAGGTTCTAAGGATTCCAAAACGTCGCGAGCTTTTTGAAGTGATGTCTCGACAGATTCTATTGCTTGGTCATCAAGGTTATCTTTAATTTTTTGTATTATTTTAAAAGATTCTGTTTCGTCTCCAGATCCCAAACGAGATTTCAAAAGTTCAAAAGTTTCGTCTAATGTCTCTGCACGGCGATTCTCTTGCCCCAACCTACTCTGTGCAATCCCCCCTGAATTACGACTTTTTAAAGTATTATCCAAAGCCGCCAATCGAGTGGCGTCAACGCCCAATATTTTTAAAGCTTGCAACGTGTCAGGACGAAGTCCTCCGAATTCTGGGACCACTGTTCCATCATCTAATATTTTTATTGGGGTGCTGGACCCAGGAGAAGAAAACGAACCGGATTCAATAGCCGGAAGTAGAATATTCTCTAAAACCCCTTCTTCTGATTCCAGACCATTAAATATTCTAGACGCTATATCTGTGCGACCCTTCTCCGTAAAACCACCAATTAAAGATTTAGCAAAAACTTTAGTTCGATCTCGTACATATTTAATTAAAGGTACAACCTTACTTTTCGCCAACATGCTAGGAGTATGAGCAGCAATAATTGGCAGACCTATAGATGAAAGAACTTTAAGGGTAGGTGCGGCATCAAAAGATCCGGATTGTTCCCCTAAATCCATCATTATTTTTCCGTCTTCGTCGGCCATTAATTCAGGAGCAGCAAAACCTACACCGGCAACAGTAGCGAAAGCTTGCTCTTTTGAAAGAGTGCTAACGGGAGCTTTTCCAAGACCCGACGTAAACTTTGCCGAGTATTGACGAGCCGCTTCGACAAGTGCCCTCGCTGCATTTGGACCTCTTGCGTTAGGATTATTAATAGCGTTGGCTAAGGTTTTACGAGCAAACTCACTGTTGGAGGTTCTTCCCGAGGCATCTTCCAATAACTTTGTCAGAGGTTTCTTATTATTTCCAAACACTTTTTTTAATGATGCAGGAAGAGAAAGTCCGCCACCCGATATGTAAAAAACATCTTTAAAAAAACGTTCTGATGCGCCTTGAGGTGCCCGAGGAGTTGCGTCGAAACCGCCGAAAAACTTGTTATCTCCACCCACCTCTTGTTCAATTATTTTCGGTAATTCAAAAGTGCCTTTAACAACATCACTTAATAAAACAGGATTTTTAAGATTCTGTGCCAATTCGTCAGCGCCAAGAACTTCGGCTCCTGTACCAAGAGCATAACCTGCTCCCATAGTAGGAAGATCTACTAAAAAAGTAGCTGCATCAATAGCACCCGCGTATAGGTTAGGAGCATAGACATTTGAAAAAGGCTCTGAAAACCCCATGCTTTCAGGATTTTCAGGGTCTACGTAAATATCCCCCTGATCCGGCATGTTGTTATAAGCAAACGGAACTTCAGGAACGCGACTTTCTGGTGTATCGATAGATTCCCAATCTGGAAGAATATAGTCGTTGTCAGACATTATTGTATCCTAGTTTTCATGTCGGTGCCAAAAATTAACAAAGGTTTAGTTTCGTCCGGTCTGCCGTCACTTTTGGCTTCTCGAATTAAAACTTCTCCGTTTGAAAGGTTCTTAATTTTTACAAAACGCCTGTCCGGAGAGTTTGTTGCAGGAGGTAAGATTTTACCTGTCTTGAAATTTGCAATGTCCTCAAAAACAATTTTCTGTAAGCCGATTGATTCCATAACTCTTTGGCGAGTAACAGCAGGATTTATCGGTTCATTTGGGTCCAGCCAACGGTACTTTGTTTGATCTACGGAAACTCCAGTCACTCCAGCGTCCTTAGCCATTATTTCAAAACCTTTAGGAATTACTGTGTTTGCCTTAACTTCTGGACTGAAGGAACTGCGTATGTTTGCTTCCAACCTATTTATTATACTTTTTAAATTCGCACGGTTGAGATTTGTCGAGCTAGAAAAAGCAGGTATTAATTCGGATTGAAGTCGTTGTTTATATACGGAATCTCTTCCGGTTCCGGAACCTTCTGTACCGGCAAGAGTACCATAACTTGTTTTCATACGATTTATTATTTGTTGAAGGCGTAACGACCCAGAAGAAGTCAAAGGCTTAATATCTGCAAACGTATTTGCTCCAAGACTCCCTAAAAAACCGGTGAAAACACCTGTTTTGTCAATTTCACTGTTTTTATCTAAGTACTTTGCTAAAATCAAAAGTTCCGTTGCCGCTGCAAAAGCTGTTTCATCGTCAGCAGTAAGCTTTGTAAATTCTTTCTTGTCGTCTTGTATACGCTTCTTAGCGTTGTCCCAAAAACCTTGAACATTTGTGGCTTGTAGTGTTTTCGGGATATCCGCAAAAGCTCTTCTATCTTGATAACTAAGTGTTTCCCATGGTACAGGACCTAAAACATCCCGTGCTACAAGTTTTTCGTACCTTGTTTTGGCAGAATCTAATTGTTTTTTTACAGAACTCGCGTAAGACTCCGCAGCGTCGTAAGACGCCACCACAGCGGGTGTAGCATTTGCATCCGGATTAGCCGTTTTGGATAATTTAAGAATATTAAATACCTCGTCCCGCATTTTTGTTCCACCGGAACGCACTCCCGAAGCTCCGAAAATTCCCAGCAAAGTTTGTATCTCTTCGTTGGTGGGGGCACGTTGGGGAAGTTCGGGGTTCTGACTTTGAACTGTTTTAAACAAAGACGTAATATATTCTTTCTTTAACACGGTTGCTTTACCCGGCGCGTCGCTTACCAGATTTTTTTTAAACTCTGGGGTGAGGTTATTAAATTGTTGCGGTGTAAATGGAATGCTGTCTCCAGCCAAATAATTTACACCGTCCACAACCTCCGGACCTTTAAACATGTAGTTGACTGTGTCGGTAGACACCGGACCTACTTGCCGGAAATCACTACTCACCTTTTTAAACGCATCACTGCCTATGTCTGTTTTAGTAAGATTAGCTACCTCACCTGGAGCAACGCTTTGACCGGCAATCTTTACAGTTGTTGTGCTTTGGTTAACATAAGGTTGTGTTGGTTCAATAACCTGTCCCGCAGTTACCTTGTCTAACTCACTAAGGTCGCTTGTTTGGAACAACGCAGACTGGTCCGGGGTTAGGCTAACTACGACATTACCATACCGGACTTGTGTTTGCCCAGCTTCGTTCCGCTCAATCTTTAATTTTTCACCTGGACGAGTGCCTTTAAGTCCCGGAATATCTTGAATTGAAGCTAACCGGGCTGGATCTGACGGAACTGTAAGTTCTCCTGCGCCCGTAAACGCTTTGGGATCTTCCAGCCTAAATAAATCCTCCGCACGAAACGTTACAGGGGCCTCATTTGGACCTCGCTGAACGGTAATGTCTCCAGTATCCGGCGTGTAACCGGAATGCTCGTTGAAAAAGAATGATTTGCCGCCCACCACAAGCTCTTTAACGGGTCTTGAGTTAGGACCAGCCATGTCTGGTTTAAGCGCATATTCCTTAAAAACAGCCTCCTGCCCCACTAAATTTGGGGAGAGATTAAATAACTCAATAGCAGACGGATTAAGATAAACAGATCTAGACGTAGGACTATAAAATGCAGAGGTCCCTGAACCCTTTTTAGCGACGAGCCTTGCGTTGTAGGTCGGAGATTCTTTGTTAAAGTCCAATGTGGCGGATCCAACTACCACCCTAGAATTTTCCCCTGTTGCGTCAGCAATCTTGAGCGCGTCAGGTGCATCAATCCAGTTACCTTTGGGTCCTTTAATCTGAACGTCTTTTGCCCACGATGTTATGGACTTCGCTGAGTTAGTCGCTGATTTAACTAAAGCGTTGTTTATTGGTGTACCGTCCAGCTTAAAAAATCCATCCAGTTTTCCCGTCCAATTCTTACGAACAATTACCGGAATGTTTTTTCCATCTATTAAATAATCGTTAGAAATTTCGTCATTCTTCTTCCTAACCTGCATACTCAGGTTACGAGCCTTTTCTGTAATGGAGTCTTGGTCAGAGTATTCTTGGGCTTGTCGTGCCCGTACATTTTCAAGAGCAGAAAGTCTTAGCTGGCGCTCTTCCTGCCTTTCGGCTTGTTTAAGGGCCTGTCGCTGCTGCATCATTTGATTGGAAATCGAACCCGCATCTCCTGCAATTGGGGACAGCAATTCTCTCGAAAGAGTACTTATTGAAGATTCCCCACGTCTTGGTGTGGCACCCGCTGCCGCAAACCCTCTCTGGGCTAAAGCCAAACCAAACTGCAACTTACCCATGTTTTGAGCTTCTTCGAGTTGTTTGGAATAGTCGGTAGCTCCAAGAAAAGATGCTAAACCAGCTCTCTCAGACTCAATTGCTGCTCGACCGGATTCTGTTCCGAGAACATTTGGTCTTGGTGCCTTCTGGAAGAACGACTTGTATTGTTCTATGTTTGCTGGATCAAACGGGTTTTCAGCCATGGTCAACTCCTATTAAGAAATACCTTGGCCCATGGGACCTGCACCTTGCATCATTGCCTGCATCATCATTGGGTCCATACCCATAGGATTTTCTCCCGTTGCCATTATACCGGCTGGTCCTTGGGCCATGTTTCCTACTGCGTTAACCAAGGCCCCTGTTCCTGCGGCCATACCATCTGCAACGGCACTCTTGGTAGCAAGTTCGGCAATACCCCCACCCATTCCGCCAACATCCGCCAACTCTTCCTGCATTAAAGCACCAATGCCTTGATCTATTTGAGCTAGCTGAAGGGTTGGCTGCACGAGAGCTAGAACAGAATCAGGTGTCCTTTGAGCGTCTTCAGGACCGACTATTTCAGCCAAACGTGCCCTGTATGATTCAACCCCCTCGTCTTGGTCCCAGACGGAATTCATAATATCTTTAAAATCACCCGCCGTTTCCATGTTGCTGATGCTACGACCTGCCTCTTCGCGGACCGCAGACCCTACACTATCGGAGGTCATTTCGTTAGTCAGCTCGTCAAGTTGACTACCAGCAGCCTGAATAACTTCCGGTGGGAGGGATTGAGCTTCTTGATAAATTTGTGCTTCTTCTTGAGGAGACATAAAAGCCATCTCAGGTTCCATACCTTCTTGCATAGTAGGAACCATGCCACCGTCAGCCATTTGAGTAATGTTTTGAGCCAAAAACTGCTCTAGCTCCGCCGGTGCTGGAAGTCGTCCATACTTATTTACAAACAACGAGACTATAGGGTCTGTTGTAGACCCGCCCGAGGCTGCACCAGAATTTTCTGGCATGGAAGTGTTTATCATTCCAGGGTTCATAGATGTGTTTCCGGAAATCGAATCCGCAAAGCCTCCGTCAGCCATTCTAAACATTTTTCTATTTTGTATTCCGGGCATTGTATTTTCCTATTAAAAAATTCCACCAACTTGTTTGGCGGCTGATGCGGTTCCTAAAAGACCTGTGCCAATTCCCGCAACCTGTTGAAAGGCAGAAGGGGCAGGAGAAGTAGGCGTAACTTGAGAGCCAAGAGTTGTCTGCGTTGAAGGCGCTCCCTTGTATATGTCAGAAAGGAAGGCAACGCGGCTGTAAGGCTCGTACAACTGACTTTGCTCGTTAGCACGGGCGGCATCCAATTCGGCCTGCTGTTGTCTTTGTTGTTCTTGACCTAGGCTCTGTAATATAGAAATGTCTTTGATCCCAGTGTCCATGGACAACTGACCTAAACCAATTTGCTGACCGCCAATACCGGCCTGCTGACCACCAATAGAAGCTTGCTGACCGCCAATACCGGCTTGTTGAGATCCAAGCGTTCCATAAAGTCCTGCAATGCCGCCGTACAACTGCGACTGAGCCTGTTGGCGTCGTTGTTGGTTTTCAAAAGCTGTCTGAGAAGCCCCTAGAGCTTGGGTGTAATTCTGGGCATTTAATTGTGCTAAAGCACGTGCTTGTGAATCTGCTAAACTGCGGTCAAGTTCAGAACCTGCAACCCCAAACCGACTTCCCCCAAATGCTCCTGCACCAACACCCTGCGCTGCAAGGTTGTTACGAGAGATTTCTCCCTGTCTATTCATCTCAGCAATAGTGGTATCAATGACTTGTTGTTGGTAAGGGTTCGTATATGCGGACAAGTCTGTAGGTGCAAACAGTTGGCTGGACCCTGAGATAGATTGTTGCGCCAAATCAATAGGTGTTTGAGATTGACCGTATGTTCCGAGGGCCGTGTTTAAAGTACTAAGACCGGTGCCCAAAGTACCTAGCCCCGTACCTAAAGTTTCGGAACCAGTGGTTAGATATGGCTGGTAACCTCCAATGCCTCCCGAAGCCTGACCAAGAGTAGCGGCCTGTTGTTGAAGATTACTAAGACCCGCAACCTGTCTTTCAGGAAGTTGTATAGAAATATTTGAAAGATCTTTAGCCGAATTAATGAGGCCAAGTTTTAGGGCCTCAATCTCGGGGGCTTCGCGGACAATCTGTTCTGTAATTTCGGCCATTGTTACGCTCTCATCTCGAAGTTACGCATCATGTTATATAAGTTTTTAGCGCCTTTGTAACGGTCTCCTTGACCCGTGGGATCTGCCCCACGAACGGCTTTAGCATTATAAACAAATTCTCCGTCAGAAAGCATGGCAGGAATATCATCAGAACGTTCCGTTCCCGGACCTTCTACTAACATTTCACGTCGAGGGAACTCGGTGTTTTCCATGTACCCGCCGTCCGCAACGTACCGAGACGCAACAACCGGATTACCCGGATCATAACGGTATGGGTTTAGGTCCTCGACACGGTATTTAGAAGGGTCGGCTTGGAACAAGTCGTAACCTGTTTCTTGAGGAACAAATCCCTCCAAGTCTTCTCTTGTTGGATCGACCTGCTCTTCTTGGTCAAAAGCTCCCAGAGCATATGCACCAACACCACCAAGGGCTAAAGTTGGTCCGTACTGTTGCATCAGGCTGGGAGTCGTTGCCGCCCGAGCCGCTTCTCCGGCTTTTAGAATGGCGGTTGTTGCTGCGTCGCTTGTCTGTACCGCACTAGGTAAGGCTTGAAGACTGGCTGATTTGGATAACATTGCCGCCTGTTCTGCGGCATTTACTGCGTCGATGCCAGTTAAAATCTTACCACCCGTACCCGGAACGG
>TARA_R110000868_G_scaffold18003_2_pt1 | contig 25338 bp, 20 predicted proteins | sample TARA_R110000868 | Tara Oceans TARA_R110000868 (sample SAMEA4397489) | marine metagenome | biome: Polar Biome; feature: [SRF] surface water layer (ENVO:00010504); material: water (ENVO:00002006), including particulate matter (ENVO:01000060) such as... | depth 5 m | reverse complement strand
CCCTTCAACCAGCCAAGCCCGGAAAAACTCGAAGTCCACCGTCTGCTGCAAAATCTCGAGCGGATCGCCCTCCTTGCTCAACGCTTCAAGATGCTCGCTCAAACTGAACAGGGACTTCGGATCCACCACGGCTCTCCATGATCGCTCCAGATCAATGAATCACCATCACCGCCCAAACGCTACAGGTTTTTGCGGGTGTCCAGCTACGCTGGTGCAGGAGTCGTCCACGCCATCACGTCACTTACAGTCTACGTCGCTCTCGGCATGATCTATCTCGCCACCGACAAAACCTAGCCAGAATTTATGCATGCTGGCTAGCAAAGTATATCAAATTGAATCTGGAATGAAAAAATTGTCTAGTGTTGATACAGAAATACCATCCTGATCGAAGAGCCATCTTGGGTTTCTATTAAGTCGTAAAATATGCTCCGCGAAAGCTCCTTCAAGGGTTAGGAATTCGTCCAAAGGTCGGCAATAGCGACATGACAGAAAAGCTAGTATATCTGGCCTAGGCCGCACTGAATATCTCGGTAAAGCAAATTTATAAAATTTCGAACGGCCCAAAATCTTCAGATCTTTCCCCAGCAATACAGCTGCAGCGGCAACATTCGATGATACTGTGGCAACGCAGTCAACTGAAGGCAGCAATGCTTCGGAATTGGCCATTCTAAATTTAGCTGGCGGTGATATAATATTAGGCTGTAATTCGACCAACTCTTTCATCAGAGCTTCTAGGGGTGGCATATCGGATCCATGCCACTGCGGAATTACGGCCCACCCCTCATCAACCTCATGCGCGAGTTTACGTAGCAAAGAGACAGGATCCAACCTAGGACCTATTCCCTCATAAGTGATCCAGTCCCTGGGTTGTAGAGCCGCAAGCATTATTTTTTTGCCTCTGGTGGCTTCAGCCAGCCAAGGCGTAATTCCCGAGGAATGAGCATCTCTGGTCGTCGGCTCCACCCATCGGGTACGCCATACATCATGGAAATCTTTGATCGCCGTTTTGGTCCAAGACGATCTTGCAAACCAATCCAAGGCGCTGCCCACTTGGTGTCCGAATGGATCGATATAAATTGACTGCTTTAAGCCGGATCTAGGCAACGGCCCCAGTTCCGTGAACATCACATGAGTCTTACCAAATACCTTCTGTAAGTAACGGTTATCAGTAGTCGAGATGACAATATCTGGTTGAAATGCATTCTTTATTGAGATGAGACGTTCAATTAAAGCGCGGTTCCGGTATCCGAGGCCGAAGCACAGATCTCTACTATAAGCCTCTCGATCAAAATCGAAACATCTCAACAACGCTATTTGATCCAAACGATGTTGCTCAGAGAAAGCTGAAGACCCTAAATCGCAAATAGAATTTGACGCAGCAATTTGACTCGTAAAATAACCTGCCGACTTTATCGCGAACGTAGAGAAGAAGTTCCACCACCCGCCGAGTCGTAAAGGGCTATCACTATAAGTGACCGGTTCTAGATAAAACAGAACACGTCTCGGCTTCATCACGATTCACTCCGTGGGAATTGATTTCTTTGTTCGTTCATCAAAACGAGCAAAAGGATCGCTCACAGATTGGCGCCAATAACCACAGCAATCTCGCATACCTGATGTCTGTGCGTACTCCGATCGTGCGCTGATATTTCACCAGCATCGCGCACATCAATAATTTCGACCGGCCACCGCACGTCAGTCCATGAGATCACTATAAACCTTAGCCGTTTCTTCGGCGCATCGCTGCCAATTAAGCCGACGCGCTAGAGCTAAGCCCTTCTTGATCGCCTCACCTCTCCAAGCCTCATCATCCAATCCTTGTTCGATGGCCTCTCGAAAGGCTCTATGATTCTTAACATCGACGCTCATGGAGACGCCACCTGAAACCTCCGGCAAACAGGAGCGATCTGAGACGAGCGCAGGCACGCTACTGGCTAAAGCTTCGAGCACCGGCAATCCAAACCCTTCGTAGAGAGACGGATATATAAACAGGGTACAATTGCGATATAATGCCCGAAGACTATTGTCATCGACAAACCCAAGGAATTTTATCACCCCGGCCTCTGAAGCCGATTCAAATACCCTGTGAAGCTCAGCGTTTTTCCATCCAGATGCCCCTACGATTACTAGAATAACATCTTTGCGAACTTTTTCATGCAACTCTAAAAATGCTGCGACTGCCAGATCAAGCCCCTTACGCGGCTCGATGGTGGCTACACAAAGACAATAGCGACACCCTCGAAGCATATAGTGCTCTAAAACCAATTCATCCTGATCAATGCTTGACGGAATAAAAAATGATTCATCGACTCCTAACGGAACGGCCGTTATTCGGCTGGAAGGCAAGCCAAACATTTCGACAAGTTCATTCTTAATGTATTCGGTATCCGTTATGATGTGTCGTGCTGCGTCGATTGAGCGCTGGAACTCTTTTTCAAACTGGAGAAGACGCTGCGCCGGATGCGTTTCTGGATAGCGAAACACAGACAAATCATGCACCGTGATCACCGCATTTTCAGCTTGCGCAGGAAAGAAAAAATTCGGTCCATGGAATAATCGGCGCGCAAATTCTCTCTTATTAATAAGCTTTCTTAACGTGTTTGGTAAGCGAGCCCGATTAGGCTGTGCTGAATCCAGCAAAGATTCGGCCTGACTATACCAAGTGCCTTCTCGAAATAGCTTCACGCTATGGATGCCGGCAACGTTAGGCAGGCGACGTGCCAATTCCCAAGTATACCTGCCGATACCTGTCAACTGCGCCGACAGCGCTTCAGATCCTAAGCCGATCCTCATATTTCATACATTCGAAACAGCCCCACCCATTTGCACCTATAGATGCGCTATCGTAGTGAGTTTTGTATATTGATGGCAGGGTATACTAACGATCCCACTATATTAATGAACTTTTGAATATCAGCTAATGGGGCATTAGATACATACATTACGTCTTTGTTTTTAATAGGAAAGGACTGTGCTAAAAAGAACATGCCAGGATCACGTAAATTTACACGGAATATAACAGGAACTTTGCCATCCGGCGTCGTACGAACTTCGGGGTCGTCTTGAAGCCCAAGAGCGTTCTTATCCTCCAACCGAAAAATAAAAATGCTTCGGGCATTTGCTCTATTGTCGTCAAGCCCACCGACTCTGCCAAGAGCCTGAGCCAGGGTTAAACCGGTCCCTTCGAAATCAATTTCACTATTTCGGCCAATCGCACCAAGCGCTGTAAAGCTATACGGCTGAAACAACGCTGTTATCACGTCATCGGCCTTTAGAGTAATGTTTTGAACGGGGTCCGTGATAATCGTGATGAGCGGCAAGGTTTCAACCAAATTCCCCCTAGTCACCTGAATTGTGGTTTTACCTACAGGCTGGCGGGTGCCGCCGGCAGCCGCCAAAGCATCAAGTAGACGCTCACGCTTGGCAGTAAGGGGCATGCGAAGACTTTTCGCGACCTCGCCAATTACTGTTGCATTCGTTGCAGCATTCTCGGACAATTTTACAGACACTTGCGGCTCATGGGCCTTACCCCGAAGACCGCGCGTTATTTCCTGAGCAATGGCACTCGTAGTGCGGCCGGCAGCTTGAACTGCACCGACAAAGGGCACGGTGATCTTTCCATTTTCATCTACGTTTTGGCCAAGTAAACCAGTCTGCCGGGCTGTACGACTGCCATCGGACACGAACGCGCTATTCCCACTACCGAAACTTGCACTGGTGGAACCAAATAGAGTTGCCGGCGGCGCTTCCCAAATAGCTATATCTAGCTGATCTCCCTTACCCACAAGAAGCGCGTCGTTGCCATCACTCGCAAAAGCAACTGAAAAAAGAGAGGCCCGCTGGCTAACAAGCATCTGGTTTGTTAGGTCGCTGGTTACATCTAGCACCCGAATGGTCGAATCACTAACCGGCATACCCTCGGCGCGCGCTACAGATTTAGCTGACGGTCCTGAGGCACCACTCGTGGAACAACCGGTGATGAGGATTGCCAGAAGAACCACTGCGGGGAACGCAAAGCAGTTTCTTGCACGATGGGCGGAATGCCCGCCGATTCTATTCATTCAGATGCCTTTTCATATAAAGTATTGGGCTCACTCCAGAGCGTAAGGATACAGTCCGCTTTCCTGAAAGTCACCAGCCAACTAGAGATTTAGGATATCAGGCTGACCGCAGCGCTGCCGTTCGGGACGCCACCAATTCACTAAGACTGACGTGCTCTTGGCTCAATCTCTCCTCGAAAAAGAGCCGTGAATCAATCTGCTAGCGCTGCATTAACCAGCTTCTCACCCCGACTAGAACTTAGCGATCGCCTCTTCATCGCAAACGACATCAAATAAAGGATTTCTGGCTTCTGTAGAAGGTAGATGAGCGCGTTCGCCGTAGGGCAGTTCCTTCCTTGCCGCCCCCGCGTAATGACGCATAAAGACGCCCATCACGTGATTAACACCCTGCTCGCGTACTTCACGTAAATCTTCCGCGAAGTAAGCGCCTCGATTGTATGAACCAGTTATGATTTCGTATGATGGAAAATAGTCCACATGATCATATAACCTCCACATTTCGTCGGCGACGACGCGAAGCACGGCCTTGCTGTAGGTAGTTGAGACCAATGCATGACGAGATTCATATGTCGCTATCAATGGAACCGGAGAAACAGTGAGCATTATCCGGCAAGCGGGATTGATTCTTTTAATATGGGCAATCACTTTGTGTAGATCATGCCTAGTTGTGTCCACATCGAAGTTTATAAATTCATATCTGTCCTCATCCATTGCCCCTCCAGCGACGCCGGGCGCAAGTGGGAAGACAGCTCCATCCGCTTTGGATCTCCAGCCCTCGGTCAAACCCAAAGTGAAAACGAACACATCCATCTCGCGCAGCATTTCGCGCACTGCCATGAAATGTTCCTGACGTGAAGCCTCAAGAGAGTGTTTATCGACGTAACCGTCTGGTTCAATCTGAGGACGAAAAGGATCGACAAAACTTCCCGATTTAGTGTGCCAAACACCTTCCGATGGTGAGAATTCTCCTTCGACCCGCTCGATTAGCTGAAGGAGCTGCCGCACAGTGTAGATATTTCCAAACCTCGCACTGAAGACCCCATAGTTGAGGCGATGCGCCTCGGCACTATCCATCCCCTCCGGTGAGTCTTCAGGAACGAAGTAATGGAACCCGCTACTCTTGAGCGTTCTAGCGATATGTTGAGCAAAACAGCTGCCGGCGGTAGCTACTTTGTCCTCAGGTCTAATGACAAACTTAGGTTTTACAACTGGATCGAGATTGCCAGCAGCGACTTTAGCGACGGAACTCTTCCAAAACTGAATTTTATCTGCACCCGCATAAGGGTTGCCGGAGGTCATCGATCTTTCCCGTGCGTTACGCAGGCCTAACTTTTCGGCGAAACCAGTGATATCGACGTTAAGAGACTCCATCGTCTCAGGGCTATAGCTTGAAAAAACTTCATAGGAGTTCCGAACAAAGTCTCGCATATCCATGGCCCCGTGTGGGTCATTAATTTTGAATGAGGTACTGCCTCTAAGACCCAATCGTTCCGCGATTTCTGGATAGATAGGCCAAATTGGCTGCGCTTTAAGAGGATCCTGAAGCAGCTCATGTTTGCTCTCAGGAAAATAGAACATCCCAATTCGCTGCAACAATTCACGCGCAATATCTTCCATGACCAGCAAGATCGGATGGTTGCTGGAATACATAAATGCTTGATTTCGGCTCCATCGCTCGAACAGAGCTCCCAAGGGTATACCACAGGACTCGCCCTCAGTGAGCAATTCTCGCCGGGCATTCGTCCATTGATCAAAATAGCCTAGACGAGCATAGGAATCAGCATTGTAGAAAGTCAGTATCTCATCAAGAGGAATGCCTTCTTTATAGCCAAACACGGCTATTGCAGAATTATATATGTGAAGGGGCCCAAAAATTGCCTCCGGCTCACCGCCATTCCTGCATGCACGTGCGAATGTGAGATCGGGATGATAGGCAGAAAACGCAATATTTGGGAAATAGGTAACTTTGTGCGCCATTTCTGCTGGGACTACTGATCGCAAAGGAGTGTGTGCAAAAATGAAAGCACTGTCGTTCAAGATTGTATGTAACTGATCCAGATCGGCCATAACCTCATGAATCATGTAGGTGTCGATTTCAAATCCATGATTGAGAGCGTCAATACAGACGGCTAGGCTGTCCTTTTGACAATTGCTGATGATGGAAAGTCGCATTTTATCACCTATATCCTATCTTTTGCTGCAAGCATTTGACGCAAGGATTGGTCGATATCCGTGCCTATGATTTTTCCGCCAGTCAAAGCTTCCAACTTGCTGGTATCGCCTAATAGGCGCCAGACTTCATTCTTCCGCACAAAGCGCTGATCCACTTCGAGAGCGATTTGGTGACCGGTGATCTCAGTCAGAATGGCGATAAGTTCCTTTATCGACGTTGGGCGACCAGTGCACAAATTACTTATTTCGCCAATTGCAGACGGATTAAATGTTAATTTATTGATCAATTCGCATGCGTCCAAAACATCGATGTAGTCTCGAAAGACATCGATATTTCCCAAGCTCAACACTGCTGATCTTTGATGAAACGCATCTACAAGCTTAGGCACGATGAAATCGCCAGCTTGCCCCTCCCCGATTATGTTAAACGGTCTAATGACTGTATAGTCGATGTCAGCCTCGAAGTTCATCAACGCTCGCTCCGCTGAAAACTTGCTCATGCCGTAATGATGAACGGGCTTAGGACAAAGCCCCTCACTCAATAGACCTGGCTCTTGGTTTCCGTAAACGCCAGCCGTACTGATCAGTATAAATCTGGTTCGCCAAGGTAAGTTTGCCGCTGCTCTAACTACGTTCTCCGTACCCACGGTATTAACATGATAGTATTCGAGCGGAGTTGCGGAAGTCACGCTTGAAATAGCTGCACAGTGAATTATAATTTGAGGTGCTGCTCGATTAAAGACTTCTACTAGCGAACGCTGATCCCGAATATCGCAGGACAAAATATGTTCGCGAGCATTAGCCCGACTGGTAGTTCCAAATACTTCATGGCCTAAATTTTCAAGATGATGAAAAAGATGGCTTCCCAAGAAGCCTGTAGCGCCACTTACCAGTATGCGTGCCATTACTTAGGCCTCGCTTAAGCTTCGAGGGGTTGTGGAAGTTATCACACTAAATTGATTTTCATACGCCCTGTAGAGCTTATCTCTGAGTATTTGAGTCGCCTCGACCCAAGATACCGGGCTCCAATTATTTTTGATGTTTTCTTGCAAGGGAACAAGAGCTTCCTGATGGTTTGCGTAGAAAGCAATACGATCGCTCCACCGGGCGGCGTCAAGCGGGTGAATAAATTCTACAAAGTGCCCCCCGCGCTCACGTAAAGGCGGAGTGTCTGAAACTAAGCAGAATTTACCATAGGCTAGGCTTTCTGGAAGAGGTAAACTCCACCCTTCGTAGAAGCTTGGAAGAAGAGTGAAAAGAGAATGCCTATAGAGGATGTCTAAGCCACGATCGCTTGGATTTAGGGTAATTATCTTACGCTTCACGCGCTCATCTGAGGCGAGCGTGGTCAGGAAGTCATCATTGTTCCAGCCATGTTTACCGATGAAAATCATCTGCAGAGGCTTATGGAGTAAATGACGTTGTTCCATCAGTAAATAAGCACGATAAAGAGTTTCGTGGTTCTTTCTTGGCTCCAGAGTACCAACAGCAACCACAAAGTCAGAATTGATACCAATGCTTTGAAGGTAGTTGCGATCGTCGTCTTGATCTGCTGCAATTGAAGATTGGATATCGAATCCGAGTGGAACAGGATCGCCCTTAGGTACTCGCCATCCCCGACGCTTCTGTAACGCCTCACCGTCTCGCTGAGCAGTTATGCCCCCGTATGCCAGATAATCAAAATGATTTGAAACAAAGTCGCAAAACGGCTCGTAACCTACCACCGTTTCTGACTTATGAATTTGAGGCCAGTCAGTGGGTGTGAAATCATGCATAAAGTGGGCTAGTAGAACTTGGCCTTCTGCTGGAATCATCCTCTTAACTTGGTGAGTATATGATAGCTCGGGTTCACCGTGCTCATTGTAAAAACCGAAATCGATTCCAGAAAAGAATACAACCGATCTTGGAGGAAAAGAGGATAAATAAGCAGGGTGCTCTTGAGGTTCACTGAGGCCGCGCAATGGACTACGAAAGGAATTTCCAATTTTTTCATGGTTATGCCAGAAGGCATTAAAATCCGCATATGCTTGGCTCAGGTCGTCGTTGTCATCCATCCAAGTCAGATAGGAGGGATCAATCTCGAAGAAATGCCCGCCATCGTTAGCAAAAAATCGCGTTGACGGCACGATCTGGCGAAGTGTTTTTGCATACATGAGTTCCACCCGCGTCACACCCGTCAGGGAACTATTCCAATTTAAAAAGCTAAGTGAGAGATCCATCCAAATAGAAGGATTCTTTTGATTTTCGCTTGCGCTCTGAAGACTGCATTGACCAGAGATTTCCACAATATTTTCGAACAACAGATTCGCGGACTGCGCCCATGTTGTAGAGCGCCATGCCGCAGCGATGTGTCTTTCTCGTGCTATAAGGCTCTCATCGCTTTGCGCGTATTTAATAATTGCCTTGGCCCAAGCCATTACATCAATCGGATCTACATACTCCGCAAAGTCTGCACCGGTCTCTCGCAGCGGAGGATTGTCTGCGCATAAACAAAACTTACCATATGCAAAACTTTCAGGGAGGGTCAGACTCCAGCCCTCGTAGAAACTCGGTAGTAAGGTGAACAGGCAATTTCGATAGAGCGCAGACAGCTGCTCATCGCTTGGGGTGCGTCGCAGTATCTTCCCACTAACGCGCGGGTCGCGCGCGATCTGATCTGTTAGGTTAGATATTCGATGACCGTTTTGGCCGCAGATTACCAGTTGTGGTAAAGGTTCTTTGGATAGTTCCTGAGCCAATATATAAGCTCGATAAAGAGTACTGTAATTTTTGCGCGGTTCCGCTGTGCCCACAGCCAAAATAAAAGGCTTTGATACCTCCAACTGCACAAGACAAATTTCATCTGTTGCTCGCCCTGCAACTTCGACGATATCCGAACCAAACCTTATTGCACGACCAGGTAGAACAGGCCAGCCTCGCTTATGCTGCCAAGCTTCAACATCTTTCTTCGTATTCTCTCCTCCAAACATAAGAAAGTCGCAGTTATACGAAACCCACTTCAAATATTTCTCAAAGCCTGATCGATCTTCTTTGGCATAGAAATGCTCAGTCTCGGGACGCAGCATAATGATATCGTATATCAAATAACCAAGACGAACGTCGGGCATCAAATCTTTTAAACGCGAAAAAAGTCGTTCTTTCTGCGAGTCTTTCCAACCCATGGAAAAAATGACGTCATTTGGACTATAAGGATGAAAGAAATCTTGGGTGTCCGGGATTTTCACCCGGATCTTTTGAGCCGCCCCACCGGAACGCCCGAAAAATCTCATATATGCTTCGGCGACGTTGTCTGCGTTTAGCAACCATGCGAGTTCCGTGTCGGGTATTTCAGCAAAGCCATGCTCCGCCTGCATCGAGAAGCGCAAGCTTGGGAACATTCTTTTTAAGTTGCATGCCAACTCTAGCTCAGCGCGGATTATGCCTACCACACCCAGCTGCCACTGCATTGAGGTGGTTAGATCAAACCAAAGACGCTCGAAAGGCATGCCATCTGCCGTCACCTTACTTGGTCGAGCATTCCATTCCGCAACAGGAGTACGTGATACGATATACGATGCACCACGTTCTCGATCCAGGGGATCGGCTACTAAGTTCGAGACATCTGCGTTTGGGCGAACAGGCCGCCCGCCCAACGCTCGTTTCAACTTTCCAAGAGTTGAGCGTGGATGATCCAGAGCCGCTTCTACCAAAGCAACATCCCGCAATCCCTTTGCAGCGCACTCCTCACTGTCCAAGAGACCAGTAATAATGGAGATCTTTGATCTGCCCCTTGACAAAAGATCGAGGTGATGTCGAAAGCCTGCCTCGTCTGGATCACGGCCAAGTATTGCGCGATAGCAGGCGTCGACGAAGTCTGAGCCTTCCTTAACTAAAAGTTCTTCAAGCTTCGCATTGAGCGCTACCATCTAATTTGCCTCGCACTATTTTCTTCAACACCGGCTCCAGTCGCTTGAATCCAGCAGTTTGGGATGCCTGATTTCGGTAACGCAGTTGTTCTCAATTTGAGATTCAAAAGGAGAAGCCGCGCTGATTGCGTCCTATGTCTGCATCGACCATCATTTTGCAAAGCTCTTCAAGCGTGGTTTTAGCTTCCCAGCCCAGTACACTTTTAGCTTTTTCCGCAGAACCAATTAGAAGTTCAACCTCTGCGGGTCTGTAAAATTTCTCGTCGATTTGAACAACTTTTGCACCTGTAGCGCTATCGATACCAACTTCATCAAGGCCACGCCCTTGAAACTCTATATCTATTTCGGCCGCCTTGAATGCCATACGTACAAAATCGCGGACCGTTTCGGTCCGGTTCGTTGCCAGAACAAATGTGTCGGGCTCACCAGTCTGGAGCATCAACCACATGCCCTCTATATATTCCTTCGCATAACCCCAATCGCGTCGGGCATCGAGATTGCCAAGCTTGAGGCAGGACATCCTACCTATCTTTATCTTAGCCACGCTATCCGTAATTTTCCGCGTCACAAATTCGCGGCCCCTTAGCGGGCTCTCATGATTGAAGAGAATGCCACTTGCGCCGAAGATATCGTAGCTTTCACGATAGTTGACTGTCATCCAGTGCGCATAGAGCTTCGCCACGCCATAAGGGCTTCGCGGGTAAAATGGTGTGTCTTCAACTTGAGGTACCGCTTGAACCTTGCCAAACATCTCCGAAGTACTTGCTTGATAAAACCGGATTTTCCTATTGAGAAGACGAATTGCCTCAAGTAAATTTAGGCAGCCGATTCCCGTAATCTGCGCGGTAGTGGTCGGCTGCTCAAAACTAACACCTACAAAACTCTGCGCAGCAAGATTGTATATTTCATCAGGCTCCACCACCTGAACTAGATGAAGATTAGCGCCTAAATCGGTTAAATCATATTGCAGAAGTTCAAAATTGGGATCATCTTGTATACCCAATTCTTCAATCCGCCAGAAGTTTACGGAACTTGACCGTCTATAAGTACCATACACTTTGTACCCTTTTTCTAAGAGAAATTGGGCCAGATATGCACCGTCTTGACCGGTTATACCCGTAATTATAGCTTTTTTCATGTTAATCCATTGCTTTATTAGAAATGTCTTAGTGCGCCTGCTCAATCGATAAGCATTTCAAGAGATCTGAAAGAGAATCTGACCATGTTGGAGCCAATTGATTGCCTGCTGGCCGCGCCACGCTACCCGCACCCATCCATGCGTTGATGGAAGCAGCTAGTAACGTTGGCTCATCTTGCGAAAAATAGGTCACATTTGCAAGGTTCATTGAGCGAAAAACAGATAGATCTCGGGCCAACACTGGCACGCCGTTAGATACAGCCTCTGCAAGGGGCAATCCAAAGCCTTCTGCAAGGGATGGAACAATAACACCTCTAGCAATCGCATAGAGGTGGCTTAAGAACTCGTCACTTGCACTATCGAACCAGAAAAAGCGCTCGCCAGCTTCCGGGTGGCTACGCAATTTGGCCTGTAATTTTTCCGTTTTCCAGCCAGGTCGCCCCACAAACACGAGGGAGAGATCATTGTTCGCCACTTCGCTCCAAAGAACCTCAAAAGCTGGAAGCAAAAATTTGTGGCCCTTCCGGGGTTCTATGGTTCCCACCACCAGCAAAGTCCGCTGCCCCGACAACTTTCTAGAGAGAGAGAGCAGATTTCCCGGCAATCCACGAGAGGGCGTACTATGCTCTATATCGCTGCCAAGACGCATCTGGAAAATCTGCAATTGTCGATTGCCGCGCCAAGGGCGTGCAGCTACCCACCGATCCAACTGGTCTGCTACGTCGCCCGAAATGCAAATGATTCTATCGCTCAATTTGGTTACGGCTCTCAACCAATTTCGATAATTGCGCCGCGTCTTTGCGTTAAACCAGCCTGGGTGCAATTCCGGCAAAAGATCGTACATAACCGTTACTACAAGACAACCGCGCCGCTTCCAAGTTTTGAGCTGACGGCTATGTTTCGGTAATATGTGTGCCGCCAGGTCAAGGGCCAAGAATATATCATTCGGGCCAGCGTCGACTTGCTCTGCAAAGGCGGTAGGCGGGTCGCACTCATCCCTCGGCGAAATCGAATCTATATTTAAGTATTTATATCCCATAGTACGCGTCGCAAAAACTGGACGCACCGTGTACGCTCCAAGTTTAGCGTTCAGCAATGCTCCAAGCAGTGCGCGTACAACCCTTTGGATACCCGTCCCTGCATCCTTCTGCTGGATCACAGAGACGTCGACTAGTAATTGACGAAGGCTAGCGTCGCCAGATTTGCTCCCATAAAGCGAACCCTCCGTGGGATGCGCCGCGTCACTGACCAGTGTAAAACTCATACGCCTCCGCGACGGTGTCGAACATTGTCAACCGTGAGTCGTGTAAGACGGCGGCACGCTGGCAATAAGCTTGGATATAACCGATGTCGTGCGAAACAAAGATCATCGCACGATCAGCCCGTCGTTCAAATAACTCTGCATGGCACTTGTCGTGAAATCGCTGGTCACCGACCGCAATAATTTCATCGATCAAGAAACAGTCAAACTCTATCGTCATCGATATGGCAAAAGCCAGCCGTGCGAGCATGCCAGAAGAGTAAGTGCTCACCGGCTCGCGAAGATATCGACCCAGCTCTGAAAAATCATTTACGAACGGAATTTTGCTTTCAGGTTCTACCCCATAAACCCTGCAAATGAACCGAAGGTTGTCCAACCCAGTAAGAGCTGTTTGAAACGCGCCACCAAAAGCTAGGGGCCATGACACTGACATTTGGCGATCTACTACGCCTCGCGTTGGGTTCTCAACGCCGCCCAGCAGCCTAATCATCGTGGACTTTCCGGCGCCATTCCTCCCCAATATTCCGAGCTTCTCACCAGGATGCACATCGAGGCTTACGTCTTTAAGTACCGACTTTAAACCACTCCGCGTCGGGTAGCTTTTAAATACGTTCCGCAGATAGATCATTTCGGTATCACCGTTCGACTGACTTCGCGAAGCTTCGCTAGAGCGAGCAAACTCAGGACGCAGTTAAAAACGATAACGTATGAAACGCTGTAATAAGCATGAAAATGAGACCCAAAATATCCATCACGAACGTATTCGACACAATTGAGCATCGGAATATACAAAAGCAATTCCCGCGCTTTTTCCGGAAGAATCTCTAAAAGAAACCCGGCCCCGGATAATGGAAAGAGAAAGTATGCTGTCGGATGCCAAAATTTCTCAACGAGCTCTGAATGTTCAGACAGAGCGCCCAAGAATATGGCTAAAGCCATACCAAACCAAGTCAATAATATCCACCCCGCAATGACCTTAAGTACATCTTCAGGCGGGTCGACCCAACCTATATAGATGAATATCAGACTTAGCATAAAAAATGACATAGTCGCACCAACAGCCTCTAGTAACAGGCGAGCAAAAAAAATGTCAAAAAGCTTCACGTTCCTGTGATACATAAGGGCCAAATTTGGTTGAATGGAGGATATTGCTCGCGCCGGCATATTGCGCCAGAGTAATACTGAAGAATACCCCGTCAAAGCAAATACGGTGATTGGCAGGTCCGAGCTTTGATGCGCGCCTGACGCCGTCCAGAGTGCCGTAATTCCAAGCGTGAACATCATTGGCTCTGCGAACATCCACAGAAAGCCAATGTTATGCCGGCCAAAGCGCGTGAGCACTTCGCGCATCAACAACGCAAAAATTACACGTCGTTGAATTTCCCAAGCTCGCCTGAGAGTCATGATCTGTTGCTTAACAGACACTACAGATCAATCCTTGTGCTCGCGCAAGCCCGCAAGAAGCATAGACGATATGCCCCATGCTATGAGGCCGAGAACGAAAGTTGAAAAAATATTGCGGAGGCGGTTAGGTTCCAGCGCTTCGTCAGGTACATTCGGTCGCACTATAGTTTCTAGATAGATTTGTTTCCGACGCGCATCATTACGCGCGCTTTCCAAAGATGCCATTGCACCAGCAAGTTGTTTATCAGCGAACTGACTTTCAAGCGCGAGCCGCTGGTACTCGACGTTTACCGCAGCAAGAGATTTCCCGCCTCCCGCAATCTTGGCGATCTCATGATCTATTTCACGAGAAAGTGACCCGATCTGCGTCTGCAGCACCGGAACTTGGGGATTTTGCGGAGCGAAAGCACGTAATTGCAAAAGCTGAGTCTTTGCAGCGATCAGCTCGTCTTGTAGTTTGGAGATAAGTTGCAGGCCAATGGTCGCTTGCTTATCCGGATCAACTAGACTGTTCCGGTTCCGGAACGCAGCTAGAGCCATTGCAGCTTTCTTGGCACTCTCCCGGGCACGATCCACTTCAAGTCGAGCGAACTGAATTAGATCTTCACGGCTCCGTTCATTAAGCCGATTGACTAATGCTTCTCCTAAGTCGAGCAGACGCTTATTTATCAAATAGGAATCTTCAGGTCGATAGGAACGCGTCTTCATAATACTAATTGTTGATGCGCTCTCGTTTTGCACATCCACTCGTCGTTTAAAAAAACGATACTTGGCTTCGAAGGTATTATGCCAATCGAGCGTATACAAGCGCTCTATCCAATCGACCTTCTTAGCCGCCATCATATTATCTATCAGGCCATCTTTGTTTAACGCACTTAGAGCATCCCGCGACTCAACATACTCTTGCACAGAATATATCTCGTCACCAGCGACCGAGATGCCCGGAGCTTTGAGCAGCGCACCCAATGCGGACGACGTTTGCTTTTCAGGACTGCGGACAACGAAACGTGATTCCGATATATAGATATCCGGAGCCAAAAACCCGAAGTAGATGATCGCAAAAATCGTCGGCAACACGACTGTCAATACGAGAAGCCAATTACTCCCCCCAAATCGGCTAACAAATAGATTACGCATCTTTTTCTTTCGAAACTTATTATAGGCGGCACCGTAATGGGACCCACCCCTTCTATGCAGATCACTCCAAGCGCGAGCGAACGCCGCACAGAATGTACGGCAGGCGAATTGCCCCACATTCCCGCTCTTTGCAACGACAACCTTGGCACGCGAAATTTGGAACACAGCATCGACTGCAGTTTATTACGCTCTCAACCGCCCGACCGGTTATGGCTGTGATTTTCAATCCTTAGGTTATTGTACCGCCTTTTTTGATCTTTTCCTATCGAAACGGCTCTAAAAGTCCTTTCGAGTATAGTCGGTGCAGACATTTACAGGCAGATTGCGTTGCCGCTTGATCCCGCGTCGGCCTAGGACGGTGTCCTTTCCGTGCTTGTGCTCAGGGAGGATTACAAGGGTCTCGCAATCAGCAATTGCCTCGTCACTAGGCTATTCAAAGGACGTCCACGGGACGATTTGGATTATCACCATTACAGAGGAATCGATGCCCATGACTTTGGCAAAACACGGCGTGCGCTATTGCGTTGCCTAATGGGAATAAACAGATCATCGATCCCAGAGCTTAAAATCTGGCGGCTGAGCCGTCAAGAAGAGAGCCCTGCCGTGTCACACCGCTCAATGACACGCGGCACAAGCGAATCGATGCGAAGCAAAAGCCGAGCAACTAATCTGTCAGATTAGATGATCCCGTGCCAATCGCTCGTGACAGAAGCATTGAATGGACCACTGTCAAAACCCGTGTCGTTTGAGAACCACTGAACTATCTGGCCATTTTTGTGTTGCCAGATTATGTCGCTCTTTCCATCCCCGTTGAAATCGCTTGTCCCCATGATATCCCACAACAGGTCCACCAAGGCACTGTAATTGCTACTGGCAAAGCCTGATCCGGTCGAAATCCATTCGACCAGATTACCGTTGCCGTCACGCCAGAGCAGGTCCGCTGTCCCGTCACCGTTGTAGTCAGCGGCAGCTGAAACATCCCATTCGTTGCTCACAGGCGCGGTAAAACTACCGTTGTCAAAGCCAGCGCCGTTTGAAAACCATTCAACGATCTGGCCGCTGCCGTTGCGCCAAAGAATATCGCTTTTGCCGTCCCCGTTAAAGTCGGCGGTAGCTGAAAGTTGCCATTCGTTACCCACGAGGGCCGTAAAACCGTTGTCGAAGCCCTCCCCATTCGATAGCCACTCGACCAGTTGACCGTTGCCGTTGCGCCAGAGGATATCGCCTCTTCCATCACCGTTGAAATCAGCCACAGCGTGAATGTCCCAGTCAAGGGTGACAGAAGCAGAGAAGCTGCCGCTTTCAAAACCGCTTCCGTTGGAAAACCATTGAATGACCTGGCCGCTATCGTTGCGCCAGAGCAAGTCGTCTCGATTGTCCCCGTTAAAGTCCTCAAGGCCAGCAACATGCCAGTCATTCCCTACCGCCGCGCTGAAGCTGCCGCTTGCAAAGCCCAATCCGGTCGAGAACCATTGGATCACATGACCGCTGTTGCTACGCCACAGGACGTCGGCTTTCCCATCGCCATTAAAGTCAGCGCCGTCGCCGCGTACATGATCTTTGATCGAAGAAAGACCGAGCGTTACGCCAGATGCATCTGCCGACAAGATTGATAACCGATCAATGCGTTCACCAAATTTTAGCGTTGTAGCGCCGAACGAGAGGTCATAAAGGCCTTGCTTGAAGGTAAATGTCGCTGGGTTGGCATCGGTGATGTATATGATATCGTCAGCGGAGAAATCTTCAATCTGATCGTCATTAAAGTCCGCTGCACGGCCTTTGAAAATATCATGACCAGTGCCGCCGACTAGCAGGTCTCCGTCCCGTCCGCCGATAAGCACATCATTACCAGCGTCGCCAAAGAGAAAATCGGTCCCAGCGCCGCCCTCTAGAACATCGTCACCGGGATCTTCGTCATAACTGCCCCCATAAATTAAATCGTTTCCGTCTCCCCCTTGAAGCTGGTCATCATCTGCGCCGCCGTTCAGAAAATCGGCACCTGCCCCGCCGTGAACAATATCGTTGCCGCTTCCTCCGTATAGCGACTGCACCCCGTCACCTCCGTCGATAAGGTCATCGCCGGCTCCTCCGTTCAACGTAATTGAGGCGTCAGAACTGGCGCTACTCAAAACATCGTCGCCATCGCTCCCCGTAACCGCTATTGTCTCGACATTTGAAATTGCACCGCTGTCCAACATGTCTTGCAGTGAAAAGGCTGAAACGCTGTCCGAGCCGAGACTGATGCTCAGCTGATCTAATCCACTTCCACCATCGACATGAAATGATAAGTCCGAGAGCGCATACGCCTGAATGTACATAATATCATTCCCGGCGCCCCCGAATATTCGGTCGGCTCCGCCCTGACCCAGAAGATCGTCGTCGCCATCGTCACCATAGAGTTGATCATTGCCCGCCCCACCGCCGATCAGATCGGACATTAGTGAGCCGACGAGCCGGTCTCCCTCCGAAGATCCGTTGATCCAATAGCTCTCGATCGACGTACTGGTCGATCCAGCGACGAGTGATGCCTGAACGGAAAAGTCATATGGTCCAAAACCGTCACGGAGAACAAAAATAATCCTGTCGGTCCCCGCGCCGCCGTCGGCGTGGAACTGTGTCGTCGAAGTTGTCAAATTGAAAATTAGAAAATCGTTCCCGTTATCCCCGGACAGCGTGCCTGCACCGCCATAGGCCCACAGGGTATCGCTGCCATCGCCGCCGAAAAGAAAGTCAACGCCGCCGTTGCTGTAAATGGACTCGTCAAGCGACGATCCGATGATCGTCTCATCGCGGTAAGATGATTGAATATTGATTTGTTCGATCCCCTCCACCTGTGCACCGTTGGCGAGGATATCGGCGAACGAGAAATAGCCGGTAGTGTCGGACGGATCGAGATAGATCGACAGGACGTCGTAGCCTAACCCGCCATTCGCAATAAATCGACCCGGTTTAGGGATCAGTTGCACTAGGAGGTAATCATCCCCTCCGCCCCCGGAGATGCTGTCATCCCCCGATGCATGAATGATATCATCTCCGTCGAGGCCAAATAGCGATTCTGCAGCCATAGTGTCGTAAATGATATCGTTGGCGTCAGTGCCTGTTATGTCTGCCATGATGTCTCCAGTTCGAGCACATACCGAGCGAATGATCGCTTTGGAAGCCACTTCGCCATTTGTTATCCCGTATCGGCACAGCTTTGATTCTCTTAATGCTGCAAACCGAGGCTGTCATAGGCGGACCCGGCATCCATTGCGTCTGCGATCAAGTCCGCACGGATTGCTGGAATGAGCCTGATGCACAGATAAAAAGGCGGATGCCTCCAAATACTCACTCGTACGATCTTGCGATTTTTATAGAGCATGTGAAGGCGGTGCTCCCGTTTAAAGCATACGGATTCGTCCGGCATCAGCGCGTCATGCCGTGGGGCGGCGGCTTGCAGCACGACGCTCAATGCAGTAGGAGAAAAGCCACTGCACAGTGGGCTTCCATCTTTCTAGATCCCCACTAACTTGAGACTAGAATCGATGCTCTGGAACGACCGTGGATGTTGAGGGGCCGGGTATCCCGGGCTACTGGTCGATGACCGTCCATGGCGCTATCGGACTATTCCTCCATGATTGAGTGCCGAAGTCTCCAGCGCGGCAGTAACTCGCTTTGCAATGTCATTTTCCGCACCCATTCTGGCGACCTTGCACGCTGAAGCAAAATCATCTCGCATCCGCTCCTCCGTCGCGGCAAGCACCGCAGTAACAACCGCGCGCACCAACGACGGATTTGCCATCATTCCCCCGCCCCCCGCCTGCCCCGCTCAATGAGCTTCCGCAGGCTAGCGATCGGCACCAAAGTCATGGCACCGATCTTGACCACCTCGATTTCGCCCTCCCCGGTCAGTTCGTAAAGCTTCGAGCGCCCGATGCCGGTCATCCGGCAGGCTTCCCTGATCCGCACGGTGATGCGCTCGGGCTGGGTATCGATCATTGGCTGTCCTCCGCTGGTGTGATTTTCGTGACCAGCCTCGGCACGCCGCGATTGTTCGCGAGCCTGCGGGCGACCTGATCGACGAACTGCTGGTAGCGCCGTTGCCCAAGCTGACCGGTCTCGGTATCGAATGGCGGCTGATGGGCCGCGATCGTCAACTGATGCGCCACGAACAGGTCGAGCATTTCGGCGATTGCGTTGAGTGTCGTTTCGGTGCGCAGGGCGATCTTCTGCTGCCGGTCAAGTCGGGGGCCGAACTGCATGTCGAGCTCGTTATGCGCCTTCCTCTCAAGCCAGGCGCGCAGCGCATCGGTCAGGATCGTCGTTTTCGATGCACCGGGTTTGGCCGCCAGCGCATCGAGCGCCTGCGACAAGTCGTCGGGCAGATAGAACTGGTGGCGGGTCTTGCTGGTCTGCATGGGACAAGCCTATCGCTGCTCGCGCCACCTGTTGATGGCGCTGATCGGCGCTGATGGGGCTCGAACGGCCCAGTCCGGTTTGACGCTCGCGATGCGCGTGGTTTCCAACCCGCATTCTCCTCCCGCCTATTCGATCCCCAGCCCCCGGCTGCGACCGATGGTCCAACTGATTCCGCCGGTCTCGCGCATGATGCCCGAGACCCGCTTGCCGATGGCGTGCTCAAGCACGGGTCGCCAGGGGACGAGGGTGAAGTCCCGGCTCTTCTCGATCAGCGCGTATTTGGCGGTGCCCACCTGCACAGAGCGGCGGTAGGTTCCCTCGATGGCCTGCCCCGCTTTGGTCTCCACAAAGCCCAGCCCCAGTTCCTGCGACAACTGCCCCAACACGCGCCGCAGCTCGCGCTGCTGGAGCGTGCTCATGAGGTTGCCGCGCAGGCGGATAGTATCGCCCTCTATTGTCGCCAGCTCCTGTTCGACCAGCCACTGGCGGCGCAGGTCCAGCGCCTGCCGTACCTGCGTCCCGAACCCGCGCCCGATGGGCGTCGGGTTCTTGGCCGTCAGTTCGCTGTCGAGCCAGGTCGGACCATCCTGTCGGGCAAGCTCTTGCAGCGGTTCTGCCGAGAGTGCTTCGATCACCACCGGCGCCTTGCTAAGCTTGTCCCGCTCCCAGGCTTCGACCCGCGCCAGATGATCGGGGGCAATGACCCATGTTCCATCGGGCCGCCGTTCGACGCTATCGGTGGCCCGCCGCATCGCTTCAAGCCGTCGTTCATGGGTGCGGGCAAAGTCTTCGGTGGCAGTGGGGTCGTGCCGCAGATGCAGATCGATAGTGTAGCTGCCGTCATTCGCTGCAGCGACCGCTGCAATATTATGATCCACGGGGCGGATCGCGATGCGGGCTGGCGTAATCCTGACGATGGCATTTGCCAGGGTGGCAGGTGCATCGATACCGATGTCGATATAATGGCTTAAACCCTCGGTGCCATCGACGATAAGATACTGCCGATCGGCATGTTCGTCGGACAGGCCACGGGTGATAACCTTGCCCACGATCGGCCTTGCGCTGTTGGCAGGATCATGGATCGCATAATCGGCAGGCGACCGTTCGGGCAAACGCTCTGCCATTGCCCGCTGCATGGTGCGGATGATGTCGCCACGCTCTCCCATACGGCGCAGGGTCTGTTCCAGGTCTGCATCGAGCCGCCAGACCCCGCGGCATTCCTCGGTTGCCAGCCCCATTGCCCCGAGCGTCTGCAACCGCCCTGCCCGCAGCGCCTGTTCGACGCCGTCTTTGTGAACAGGCCGCACCAGCCCATCCTCCCCGACCGCGCAAGCCAAGCGTCGGTCGATGCGGGTGAACCGCTCCTGCGTCATTTCGCGTTCGCTTGTCCGCCGGATTTCTTGGGCAGACCGCGGACCCAGATCGAGGTCGACCAGCTCGGCAGCGCGGGCGCGCAGACCCTGCGTCAGATATTCTCGCGCGATGACCAAATCCTTGGCCTTATCGTCCTTCCCCCGGACGATGACATGGGCATGGGGATGGCCGGTGTTGAAGTGGTCGACCGCGACCCAGTCGAGCTTCGTACCCAGGTCCTCTTCCACCCGATCCATCCAGCGGCGGACCAAGGGCTTCAAGTCGTCATATTCCGCGCCATCCTCAGGCGCGACGATGAAGCGGAACTGGTGGCGGTCGCCACTACCGCGTTCGAGGAACTGTTTGCCATCAACAGCATCGCTCTCGCGCCCGTACAGCGTACCGCGCTCGCCTTCGCGCGTCGTGCCGTCGCGCTGCAAGTAGCGCAGATGCGCCACCGCCCCTGCCGCACCCTTGCCTGCCAGCTTTACGATCCGTGCTTTCACCACCACCCGGCGACCGCCCGATGCGCCGCTTCCCCGCGAGGCGATCAGCCGTCCGACGCCTGCGCCGCGACCGATCCGCGCGCCGGTAAACGGGCTCGCCTTCCTCGCCACTGTGCCGCCTGCGCGATTGACCGCGCCACGCATCCGGTGGGCAAAGGGCCGGTCCTGGCCCACCCGGCCAAGCCACAGGGTAAAGGGATCGTCGGACATGGGCTGACCTCACGTAAAAGGAACATGCCCAAAATGAGGGGAGCGCACGCCGGGGCTTCAAGGGCCTCCATGACGGCACTGGTCGCAGCCGCAGAACTGCGCGTGTTCTCGGCGCCGCAGTGTCGCACCGGAGGCATTCCAATGCTCTGCGACACCCCATGCCTCCACCCAAAACGACGTGCAGACGCCATAAACCGGGCCGCATGGAGGCACGGCTTTCTATCTTGCCTTCCGCGCCTATCCTCTTCCGCCACCCCTTACGCCCAAACCCACTTCTCAATGTTCGCTATATGTTCTATTCTTCCCCTTCCCCGATTCTCCGACAGGACAGTGACGATGGGTGTGCAGATTGCGGCAAGGCAGGACGACCGATTGCAGCTCAGCGGCGACATTGAGACGTTGCTCGACCTTCCCGCACGAGCGCGCAAGGAGGGCTTTTCGCTGGCGATTTCCGATGGCAGTCTGATCCGGGGATGCTATGATCCCGCAAGCCATCGCTGCCATTTTACGGTTGCGGTCGAAGGCGCGGCGATCATCGATATCGCTCGTGATGCACAGGGTGACCGGCTCAAAATCGACTGGCAGATCGACTGGATAACGCTTGCCTGCGGCACGGATACGCTGTGTCCGATCAATGCCGCCGACGCCTCAGACGCGCGGCAACTGACGCTCGATATTGATGTGCGGCAAGCCGCCTAAGCGGCCTTGGCGAGGCTTTCGATCCGTATTTCGCAGGCGGTGCGGACAAGAGATTGCAGCAGCGTAACCCGCTCGGCGATCCAGTCGAGTTGCTCGGCGGTGATGCGGTAGGAGCGCGAGTAGCGCGCTTTAACATAGGCATCGCGCAGCAGCGCATAGCAGCGCTTTTCGAAGCGGGTTTCGCGTGGCCAGACGGCTTTGAGGGACGGCTCCAGTTCTTCTGCCAGGTCGCGCAGGCGGTTCAGGTTATGCGTCTTGGGACTGTACAAAGTACGGACCAGAAAGAGGCAATGGTAGAAGCGTTCAGTTGCCTGATGGAATAAAAATGCCGCCTCTTTATTCCAACCCCGCGCTGCGTTGTCGTTCGCATTTACGAGGAACCGCTGGGCACTTTCGAACCACTCTTCGAAGTAGTCCTGCGTCTCCTGCAATGCCTGTTCCGGCGACAACGGCTTCGGCTCAATGAATTGGTGGCCCGGTTCCTCGAACAGCACAATGCCGTCGCGGATGATGTCCATGAAGAAGTAGCGGCCTAGCCCCAACTTCTCGTTCACATCCTCCAGACTGTGATAGATGAGGCCGACCGGCGTGCGCAGCGTGGTGCCTGCCGAGAGGTCAGCAAGAAGCTGGGTCTCGGTCTTTTCCCAGAACTCGGCAATGTCGGTGAGGTCGTCGTGATTGACGACGACCAGCAGATCGTAATCGGAGAAGTAGCGCCCGACCGGGTCTTCGACCCAGTCGCCGCGCGCATAGCTGCCGAACAGAATGATCTTGAGCAGCGCGCCATTGCGAAAGCGCGGCTGGGTGCGCTGCGCGGTCGCGCGCGCAAAGCCTGCGCGTACCGTCTCGACCACATAGGCCAGTTCGCGCTGCTTGCCTTCCGGCAGATAATCGAGGCTGGTCTTCATCGCTACAAAGTCGCCTTTTTGCGCCGCTCTGCCAAGTCCAAAGTGACGCGACCGGCCCGCTGGCGGGTCGGTCGCGTCCTATTTACGCAGAGCAGCATTGCCCATGTCACTCCCGGTTCTTGCCCCTGCGCCTGCGCCGGAACGGCCATAGCCGCCGCCAGCGCTTGGCGCGACGATATTGCCGGTCCAGCGACCGGGTGACGTGCAGAGCGACCCATGCCCGATGCCGCATGACATCGCGTTCGCTGATACCAAGCAACTCGGCGATGACCGTATCATCGAGGCGGTCCTCATACTTCAGGCCATACACCATGCGGAGAAGGTCAGGCAGCGCAGCCACCGCCCGCGCCTTCCGTCTCTTGTAGCGATCGGCGATGAACAGGCAGCGTATATGCGTGCCAAGGATGCGAAGGATACGCATGCCGGATACTCCAAAGGCACCGGCAACGCAGGTCGCTGCCGGTGCATTGTGTGATCATGCTGCCTTGCGGATCGGCGCGGCTTCGGGGGTGCCAGCATCGGGTGTAACGGCCACAAGGTCCGCCACCTGTCCCCATCGGCTGACGCTGCCAACGCCGCCGCGTTGGGTGTAGGCCGAGGGCGGAAAGGCCATCCACTTGGGCACCCAGCCTTCGACCTTTTGCCGTCCGTTTGTGCCAGCGATGCAATCGCGGATGATGCCACGCTGGACCTTGGCCGTCTCCTTGGCATTGGATGCCGCCGTCTCCGATCCGGCAATATCCGCCAGCACATGCGCGATGATCTCGCGGTCGCGGATGGCGTCGAGCAAGGCATCGTCAGCCCGCCAGACGGTGGCCATATCGACGTTCAGATGGACGCCCAGCCGTTCGATCAACGCGCTGCCGCTTTCCAGTGTCTCGCCCATGACGATAGCGAGGATATCCAGCACTTCGCTGTCGGACAGCGATAGAAGCTGCGTGAACAATCCGGCGATCCCCTGCTCTCCATCATAGCCACCGGCGATGGTCGGCGTATCCGCATCGAAGCCCAGCAGCGCCAGCAGCTTGCGCCGCTTTGCGTCGAATATGGCTTCGGATGCGCAAGTCTCGACGCTCTCGGTAATGGCATCGCCCTGCCCGCGCTGCCGCACCGCATCGCTACGCCACAGGGATGAACCGGTAATGGCATGGGCCAGCATCACCCGTAAGGCTACCTTCGGCACATCGGCCAGCTTCGCGCGGACGGCAGCATGGCGATGCAGATCGACATAGGACTGCATCGCGGAGGTCAGTTCAGGACGCTGGGGTTTGTCCAGCACTTCGCCTCTGGCAAGACGCCGCGCGTCCTTGCATGTGACATAGCCTTCATGGAAGGTGACATCGCCGCGATGGCCAAGGGTAACATAGACCTTGCCGCCGTTCTTCTTCGTTGTCCGTTCGTGCTCCCATGTATGGAACGGCTCTCCCCGCTCGAGGATGACGACATCGGACCATCCGGCATCGCGATACGCTTCGGCGCGATCTTCCACCGCTGTCCTCTGCGCGGTCCAGAATTGCTCTGCGCAGGCAAAGTAGCAGTCGTCGCCAAACAGGTCGGAGATGATCTCACCCGTGTAGGTGGTCACATCGAACAGTGCGACCTTGGTGGATATCGATGCGCCGCCGAACAGCCATGCCTTCAAGGCCGATCCGGTGGGGACATAGGCATGTTCGTCTTCGAGCAAGGCCAGCCAGTCGCGCTGCTGGCTGCGCGACGCCAGTGTCAGATGGCGCACGGTAACGGCGTCGATCTTTTCGGCCCGGAACAGGCTGCGGATACGCGGCAGCAGATTACCCAGCGCCAAGGTGCGTTTAACCTGCAAGGCACTTAGCCCGAAGGTCAGCGCAATATGCTCGACGCTGCGCCCTTCGCGCACCAGCCGGGTGAAGGTCTCGCATTGGGTCATCTCGTCGGGATCGAGGCGGGCGATGTTCTCGATCAGCGACGCTTCCAGCGCGGCGGCATCGTCACCCGGTGCCATCACGACACAGGGCAGCGGATCGATACCGTCATTCTCCTGGGCCACGACAAGCGCCGCATGATAGCGCCTTTTGCCTGCGACGATCTCATAGGTGTCTGGCGCATCCCCTGCCCGCACGATCAGCGGCACCAATATCCCCCGTGCGCGGATCGACGGCAGGATGTTGGTGAGGTCGGGTGTCTTCTTTACGCCGCGCATGTTGAGA
>TARA_R110000868_G_scaffold304437_23_pt1 | contig 25341 bp, 20 predicted proteins | sample TARA_R110000868 | Tara Oceans TARA_R110000868 (sample SAMEA4397489) | marine metagenome | biome: Polar Biome; feature: [SRF] surface water layer (ENVO:00010504); material: water (ENVO:00002006), including particulate matter (ENVO:01000060) such as... | depth 5 m | reverse complement strand
ACAATGAAGTTTGGCAAGCACTGGTGGTGCTATTACCTGTACAAAGCGTAGGTGTTATGGGCGATGAACGCACCTATGAATTTACCGTTGCATTAAGAGCAGTTACAAGTTTAGATGGAATGACGGCGGATTGGGCGCATCTACCATATGAATTTTTAGCACATGTTTCCAATAGAATCATTAACGAAATTAAGGGCATAAATAGAGTGGTTTACGATATAAGTTCAAAACCACCTGCTACTATTGAATGGGAATAAAGCTGAGAACTTTTTCTATTCAAAGAAGTTATAAAGAGAGTAATTCAATTTTCTATACATGAAAAAAATATCACTATTAATACTATTTCTTGCTTTAGGTCTGACAAAAATTTCAGCTCAAACTGTTGAAAGTGGCCTTTCTTTGTACGAGCAAGGAGATTATGAAAGAGCAATTCGCATCCTTCAACAATTTGATGATCCAGAGGCTCTACTATTTATAGGTAAAAGTCATTTTGCTTTAAGTAACTATATAAAGGCGATTCACTTTTTAGAGAAAATACCACCTTCTGTCATTCCAGAATTAAATCATGAAGCCAAATACACAGCAGCGTTATCCTATTTTCAGCTAAAGAATTTCCCAAAAAGTCTCGATGTACTTAAATCTCTTTCAGATGAACGTCCATCAAGCAATGTAAGTAGATCATCACTTCAACTATATGATCAAATTTTAGGTTATCTAACATTAAAGCAAAGACATGAAGTTTTTCTTGAAACAACAAGTGATGAGGTAAGGTTAGATCTTTTAGAATCCACTATTGGAAGTGTTAAATATAGATCAGCTATAGCTTTTTTTGAACTCTTCAAACGTTCTGTAGAAGATTCTGATCAGCTACGAGTAAGTAGAATTGAAACTATCTTAAGTGACTCAATCGTTTATAGCCAACGTTATAACCCTAATCGAATAATCCAATCTCCTAAAGGAATTACTTACAATATTGGAGTAGTTCTACCTGAATTCGAATTCGATACCCCTGAATACGAAATACCTCAGCATTTATATTTTGGTATTCAACTAGCAGTTGAAGAATTTAACAGTACCAATACAGATCAAAAAGCTTTCATAACTTATAAAAACACAAATACAGCAGACATCAATTCAGAAGGTATTATTACGGATTTAGTTTGGAATAAGAATGTAGATGTTATCATTGGACCTTTATTTTCAGGTATTGCTAAAGAGTTTTCAAATTTAGCTGAAGAATATGAAATCCCGATGCTTTTGCCTTTGGCAAATGCTGACAGCCTTGATTTATACAATAATTTTGTATTCCAACTTAACCCTGCTTTCTCCACTCAGGGAGAAATTATGGCTAGATACGCTGTTAACGAACTTGGGTTTGATACACTGGGTATTATTGCAGAGAAAGGATCTTTAGGTGCGCCAGCAGCTCGATCTTTTATGCATGAAGCTGAAAGAAATGGGGCATTTATTGAATACTACTTTGAAGAAAACCTTGAAGAACTTGGGTATGATATTCGTGATTACACAAAATTCTTTACAACTGACACTTTAGATAGTCTAAATATGGTTCAAGCAGTTTATGCTCCTTTTACTGGTACAGTAGCTCCTACACTTGTAGAATCTATGTTAACTGATTTAGAGGCTATGAGAAGTACTGTTGCTATTCTTGGATCCGAAGAATGGATGAATGTAAATCTAGAGGATAGAAGGCTTTCAAATACAGAGCTATATTTTACTGAGTCGTTTAATGTAGATACAACTACATCAAAAGCGAATACTTTCGCATCTTCATTCAGACTAAGGTTTAATACTCAACCCAATCAATTCGCATATATTGGTTATGATGCAGCTCAAGTAATTTTAGCTACACTTAATAAAGTAAAAAACCCTTCGTATTTAAGAGACGCCCTAAAGGATTTAAACAATTTTTACGGATTAAGTTCTAAAATAAGTTTTAGAGGTACTCATGTTAATCAAGAAGTAAAAATAAAACGAATGCCTAGGGATAGAGATTTAACTCAAAAGCCTAATATAGAAAATAAAAGAAGGTAAGCTTACTTATTTAAGACTTCTTCTGCTTCTCTCTGTCTCTTAATTCTATATTGTTGACGTAACCAGGTTCTCCATTTCTCGCTTTCGATTTGATGCTCTTCGAAAGTACGAGTAAAAACATGCCCACCTTCTGGGTTTGCTACCATATAAATATATTCGTGGTCTGCAGGATAGTTTGAAGCTTCTATAGTTGATAAGCTTGGATTTGTGATTGGACCTGGTGGTAATCCCTTTCTTAGGTAAGTGTTATAAGGATGATCGAATTGGTAATCTTCGAAAAGTAAACGTCGACGTTCTCCAAGAGCAAAATTTATTGTAGGATCTGCTTGAAGTCTCATTCCTTTATTAAACCTATTCCAATATAAACCACTAATAATGGGTTTCTCTTCTTCTATATTTGCCTCCCATTCCACGATAGAAGCCATTGTGAGAATCTCATTAATTGATAAGTCATTTCCAATTAGTCCATCTTCAAATGAATTTGTTACTTTATCATCGAATTCTCTCAATATTCTTCTAATAAGGTCTTTAGGAGTACTTGTCCAATAAACTAGATAGGTCTCAGGCAACATTCTTCCAAATAATTCCTCAGAACTTAACCCAATATCCTCGAGAAATACGGAATCACTGAAGATTGATATAATATCTTCCTCAGAAATGGAAAGTTGATAACTTACCGTTTCTGAAAAACGCTGAATGTTAATTCCAGGCAGAACTACAACAGGTATAGGATCTTGAATTCCCCGTGCAAGTTTTGCAAGTAGTATCTCGTATGAATATTCGCCATCAAGACTATAGCTCCCTTTTTTGAAAGTACGCCAACCTAACATTCTGGCCGACCACGTAAGCTCATCTGGGTGATAATCTACATTAAGTGAGTCCAGTATTAAGATTAAATCTTGTAAACCAATTGTATTTTCGATCTTAAGATTAATTTCTGAGCTAACAAGAATTGCATCACTTGAACTTAAACGAAGCTGTCTTGAGCCAAACGTAACTATAAAAATAAAGCTAAAAACAAGAACACCTGTTAAAAACTCGCTTTTTGTAAATGATAAAGAGGTTTTTAGATTCATAAGGATACTTTTAAAGCCATTCTTAAGAAAAGCTACATAATTACTCCAACAAAGAGAAAATAGAAAAAAACCTATTACCTCCGAAACATTAGTTTTTCGATATCGTAATCTGCCACCGAAGAGCAAACGAGCTTTTGGATGCTGAAAGGCACCAAATGCCCTAAAGAAAAAACCCGAACTTTGAACGGTTCGGGTTTCTTTTTCTTATCTAGTAAAAGGACCAAATAAATATATCAAAATGTAGGGTTTAAACGGATCCAAAATGCAGAAAACCCACCATCATTCGATATTGGCTTTGCAAACTCTACTCTAAATACATCACTTCCTATTCCAAAACCAATATTATGGATTAATTCAGATACTGTGAAATTATCAAATGCTGAAAAAGGATCTAAAGTATTTGCGAGTCTAGAATTGAATTCAGTCCAACCTGAATCCATAAAAAGAGAAATATATAATCCATCTATTTCAAGAAATCCCATATCTAGATCAGAGTGCCTTCCAAATACTAATTCCATATTGCTCAATAACATTGTATTGCCTTGCATACTTTTGTACTCAGTAGCCCTCATACTTCCAATTCCACCTAGCGCAAATTGTTTAAAGTCTGGAGCAACTCCAGTTATAGCTCCACCCATTACTCTCCATCTTAAGAATGTAGAACGATCTAATCTAACTATTGATTTAGCCTGTACTATATATTTGTTAAAAAGAAATTCATTTGAAGTTTTAGTAAGGTTTCCGATTTCCCCTCTTAATTCAAGACTGGTAGAAAAATTTTGAGTAATGTTGTAGAGTTTAGGATTCATATTCAAACTAAACCCAGCACTTTCATGGGAAATTTTATCAAAGTTTGAATCAATTCTTGGATTGGAACGAAATATATTTCCGTCACCAAAAATATTATATGCTGTTACAGCTTCTAATGAATTGAAAGTATCTGTACCATAACTAATACCAAGGTATGTACTGCGAAATAAGCGGAGAGAGCTATATACACTATACCCTTCTGATTTATAATAGTCGTGATAGTCATATCCACTAATTAAGCTTGAGACTGTATTTTCTGTTAATCCACTTCTCCAATAGTCATCAGTAGCTGTAACATTATGGAAATCAGCTCCAATTCTAAATCGATAACCAATTGGTTTCTCCAACCCTATTTGATATTGCCATTCTTCTTGACCAAAGGAATACCCAGCTAAAGCTTGAACTTCTAAATCATGATCGTCTGTAAAGTCATGTATGAAGTCATCAAATTCTGTATCAAGCCCTAAAAATAATCCATTCACTCTATTATAATGGATTGCTTGTATTGAAGGAGAAAAGCCATATACAGCAGGATTTGGTCCAATCTGAGAAAATAAATCAAACTCGTTATCAATACCGTCATTACGATAGTAATAATTATATCCTTTGGAGTTTTTATATTTACGACTTCTGTAATTATTCTTGTCTGATTGATTGTCTTTTCTACAATTGCAGTGCCAGTCCCAATCCCAATCACTTGAGTAGATCAATTTCATATCTTCTTTTTTTAAAGAATCATCTTGAGCTTTAGCAAATGAAATTAAAATAGTGCAGATCAAAAATGGAAGGAAATAGTTAACTCTCATATTTGTAGGTCTTAAATTGTAGTAAAATTTTAACAAATTCATTTTGTTCGTCATTACTTACACTGAAAGAAATTTTAAAGGTTACAAGCTTTTTTATAGAACTTTAAAACTCTACTTGGCTTTCATTACCAAAATAGTAACATCATCTTCTTGAATTGAATCTCCAGACCATTTAGTTTGAAGTTTTTTTAATTCTAAAAGTATTTCAGAGGCCTTTAAATCGGAAAAATTTAGCAAACATTGCTTGATATTTTCCATCCCTAATTGTTCTCTAGAACTATTAAAAAGCTCCATCAAACCATCACTAAAAAGTAAAAAGACATCACCTGCTTCAACATTAAAATCCAATTCTTCATAAGGGAAGTTTACAGAACTTCCTAGAGGCATAGCTTTCAATAAAACTTCTTCAACTCTATTTTCCTTTCTTCGAAATAATAATGCCGGAGGCATCCCTGCAGAAGTAAATTTTATTGACCTCTCACTACACTTTAAGAGCATTAAACCCATGTACATCATCTTTATATCCAAGTTCTTAATACCAGATGACATATTTTTAACTATAGAAATATTATCGTACTCGTTTACCAAGGAATGAAAATAACTTTTTGCCGTTGCAACAATAATACCTGCTTTCATGCCATGCCCTGTTGCATCTCCTAGCGCAACTGTTAACTCACCATTCTTAGAAAGACCAAAATCGTAGTAATCTCCACCTACTTCCTGTGAGGGATTCATATAAGCATCAATATCCCAATATTCAGTATTGGGTATTTGTGCCGGTAGCATCGATATTTGAAGCGCTCTAGCTTCTTCAAGCTCGGCTGTCTTCCTTTGATTTTCGGTTTCTAAAACTTTCTGCTCTATCTCTTTAGCTTTACTTCTCCTTTCTTGCTCAATAGATCGTTCGGAAAGATGTTTTACTTCCAGAAATTTGTATTCAAGCTTTATTTGAGCTTTAGCAAAATCTTTTAATATATAAGCAGAGATAGAAAAGACTAAAAAAGTGATGCCTAAAAGATTGTTTACTAATGAAAATGGAGAGTTAATTAATAAATCATAATTTTCTATTGAAAAGAGTATAAAGCTCAAATAAATCAAAAATCCCCACAAAAGAATAGAAATTCGTTCTTTTTGCTTTATTAATAGTATTAGATAAACTCTTAATACCTCAAGAAATGAGATAATTGTGAATACTGATATAAAAAATGAAACATCAAACCAGCCCCCTATTCTTATAATGATAATTGTGAGCCCAATTACTAGAAGAAAACTTAATTGAATAGGTGTAGAGTTTTTTAAAAAAGAATATGCAAATTTTAATAAACCTACTAAAGCGACTAACCAACCAATAAAAATTCCTTTTTGAACAACTAATAAAAAAGAAGGACTAGAACTAATAGATTCAAAATTATAGAAAATTGAAAATAAAGTGATTCCAGCTGAAAAGAGTACGAAATAAAGATTTTTCTCACCTTGAGGGTAGAATATCAAAAATAAAAAGTGAACGATCGAAATGGCAGTAAGAAGTCCAAGTAAAATGAAGAGAAAATGATTTGAAGTAGTCAATTCATTGACTTCTAACTTTGAAAAAAATTCTTTATCACTTTGAATTGAAACGGTAAAACCTGGGCTTAACCCATATTTGGTAAATACTTTAGCTTGGTGATTACTAAATCGTATACTTAACACTTGTTTTGTAGTATCGAAAAGTTGGAAAAATAGTTTAGAAGGCTCTGATTGTGTTTGCTCATCTTCCGATAGAATTGAAAAATCGCCTATTCGATAAATTAAATCATTATTTAAATATACTTGAGAAGCCCCACTATGATGCTTAAAGTTAAGCATTAAAGGAACACCGATAAGAGATGAATCTATTTGTATTGTTTTCTTAAACCATCCATAACCTTCCCAATTTAATTCCTGAAGGTCTTCATTTTCTAACAAAGAATGTACTTTCTTCCAATCTGAGAAATTAAATTCAGGATTTTTCCATGTAAAATTATCTCCTGATTTAGCGAACCAATCTTCCGTTAATTCTATCTCTCCTTGACTAATTAACATTGCTTCTGTAAGTACAAAAAACTCTTGAGATACGGATACTTGTGGATATAAAAACCCAAAAGTAAGTAAACATAAAAGAGATAAAAGCTTTTTATATGTGTTGTAAGTAACTATCAATTTGTTTTCATAAAGATCAAAAACCCTAAATTTAAACTTACACTTTTAAAAAAACTAAAGGTTACGCTATTTTTTCTTTGAAAATACGTTTATCAAAAATTGGATGTGTTCGTTTAGAGGAGTTTGAATTAATTCCGCTCCTTTTCGAATATCTTCTCTCGGAACACTCGCAGCAAAATTTAGCGTTTTTAATTTTTTAGTTACAGATTTAACTTTCATTCCTTCAAAATGGGTTGGCCTCATTAATGAAACTGCGTTAATAAAACCTGAAAGTTCATCACAAGCAAAAAGATACCTCTCAATTTCTAATTCGGGCTCCTTAGCTGTTCGTTCTGGTGCGTGAGCTAGTATAGCATTTAATATTCTTTCTGAATATCCTAAGCGTGGTAAAATATCATTTACAGCTTTGCTAGGATGTTCGTCTGGATATTTTTCCCAATCTAAATCGTGAAGTAATCCAGCCGTCCACCACTCTTCTATTTCTAAGTCACTTTTACCTAGATATTTAGCATAAGCTTCCATTGCTTTTGCAACCATGTGAGAATGTAGATTTAGACTTTCTCCTTCAACGTATTTATCTAATAACAGAGTACTTTGTTCTCTTTCGATCATATCAATTTTTTCTGGTAAACCTGGTAAACTAGAAGTATCTAAATGTAAAAATATAGATAAACAGCGGTGAATTTTTAATATTATTCAAATGTATATACCTGTATATTCAAAAACGATAACTTACTTACAGGTATTTAAAGCATTGATCTAATATCTTGAGCAACTCCTCTATTGTACTGAAAAGTTAAATCTTTATGATTAACCAAATCAACAATAGTTCCAATAAGGCAAAGTCCACCGGTTAAAAAATAAAGGATGCCCATTCCTACTTGATTTAAAACCATTCTATGAACCCCTGCTAGAGAAAGAAAACCTAACAAGCACAAAATCATTATTGTTTGAGGGTCTTTTCTTCTAGTACGATAAACATTAGCAAATTTCTTTATCTGATCTTCAGCCATATCGCTAAAAAGCTTATTGAGGTATAAAGCCTCATCACCTTCTGCTTCTGGTACATAATCCATTACTTTAGACATTCTTATTCTCCATTAAATCTTTGTTAGTCTTTATTTTTAAATTGCCCCATAGTTGAATAATTCTAAACGAAAGTCCAATTACGACAAAAGGTCCCATAAGATTCGCATGTATAGAATTAATAATCTCTCCTCTAAATAAAAAAGCTATTGAATGACCTAATCCTTCTCCTGGACAGTAAGTGAAGCCAATAAAATCAATTAAGCACCAAGATGTACTTGTGGAATATGGATTCATTGCGGCCATTAAAATGAGTCCAACTAGGAAAACTATCCATTCACTATGTCTATTAATAACTTTCATCAACTTTTTACGGTATTAGCTTTCTTTTAAAATAATAGGATAATGTAAAAAAGATTCTATTAGAGCTATAGATTTTACTTGTAGAAATTTCTGACCCAATTTTAAACTCCCAATATCTGTTAAATTTATTTTCAAGTTGAATTCTTCCTGTGCCAAATATTCCATCTCTAAGCTCATGTTTTGCCATAATTTCTAAATCTAAAAGAGTAAAATATTCAAAAGTATTTGGATTTCTGAATCGGAAATCTACACCAAATCCTTGTTCAAAGTAGTTTTCTGGAGTATAAAATGGTATTCCAGATGGAAAATTTTTAGAAGCATCAGCAATACTTAAAGAAGCAATTGGTCGAATTCTAAATCTATTTTTTCGAATTTGATAATAAAGTCGTCCTGTTGCTTCATATTCATTAACAGAGTTTGTATAGTAGCTTACCCCACCAGAAAGAGTACTCACAATCTTTTCCTTTAACCAATTGTCCTCTCTATAAGCTTCAAACTGGAATTGATAATATTTATTTCTAACGGCCACATTTGTAAGTACAGGCCCAAATGAAAGCTCACCTGAAGTAAATGAAGATACTCCTGCTCGAGATAATGAAGTAAATATTTCTCCAATAAGATTACTTTCACCAAAAAATGCTACTCCACCTAATTTAAATTCTCTTAACTGATCACTATACCGATGGCTATATTCATATCCAGCTCCAGAATAATTACTTAAAGATGTTGCCCCAGAGCCTTCAAAAAATAAATCCTCTAGTTTAAAAGTGTGCGTTTTTCGTCTTCTATTTCCAAATTGTGTAGAAACCCCAAATCTCGCGAATCTATTGTCGAAATTATCATCTCTGTATTCTCCGTAGATAGATAATTTAGTTCCTTCAAACCATCTATGTTCATCTCGTAGTCGTTTATACTCTTGATCATTAAAAAAAGCTGGATAATTTCGATATAAAGATTTTCTTTCTTCGTAACTAAAAAACTGCATTTCTGTATTTATCAAATTATGAGCTGAAGTTTTACCCTGCGGTTTTTTTTGGAATAATGGGTAGAGAACATCTCTCCCTTCTTTTATAAATCCTTCGTAGTAAAGTTGAGTTCCTATTTGAACTCTAAGGCTATCGTCATCTGGATTAGATTGTAGAAGATCATTTGAAGTATCCCTATACTCGGAATAAAGATTAAGTTGAGCTAGCCAATCTAGTTTTAATCGATTATCAAAATTTTCAGATCGGTTTGCCCAGTACAAAGCTCTTGAATAATTATTAAGATCATAAGCATAGATCAATGCCAAGTTCGTTGCAAAAGGTGTTAACTGTGAGTGCTTTGAAGTTGGAAATTCTTCTAACAATTTTATGCTTTCGTTTGGTGGCTCATAATAAAATGAACGTTGTAGTGTGTAAGCATATAATGAATCACTTTCTGGATTTGTAGTAATTAGTCTTTTTAATTCTTTTTTAAGGATAGGCCAATTTTCTTGATTCTCTATAATACGAGTGTATTCTAAAGCTATTTTCTCGTCATTAGGATGCAATGATTTCTCACGCAAAATCCACCTTAGTATAAATTCAGGGCTATAAAGTCCTAAAATTGATACGGCATAGTTTTTAACATCAACTACTTCTTGAGAACGATATCTTAGCCAAAGTCTCTCCAAGAAATTCTCTGCTGCATTTAACGTCGTTTCTCCATCCCATCCATAAAATGTAAATAAACGTTCTACGTCTTTTTGATCCCAAACCTTTGAAGAAAGTAGTCTACGTTCAAGAATTATAATTGCACGCTGAATATCACTAAATTCAATGCTTAGGGTTATTAACTTTTCTTGATTAGCATAATCATCTGGATCATTTTGGTACGCTCGGATTGCATCATTCAATCGGTTATCTACCCAATTATCTTCATCGGGATCCAGAAACTGAATAATATTTCCGAACTCGTCTGTAAACTCTGTTTGATATTGCCTGCTTCGAGTAATGATTTGATTTAGTTGTGCTGATAAAAACTGTGTATCAAAGCGATATTTAGGATCAAAATTTGGTAATACAAGAGAGTCTTCGACCGAGTAAAACTGATATAGACCACCATCCCAAATATTTGATTTATCAAATTCTATATTCTGGTTAGAAAGAGCTTCTTCGAATTCTTCGGAGTTTAAATCACTAACATAGGTGTACCAAAAATCCTTCTCTATGTCTATTTCTGATTTTTTTTGATACCCAGGATTGCTTCTTGCAAATAAAACTCGGTTAAAACGTCCATCTTTATGTCTAACAAACTTATTCCTCCAATCCTCTGTAATTGCGCCACCTTCTGCTGCAGTTAAGTATCTGCTCCCTGGATATCTGTCATTGGTATATTTAATTCTTTCTCTAAATACATGATAAAGTCCATATCCATATACTGGATGAGTTTTCCATCCTAATTTTAAAGGGTTTCTACTACCAAATACATCTTCCTCTCTCTGTAAAACTTGAAAAACATCGTCTGGATGAATAAAATGAGTCCAAATTCCGGTAAGCATTTGCATTCCTTGCTGTTCAAACAAAGAATTTTCATTCATAGTAAATCCACTACTAATTCTAGGGTAATCAAAAAGTCTATCGTCTGGGGCATATGGCTCATATCCAAACTCTCTACCTGTTCCATCAAGAATATCTCCTAAATACAACGAAGACATATATTTTATAGATGGCATACCTTTCATAATAGCTGAAATACCAACTGAATCGATATAGTTCGTCGGTGGAACATATGAAATTGGTAAATCACCTAGTCGATCAATTCTCCAACGCTTACGAGCAGCATATACAGAGCTTGCCATGAAGTTTACATTATCCCAATCTTCTAGCCATAGAGAAAAGTGATTATAGCCATGATAAGCAAGCTCATGCTTTGTTTTAAGGACATCTCTTGCTAAATAAATACTAGCATCAACTTCCTGATTATCTATAACCTTTTTCCCAGCTGTCCATTCATGAAAATCGAATGGAGGAATAACATTTGCGTTATAATTGAATGCCGTCATCGCAGAATAAGAAATATTGAATGTATCAGCGAAAGCTTTCATATCTGGCCACCACTCATCTACTATAAATTGAGAATGAGTCAAATCATATTCTTCATCGATTGGTGGTAATTTTTCGTTATAAACGGGAGCTGGGAAATCATCCAGAAAAATAGTAGATACATTTGCAACACTATAAGGTATTCCATCGAGCCCCTTTAGAATTGAAGTAAATATTAATCCTCTATATAATTTTTCGTATAACAACTCAGAGTTTAATGTTATTACCTCTCCTAACCCAACTTTATTGATAACTAGAAGAGGGTAATTAGGATCATTACCAGCACCTGCCGCGATAGTTACTCTACTTGTGAATTGATCTCTAGTAAGTCCACCATGTGGAGGTTCGAATTGAGAGAAATATTTTTTCCCTGCATCTTCGGGAAATACATTTTTATGAAAATATACTCCCTTTGCTTCTCTATTTATGGTATAATCAGAAAAAGGGAGGATTCCTTGTAAGAATGCAAATTGATCATAAGTGACTGCTCCTAAAAAAACTAGTTTGTTACCTTTTGCTACAAACGTGGTAATTTTTTCTACGTCAATTTCACTAAGGGTAGAAACTAAGAATGAAGTAATAACAATAGTTCTTACGGAGGAATTAATTTCTAAGCCTCCTGAAATCAATCCTAAGTCAATAGTTTCGGTTGGTAATTTTGAATAAGAAAGAGCTTTACTAACATGATTGGATATTTCTGAACTTAGACTATCTTGACGATGTTTTAGTATAAGTACAAGGGGTTCTTGGTTAATTAGCCTAGAGCCATCAAAACTTATTGAAGGTTTGAAATCACAACTTAGCAAAAGTACTAAGCATCCAAAAATGAGTAAGTATTTACTTATCTTCATTATCTAGTGTAGTTTCAAATTGCAACTCATTTTCTGGATATATGTTATTTAGAACAGAGCTAATCCGAGACTCTTTTTCTCTATTTATTATTTCAAAAATAATTGCGTCTTCACTTTCATAATAAACTTTAATATTTCTTCCCTTCATACCTGAAAATACCTGAATCCATTGTTCCATATCTTTCATAGTATTTTGTGAATCATACAAAATACCTTGCTGTATCGCTGAATATGGAGGTTTTTCCAAGAAAAGAAAGATACTTGCAGGTGGAATTTCTTTTTGAGTACGTAAAGCTTTAGGAACTAATAAGTACTGTTGGTAAAGCGAATCTATTATACCATAGTTATCCAAAAAGAACTCATAGTTCATAAAAAAATGTCTATTCTCTGCCAACCCCCTATCCAATTCTGGGCTTACAGTTGCATAGGTATAAGGGACGCGTTCATTTACTATAGTATAATAAGCGTCAAAAAAACCATTGGGCAGTGTTTCTGGTAAAGATCTGCTTATAAATATACCTCCTTGTAAAAAAATAATAGAAAGAATTCCAATTATAGCGATGCTACCATTTAAAAAAGTAAAAATTCGATTTGATTTATTTTTTAGGAATTCAAATAATCTTAAAACGTTTAGAAAGACAATTCCAATAAAGACTGAAATAGTGACCGAATAAAATAAATTTAGTTGATCTGGATCGATTATTATATAGGAAAACGGAAAAAAGGGAGTATAAATAAATGAAATTATTGCGAATAGAATTAAGAAAACAAGTTCCTTTTTTTGGGTGGTTTTCTTTAATAAAAGAAATACGATATTTATTAGAATTAAAAACACTGCCCCTTCGAAATAATAGATACTTAACCTATCTAAGTAAACAACCAAGTTTGGAAAATAACTAAATACTAATGTGTCAAAAAGTTCTTGTTGGAAGAAATCACGAATTGAAATTCCATTTAAAAAACAAACAATTATATAAGGTGAAATCGCAAGAATAATTATTAAAAATAGTTTTGCAAATATTGAGAGAAATCGTTTTAAATATTGAGATAATGGAAGTGTTAATAAACCTAGCAATAGGACAGGTATAAGTACGATTATAAATACAAATAGATTAACTAGGGCAGTTGCAAAAATACCCATCGATATATAAAACCAAAAAGCCTTTTTATCTAATCGTATATGCCTCAAAAAAAACACACATGTTGGGATAGCAAAACATAATGCCAATGATATAGAGTTAGCCTCAACCTCAAAATCTAGAATAATCGGTGTTAAATACATCGGCGTAAAAGAATAAATAGCCATACCTACTAAAGATGCCACCTGATTCTTCGAATCTGTAATTACATTAATTACCCAAAATATAATCAGTGCTAAAAAGAAACTTGTTAAAGCTCCTAAAATATGAAGAATCAACTCTGGCGTAACTTGCGTAAGAGTACTAAATACATGTACCAACGCATGCATACCTCGTGGCTCTGGAATTACTTCAAAATATTGTTGCAGAGATAATGCTTTTACGTGACTTAGTTCAAAGTACCAAGTTCTACTAAATGGAGCAGAATTTTGAAGTGCTGGTATAATTCTGATAAATGCTGCAATCGATGCAATTATAAAAGCTAAAACTTGAGGTGTAGTATTTCTTAAATCGATCGAAGGTTTTTTTAGAAAGCGATTTTTAAAACGATCCCATAATGAACTAGTATTCTCGATAACACGCACATGTTGAGAAATTAAACGAGTTTCAATGGAAAGGAGAACTTCATATAAAGTTAATCCATCTCTCCACCTTTTTATTATATAAACAATTACGGGAATACAAATAAGGGTTATAAAAAGGCTTATAAAGTCGTAGAGGTTTAATACTGTTAGAATAAAAACATCCACTACAATTAACCCACCTAGTCCAACCCAAGAATACATTAATAGATCTATTCCACTTTCCTTTTTTATTTTTGGAAGAAATAATGGAGCTAACATTCCAAAAAGTAGGTAAAAACAAACAATGATTCGTAAGACCGCAAAAATACCTTGATATAAATACATGAGCTAATTTACCTTAATCTTATTAGCAACTCTTTCGGGCTTTACTGGTAATTGGTTGAGCTGGATATTGCTTATAAAATATGGAAAATAAAGAGAGTCTAATCTTACTTTAATTTCCTTAAGAGCTGAAGGTTCTTCTGCAAAATCTACAATTAAAAAAGGAAGGTTATACTTTTTTGAGGCTGCAGATATAATTTCAACACGCTCATGAAAAGAATTTAGATCTTTTATGTAATAATCTTTATTAATGAAATTATATCCAGATGCTATATCTTCTATCAAAACCGCATCTATCACATTTTTTGATTCTTCTAGTAGAAACAATCCTGCATTTTGTATAATTATTGTTTTAGGATATCGATCTCTTACCCCTTTTATAACTTCTACCATAAATGGAATAAGGTTTGATCTTTCGGTATAAGGAGAGACCGAATCAATAGTATCTAAAAAAACACCATCAACTCCTTTTATCATAATCTCTGGTAACACTTTATCAAGTATAATCGCTCTTGTTTCGTCACTCTCTAAGTTTAGATAAGAACTATTCCAATTTTCATTTATACCTAGAAACCCTTCCTCTTCCAAAAGAGGAAAGTACCATCTGTTTAAGTCTACCTCCCCTAAAGTCATATATGCGATAATTGTAGTACCTGTAGCTTTAAGTGCATTAATTTCTGATTTAGAATAAAAATCAGGTTCAATAATTACTAACTCATAGTTCTTTATTTGCTCTGGAGTTACCTTAGCATAACAGACTCCAAAAGGTGTTTTTTTGAGTAAAAAATTACCGTTTAAATTCTTAGACGTATCACATTGAGTTATTAACAAAGAAACCCCAAATAGAAATAAAACATAAAGATTATTTTTTGCCCTATTCATTAGTACCAAGAGTACAACATTTTTCCCAGCCTAACATTTTAACAAGCTCAATTACAGTTGGTACAAGAACCATATCAAACTGAACATCTGCCCTTTCAATAATACTTTGACTTAGACTTTCGATCCATTCTTCTGGTGTCTTAGTTTCATTAGAAATATTATTTTCTATAAATTCTACGATATATTCGAAAATTGAAATAACTTTGCCAGTCCAAGAAATTTCTTGAACCCCTAAACCATTCGGTGTTCCTTCACCATTTACCCATTCATGGTGAGTTAAAACACCATACTTAATGTCTTCATGAATTGGTAACTGATCGATTAATTTATATCCTGTTAAAGGATGTGAAAGCTCTGAACCAATAGAGATATTAGATTCTATGCTAAGACCACCTACATAGCCAATATCATGTAATTTTGCTGTTTTTTTCAATATTTCTGATTCTTGCTCATCTAGTCCAAAAACCATTGCGAAACGTTCTACAAATGCTAATAAACGTGGAGTATGAAATTGTGTTTTCTGTCTAGATTTTTCTATTACTCTTAACATTTCGTAATAGGAGTTAACTAAAGACTCAGTAAAAATCGAATTATCGTCTCTAAATAGAAGAAGTTTACTAAACTGAATAGAAACAACTTTTTGTATGCCATACATATCATACTTATGATCAACCTTCTCGTTAACCATCACAATAGAACAAACTGAATTGGCAATGGAGAAAGGAATCCAAGTCACTTCACCAAACCCTTTTATTACTAATGTTATCGGCTCGAGAGATTTGTTAAAATCAGGAGCATTTTTGATTAATTCTATTACTTCATTTTGTGATAGATCTTCATTACAAATAATAGAAGGTGATGCTGCAATATCTTCAATTACTGCGCCTTTCTTATTATTAAATCCATTCAATAAAAAACGAAGATAAAAACGTGATAATGCATCAGTATTAAGTGCACCGCTTCCTAAATCAGAAACGATATGTTCCATTTTATTTAAGTAATTATTCTTTTGCCCTTTTTCTTCGGTATCAATTTTGCTAAGCCAAATCGATAATAAACGTCCAACAATTGAAAGCCTTGGAACAATAACTTCTGGACATTTTGAATTAGGACCAACCATATAAAGTCCCCAAATTTCTCTATTCTCGTCAAATAAAGGGATGTGTTCACAATTCCCAACTGCGGTAGATGAAACACCTGCTTCAGTTGAATCAGGATACCATTTTCGCTTTTGTTGAAGATTCTGTACTTGTTGTTCAAAATCACTTATTAATGTCTTTTCATTAGTTGTAAGTGATTCTGATTTATCTTTCCCAATAAGATTTTCTACATTGATGGAACGTTTAAATAAAAACAATTCATCCCCTTCTTTCTTGTATACAATATGTACAGGAGCTCTATAAAGAATGTCAATCCATTGTACAATATCTTGAAATGATGGGGGCTTAGATCGAGACATATGTTCTGCAGAAAGTGACCAGAACTCCAGTTCATCTTCGGTATCAAATTCTCGTAGAGAAAACGCTTTTCCTAGACGTGTTCCAACTAAATTAAGATATGATTTTACATCTTTCATTTATATGTCCTCAATATGCAGAGTAATAATAATAATCCAAGTGTTTAAAAAATCTTTTTGCAATTAATCCTGTAGATAGAGCAAAAGTAAAAGCCCCCACTATCAATCCTATTGTTGCATATTCAAATCCAAAGGTTCTACTACATATAAAACCTACAACAAAATTTACTAAAACTGCACTGATCATTGAATATGTAACAAATGATGGTCTGTTTAGAGTAAAAAAGAACAAAGAGTTGAGCAAACCATAAACAAGAAACACGTACCCTATACTACCCATCCAAAAAACTTTAAAAGTTATAGGGTTTGCAAAAAAATCTCTAATCTCAGGCACTTCACTTTCAAACGCCCTTAAACTTATAACTCCAAAATAAGTTATAAGTATTGATATCACACTTACAATTAACAGTAATATTAGCTGTCGGAAATAGAAACGGTTAAAATGTTTATTAAAAGCTTTCATTTTATTTAACGAAATATTTTTTTGGGCAGGTATTAAATATTTTGAAAATGCATTGATACTGAATTCTAATGTAGCAATAGTTATGATAAAACTAATCAACGCCCAGTCCATTCCTAGTTCATATGGAGTGTTAAACCAAATGATATAAGGAGGAGGAACTTCCCCAGTTGACCAAGCAAGAATTCGGTCCGTAAAAAGAAAAACGAAGTAAAAAAAACCGTATAAAAAAAAGCGGTAATTGTTATAGTAGCTAACTTCATCATACGGTAAAGTTTGTTTAAGTAATTCTTGACGTAAGGTTTGAACTTTAAACTGATAGTACAATGCTGAATAACCTGACATCAAAACAGTGGTAACTATAATCCCAATCCATTGTGCTATATAAACACCAAATGTGTTCGTTTTTGTTAAAAGTATTACTACAATGGTGCCAACAGTTATCGAAAAAAGGATCATAAATCTTAATTCTGAAGCAAATAAAATAGCCGCGCTAAGTAATAGTAAAGAAATAAGAACCATATAAATGATTGATAGTATCATCATTTTCATTGGGAAGAATGGGAAAGCGAGATTTATTGCAAAAAGTAAAAGTGCAAAAATAAATACTGTTGGTACTCCTAATCTAAGTATCCTGAAAATTGCTTTTCTTGCTAAATAGAAATTTCCTTCTCCCTTATATTTAGAAACCAGCCTTCCTATAACCTGAATAAAACCACCTGTAATAACAAAAGATGCAATAGTTCCAAATGCTACCATTGTAGCTTGTGCTTCATTAAATCTTAACCAAGCCCAAAGAGCATATTCAAATACTAAAATTGCTATGATTTGAATTAGCATAGGTAACGAAAGAACTAAGCCTGCGGTGTAGTATCTAAATAAAAGTTTAATGGTTTGAAAAAAGCCATGATTATAGCTGTCATAAGTTTGAAATCGGTCTTCGTTTTCTATTTCTAATTGAATTTTTTCATAAACAAACTCTGCCAACTCAAATACATTCTTATACCCATAGTCGGTATTGGCATCAATATCTCTAATTCCTAAAGATTCTATTGAAGCTGCAACTGCCCAACTACTCATAGGGATATCTACTAAATCTCGTACATCTTTGATTAGTTTAATTTTAGCTTCATCAATTGATAGCTGTTTTTCTTTTATTTCAAACTGTTGACTCATGTACCCCCTCTAAATGTTCCAACAATTCAACAACAGATTGCAATTTAACAGAATGCTTTAATGGGGTTTTAGGCAGGCTCATTAACCTATTATAACTTTCAAAATAGGCGTCAACACTTCTTTTTATTGTAAAATTAAGAAGTACTTTTTCTCTAGATTTTTTACCTAATTCAATCCTCAGTTCTGTATCAGAAAGTAGTTTAATAACCCCGTTCGCAATAGCTCTCGGATCACGAGGTTTACACAATATTCCACAATCTTCAAGAGCGTCTTTAATCCCTCCAACATCTGTAGCTACTACTGGCCTTTGACAACTCATCGACTCAATAACAGTGTAAGGAAATCCTTCAGAGATTGAAGTTAAAATTGAGATATCACCTTCATTAAAAACCATACTTGGTTTATCATGAAAACCTCCAAACCGAAAATGCTCGGCAACATCTAAATCTTCAATGAGTTTCTCGCATTTTTCTACATATTCTTTATCCACATCAAGACTGCCATAAACAATAAACTGTACATTAGTTATCTCTTTACGAACAAGGTCACACGTTCTAATCATCGTCTCAATATCCTTTAAAGGAAAAATATGAGCTACAGCCACAACTGTTGGTCTATCAGCTGTATGTGATGGTTTTAATGTCGGGTTAAAAATTGACGTATCTACTCCATTATAAATAGGAATAATTTTTGATTCTTTTGCTTCAAATTTTACTTCCCATTTTTGGTTTGCAGTAGTAACTGGTGAAATTTGATCTGCTGTAAAATAGACTGCTCTAGTTACAATTGTAGACAAATTCAAAAGAAGTTGTTTTGAGAAAAAAGGCATATCCTCTCTTCCCAAATTTATCAACCTTTCTCGTATATAAACTCCATGATCAGTAACAATACTTGGAGTACCATACTCATATTTCGCTACAATAGATGCCAAAGCTGGAAAGCCAGCAATAGTAGCGTGAGTAACATCAATCTCTTTAGGGATATTAACTGCTAATGGCATTAAAAAATGGAATAACCACCTCATTCCAAAAGTAACATCAAACACTCGAGGTTCTTCTTTATGATCTTTTTGATGCTCAAATTCAGTTATCAGATGTGATTTAAAATCTATCCATAGTGAGGTTTCCTTCATCGTCTGCTTATAGTCATACTCACTGAAGTACTTCCACATGCCGTAAATAATTTCACTTATCTCTTCTGGGTCCCGAAAAGGGTCAAACAAACAATCAGTAAAATCTCTAAAAATTGGCATGAAATGCTCTTTAATAACATTTCTTGTTGTTCGAGCTCTTTTTTCAATTTGATAAGAAAAAGGTTCCTCTGCATTATAATATTGAACAGGTTCTTCAACACCCCATAAAGGGATGTGAATTATTTTCTTAACATTTTCGGGAAGTTTATACCTTGTTTCTACAAATGGACTACCAGTAATGGCTAAAATATAGAAATCGATTTTGTTTACTAACTCGGAACAAAGAATATGAGCCCATGTTGAAACTCCACCCCCACTATAAGGATAAGACCCTTCCGTCTCAAAAAGTACAATAGGAGTTTTCTTATTCATTATTTTCCTGATTCATGTATACTTTTGAAAATTAAATCTTCATATATACTAAAAATACGGGGCCATGTATGCTTTGCTTTTACCAGATTAAATCGATTTTCAACGTACTTTAAAAATTCATCCGTATTATTCCAAAATTGAATAACATCGGTACAAATAGATATTATAGAATCATTTTTTGGAAAAGTTAATCCGTATTTGTTAGTCAAGTCACCTACTTCTCTTCCAATGGGTAATACCATATTAGAAAGCGCCTCAAACATAACTAATGGCTGAGATTCATTGTGGCTTGTAATTAAAAGCATATCCATCTTTTTGTAATATTCTTTTGCGGGTTGATTCCAAACTAAAGTTACTGAATCATATAGTAATGCCTTTTTATCTACTTCTTCTTCTAGTTGTTTTTCGCCCGCCCCACTTAAAAGCATTAAAAAATCTGCTTTAAACCCTTGGTTTTCGAATTCATCAACAAAATCAAAAAACTGAAGTGGATTTTTCATTTCTGCACATCTACCTACCCAACCTAAAACTGGTATATGTCTATCTTTATTTGATTTATAAATCCAACTAGTAGGAATACCATTGGGAATATATTGAATATCAGAAGCTCCTAATTCTTCTTGAAGATGTATATTGCACTCCGACACTGTAATAACCTCATTGGCTTCTTTATATACTTTTCTTGCTATATCTTTGAAAAGAGTAACAATTAGTTCTTTTGATGCTACACTTTGAGGTATTTTATACCCACACTCTAAAGCAACAGCTCCTTTTAAAACCTCCAACCAATAAATAGCATGTTCTGTAAGAATTAAAGGGATTTTTTTTATCGTTTGGATTTCGACTCCAAGCCAACCTGCAAAACCAGTATTTGTAACGTGAATAATTGCGTTGTTTTCAGCTAATTCTTTAATTTCAAATCTATGATCGTTAAACCAGCTATTTAATGAAGTATCCCAGTTATCTACTAAATTGGGTGGTTCAATACGTTTAAAGTTGGATATATTGTCTGGAAATGGATAGAGTGCGTCTTCAGGACTTAAGTCAAAAAAAGGATCTGTAGCTATTTGAAGAATGGTAAAATCAATGTTCTTGCAAACTTTAATATATTGATATATCCATTCACTCACCCCACCTCTATACCAAGGATATGTACCTTCAATTACAAGTAGTACGTTCAATCCTCTCCTCTTTGATTATGCGTTTTTCTTAAATAATCTCCATAAAATGGATCCCGTTTGAGTAATTAGTCTTGAGATAAGAAGAAATTCATTAGAGGAGAATAACACCGACCTTTTAATAACAATTACTCCAAAAAGAGACGATTTTCCTGGTACTTTTAAATTATTCATCAATAGACTTTTTTCATTTATAGAAAATAGTGGTACCGCAATTTCTGCTGAAAGCTTTTTCTCTTTTGAGAAGTCATTAAAAAAACCAAGCTCATCATTATAAATATGATTGCATAAATATGGTTCTTGAGTTTCTTTTAAATGTTGAAAAGAGCGCTCTTCATCTACAGATGAGATTAATTTATTATCTGGTTCATTATCACCATAAAAATGAAGTAATTTTGAAGAATTATTATCATCTACAATCCAAAACCCAAGAAAATCAGATTCTAGAATGGCAAGAAGTTCAGAACAAAGAACATCTACCGTTTCATTAAAAGAGCCTGAGAGAGCGCTCTCCATTAACCGCATTACAAGCTTATTCTTATTATCTGCTAATCCTTCTTCAAGATCTGAAACATCAATATCAGTAACTAATTTCATTCGAACTAATTCAAGAATTCTCTCCTTGTTAGTATTAAAAAGTTCTTTCTTGATAAAATCAGCTGCACCTAAATCTAACGCTTTTTTCTCCTTTTCAACCGTAGGTAGATTTGTCATAATTAGAATTGGAATTTTTTTCTTCTCCTTATCTAATCGTAATGATTCTAGCAATTCTAATCCTGTCAAACCAGGCATATGAATGTCTGATAAGATCAAATTAATCTTAGTATTGGATAGTATATCAATAGCTTCTTGAGCATTTTTAGCATGAACTAAAGTGAATTCACTCCCTAATAGATTCTGGGTCAAAAAGTGAATAGGCTCATCATCGTCTATTACAAGAACGGTGTACTTCATTTCAAATAGTCTTAATTAATAGGTATTTGGATAAAAAAAGTAGTTCCTACTCCTTCTTCCGATTCTACCCATACTTTTCCTTGGTGGATATTAACATATTTTTCAACAACGTCTAAGCCTAATCCAGTACCAATTTCACCTTCAGTCCCTAAATTTGATATACCCTTAGAACTCCGATCAAGCCCAAAAAGTTTGTTTACTAAATTATGTTGAATTCCAATCCCTGTATCTTTCACTTTAAACGAAATTAGTTCATTATTTGACGTAACAAATAAACTTACCGTACCACTACGTGTCGTAAACTTTAAGGCATTGGAAACAAGATTATTTAAAGCGATTTCAATTTTGGTATGATCTAATTCGACCTTATTCTTTTTTATATTATCTACTAGGTTTAGGTTAATACCTTTAAGAATAGCTTTTGGTTCATTTACAGAAATAACTTTATCGACTAAATCTTTAAGGTACCCTTCAGTTGCATTTAATTTTTCTTCACTTTTTGCATGGTTCTCATTGTCTAATACCTTCTCTACCATATCCATAAGCTTTCTGCCACTTTGTTCCATTGCAATAAGCATTTTGGTTACTTCCTCTTTAGGAAGTTCTGGGTTTTCTTTTATAAGATTTGCCAAACCAACAATTCCAGTAAGCGGATTCTTTATATCATGACTTACAATTCTTACAAGCTGATCTTTTTTGTTATTGATTTCTCTAAGTTCAACTTCAGTTTTACGAAGAATTTCAATTCGCTCATCTCTTTCTTTTTGGAGCTTACTTAAAAATAAATGAGTTCTTATTCGTGCTAAAACTTCATCTTTTTGATATGGCTTAGTGATATAGTCAACTCCACCTACTTCAAATCCTTCTACTTTATCACTTGTCTCTGAAAGTGCACTTAAAAATATGATTGGAATAGATTTAAGTTCATCATCTTCATTGACTTTCTTACAGACCTCATACCCAGTCATATCTGGCATCATTATATCTAATAATACTAAATCAGGTTTTCGACCTTTTATAAGCTCAATAGCATCAGTGCCATTAAATGCTACTATTGGCGAAAAACCCGCATCACGTAGAACATGCGAAAGTAATTTTATATTCGCCTCGGTGTCATCAACAATAAGAATTAAAAATTCAGATGGGACAATCTGGAATTGCATACAGTTAGTAATATTAGTAAACCTGAAACAGTAATAATCTATCGAATAATTAGTTAGCTTGAAACTATAAATAGATTAAATACGTCTCATATAAGATAGTTCTAAGTTAATTGGTAAAAAAATAAGTTCTTTCTATGAAAAATCTAAACATTATTAGCTTCTTTACATTATTTCTTTCCATTGCTTTCTCCCACACTGCATATTCGAATTCAACTCCTGGAGCTAAAAAAATACTTTTTGAAATTACAGATAGATATAACGAAGTAAAGCTTGGAATAACTGAAAGCACCGTTTATATGATTTTTAGTGAACAGGTTCGAGACATTGCAAATAGAAATTTTATTTCTCTACATAATATTGATTCTCACACTTTTTTAGATTCAGATGGTAATTTTATTACTGGCAATGTTAATTACTTAGAATCCAACAAAATTGAGTTTAATAAAAGTGAAATTTCTGAAATTAATTTTAATAATGGAAAGTTAAACTTTGGATATAAATCGAACCCAAAAATAGGCTTCGAAGATATCTATTCGTATAATGGAACTAAAGTGATAGAAAACTTCTACATAGAAGATGTAGAAGAATTTATTCTTACTTTTTCAACTATTTTTAAAGACAATTTTTCACATTAAGTGTAACATTAGATAATAAAAGATACTCCTTTTAAGAAAAAAGGAGTCGCAATGCTGAGGTTTATACTGCTAGGTATAATAGCATTTTCAGGATTTTATGTTTGGACTGTTTTCCCTATACACCATGGACCTGGAGAAATAACACCAAATAAGCCAAAATTGGAACGGGTATCATGGGAAAAACCCTTCCAATTCAAGGATGCAAAAGTTATACCCCTTCGAAAAATCATTGGAGAAGTACGAGTAATAGAAAAAAAACGTTATTTTTTTGATAATAAAAGACATTACTCACCTGCAGATGTTTTAGTAGGCTGGAAGGCTTTGTCAGACGAAAGAAATTTAGATCATATTCATTTTTCATTAGATGATAGATATTTCGAATATGAATTTATTAAGCCGCCCCTACCGGTTAAAGAGATTCTTAGTCAAATAGATTTATGGCATCTTGTACCTTCTAATGAGGTTGTTGATACTCAAATCAAAAAACTTCGAAAAGGAAGTGTAATAAGCGTTGAAGGTTATATTATTGATTTAGAGCCTGAAACTAAATATGCATGGCGCTCTGAACTTATAAGCCCAAAAAATCAGAACTTTAAGAATACAATTATTTGGATAACTGAACTTAAAGTAAAATAGAATCTTTTTCTGATACTTTTTACTTGAATTGATCCTGAAATAGCGGTTTATTTAAGTACTTGCTTAATCGGGTCAGAAATCAGGAAAAATATCATGTCGTCAAATTCAAAACATACTGGAATTGTAAAGTGGTTTCATAATATTAAGGGCTATGGCTTTATTAGCTCTGAAGCAGATGATGAAATCTTTGTTCACTACTCAGAAATAAAATCTGATGGGTTTAAAAAACTAAAACGTGGTGAAAAAGTAGAATTTATATTAGACACTGGAGAAAAAGGGTTTTTAGCTAGAGATGTTTCATTAATCGAAAATGAAGATGATTCTGATATCTTTTAAACCTATATGAAATGGATTAAGGATTCTATTCTAGATATTATAATCTTCTTAGTAATTATTGGTTATTCAATTACTTCTAATGAAATAATCGAGATATCTTTATGGGTTTATACAATATTGTTGCTTGTAGGTAAAGTCTCTTACTTTTTTGTTGGTTTTCTACAATCTAAAGCACAGAAAACAAATGTACCAAAGTGGTTCTATCACAGTATCTATATTTCTAGTATTATTTTGTTAATTCTCTCCAAAAATTATTATCTATCTATAGCATGGTCAATAGTTTGGATACTCTCATTTGTTCCTTCTTTTATTGAGAACAACAAGGCGGTAAAGTGATTTGTTATACCCTACATTTTTGACTAATTATTTTTTTGATGTTGTTCACAAAAAGTGTTCTATTTTTCCTTCTTATATTTTTTTCAATTCAAGTTTATTCTCAGGAGAATCTAAATCCTAAGAACCAACTACTTTTGGTGTCAGGCTACTCTCCAATTTCAGTTCGTTTACTTG
>TARA_R110000868_G_scaffold269233_2_pt1 | contig 25350 bp, 26 predicted proteins | sample TARA_R110000868 | Tara Oceans TARA_R110000868 (sample SAMEA4397489) | marine metagenome | biome: Polar Biome; feature: [SRF] surface water layer (ENVO:00010504); material: water (ENVO:00002006), including particulate matter (ENVO:01000060) such as... | depth 5 m | reverse complement strand
TAGCGGATCTTTACTGATGATGAGGGGATCAACTCAGAATCATTGGGAGCACCAATTAGCCGCTACCAAAAAAGATATTGGCGTGAGACTCAATCTTACTTTTCGCCAGAGAATCGTTTTAGATAGATAGGTCCGCGACTATTAAATTGTGCCCACAAGACTGGCTTCAACAATAGCTCAACAGCTATGCCTCCGTGACAACTAAATTGAATATCATCGATGATAACACTTTCATTCTTTGAAATTTTTCTAATACTATGGCGATGTCTCCACTTGGAAAGTGGAGGGGGGAGTTTTGAGCCTTCATCAATAAAGAAGAACTCAGTTTCATTTTCACCGTGATCAGTAATTACCGAGACCCACGGAATCGAAAGTCCGAGGGCGCCGACCCCTAGGTGCACTTGATCCCCTGTCTTGCAACCATCAAAGCGCTTTACTTCTAAGTTAAGGAGCGGAGGTTTTAGTGCCTTGAATAAATCAACATTAAAACCATTAAACACATCGACATAATTCATTGGAACAATTGTTTCAAAAAATAGTTTCATCTGTTATTCCCTAGCGAGTGCCTAAAATTGCTGCAATTCTTGTTTAATCATACCTTAAAGCTGGCTTTTCGTCCTTGGCCGTCCAACATTTGGGAAGCATCAAATAGCGTGATATATTTTAATTAATGACTAATCCAATTAGAAAATTCTTTGCCCCTGAGACTTTGCCTAAGGTGAAGCGGGTCAAGGTTGCGGTGGATTACTTCCAGCTGGTTCGGCTAAAGCTCAAAATTGATTTTTGTTTCCCTGAAGATGAGAGCAAGTCTTATCGTTGGGATTTAAAGGGCGTGGATAAGCTTCTAGGCGAGTATAAGTCTAGGGGAGGGCATCACGTCATGGTTGATTTTGAAGAGTATGAACAGAAAATTAAGGCGCTGGCTAAATCATAATTTAAGATTAGATTTCACGCAGCCAACTAAGCGTTTACCGTCATTCTCATCAGTTCTTTGACGACACTCATGCAATACATTTTGCGTGTAAGCGGTGCAATCAGCTTCATCGCTAAATCTTGAGTCTTTGCGATTAAGCATACAAAAATAGGAAAGGTTTTGAGAGATTTCTCTTTCAACCGCTTCTCGTTCTTCAGCACTCATAACTGGCTTTGGTCTTGGTGTCGGCTTAACTCTTGGACGACGTTCTTTATAGGCCTTAGGTCTAACAACCGTTGGTCTTGAACGACGGATATCAGGATTTCCACGTTCGCGCAGTTGACGGTAGTAATCGAGCACGCGCGTGCGCTCAATTTCATCAAAAGTTTTTTCAGTGGCGTCAGAATAGCTGGGATCAACCTTAGGTTGTTCAGTGGTTGAGCATGAGACCAGGAGGAAGAGACTAAAAGTCGCTAACCAAGTCAACCAGCTCTGGGGCATCAATATACGGGTTTCTATTTTTTTGTGCTTCATAGACCTTTTCATGGCGAGTTCTTTCGGCTTCATCAACCGGATCTTGATTATGCCAACGCTTTAGGAACTCTTCTTCAAGAGGACCAATTGGATGATTATATCTTGTCGAAAAATAAAATAGGGCGCGAGCTACATCACCTTTGTGCTGATCTGGTGGTTCAAAGGCAGTTTCACTAGAGCCGTAAGCTTGGCCTCTGTGAGAAGTTGTACATTCTTCATTAATAACGTCGCCATTTACTTCAGCAAAGATAAGGTTTCCGCGAGAACTATTGGCACGTGAATTTGAAGGGTAGAGATGGTGAAGGTCGGTGAGCTGAGCGTTTTTATTTTCGTTGGGATTAAAGCGGCTTTGAGGCCAAGTATGTTCGCAGTTAACTTGAGTGTGATCTGGAATGCGACCACGACCAACACCATCTTCTTCAGTGATGGTTTGGCCACAGTAAACTTCCTCTAAGTAATAACCCTGTGAGTTTGACTTCAAGTGGACTTGACCAAAAAGAATTTCACGAGCTTGGCGATAAGAATAAGTCGTAACTTGCTCTTCGCATTCTTTTTCTTCAGGGCAGGTGTTGGCGATAAGATCTCTGTCACTTGTTTTAACATGGGTCTTAGAAGTAATAGCGTGAAGAAATTTCTTTAGGGCGGCATCTTTTATGGTGTTTTGATCTAGTTTTTGAACGAAGTCTTTTGGATAGTAAGAAGGCAGTGGTGAGTAACCTGCAAAAGCGCTAGTTACGAATGCCATAATGGCAAATATGGAGCTAAATCTTATTAGCTTTGTCATGCTGACTCCTTCCCTGGGTCAATTATGCATAAATGCTAGCACGGCAGAATCAGAAGGCCAATCATTCTTAGTGTTAAGATTTGATTAGTTGATCTTTTTAATCGTTACAGAGAATTTATTAAAAGCCCAATGCTAGCGATTGCCAAAGAAGTGAATGTTAGGCCCATTCCACCAATTCGAAATGCGCTCGGACCGCCACTCTTTGTTAGTCCAATAGCGTGTAGGCATCGACCTATTAGTAATGACGCGCCGGAAAAATGAATTAAACTATCTGATGCGCCAGAGATTTCATAGAGCGCAATCAGCAATAGTACTAGAGCAACGTACTCGGAAAAGTTTCCGTGAACTCGAATAGCGCGATCGAGAGGTTTATGTCCGCCGCCAATTCCAACCTTAAATTTCCAGCGAAGACGAATGACATTAAAAGAGAGCAGCATGAAGACGATTCCAAGACACGCAGCGTAGATCGAAGTCGTTCCAAGTATGTTGAGCATTTCCATGGCCGTTCCTTTTAAGTTAAGATTATTGCTTATCTAAATGATCGGAGGAAATGCACATGGGAGTCAACCCAAGCCTTAGCGCTCGAATTTCTGGAGTAGGAGCTTATGTTCCTCCAAAAGTGATGACCAATCACGATCTTGAAAAATTGATGGATACCTCCGACGAATGGATCGTGCAACGTACTGGCATTAAGCAGCGCCATTGGGTTGAACAAAATGTTTCAACCACAGACCTGGGTTTAGAAGCGGCTAAAGAAGCCATCGCTGATGCAGGTCTTAAGAAAGAAGATATCGATATGATTATCTTCGCAACTTTATCTCCTGATCACGATTTCCCTGGTAACGCATGTTTCTTGCAGGACAAATTGGGACTTCCTGGAATCGCGGCACTTGATATTCGTCAGCAATGCAGTGGTTTTATTTACGGACTATCGATTGCCGATAAATTTATTCGCAGTGGTTCTCACAAAAATATTTTATTAGTGGGCGGAGAAGTTCACTCCAAAGGGCTTGATCGCTCTCCAAAGGGACGCGCTGTCTCTGTATTGTTTGGTGACGGTGCTGGTGCCGTTGTGGTGTCTGCTACTGAAGTGAATGATCCCAAAAAAGATGGTCATATTATTGCCACCAATTTGCACGCTGATGGAGCCTACGCCAAAGAACTTTGGTTACCGGCCCCTGGCACGGGCTTTGATGATCCCGATCGTATGTCGATGAAGATGTTCGAAGAAGATATGCACTACCCACAGATGAACGGGAAGACTGTTTTCGTACACGCTGTAAAGCGTATGTGCGAAACACTCGTTCACTCAGTCACATCTTCTGGCTTTAGCATGCAAGATGTAGATCTCTTCTTGTTTCACCAAGCCAATATGCGTATCAATGACAAAGTGGGCGAGGTTTTGGAAATCCCAGAAAACAAAGTCTTTAATACAATTCAAAACTATGGAAATACTACGGCCGCAACCATTCCTCTTGGCATGCGTGACGCTGTTAAGGCAGGGAAGCTCAAGCGCGGAATGCTCGTGGCCAGTGCAGCCTTTGGTTCAGGCTTTACTTGGGCGTCTGGGGTTTGGAGATATTAATGAAGCTGGCTTTAGTATTAATTTTAAGTTTAACAGCGATTGGTTGTGTCCCCGACAAGGAAACCTCCAATCTCTCTTACTTTGAAGTTGAAGCCAGTGCTTACCAAAAATTTGTTAACGCTAAGCCAATGCCGAGTGAGCCAGATCTGACCGTTGATAAATCTGTGATTAACAGCGACTATCCGATTGAAGTGGCGCTCTATAACGATGGAAAATTTTATTATAATCTTCCGACTCTAGGTGATGGCACCGGATCTTGGACTAGAGATGGAGGCAAACTTAAGCTTTTCTCCTCGCGCACGCTCTTTGATATGCATATCGATATTTACGCTGCAGATCCAACAGCTAAGCAATTGATTCTAAAGTTTCGCGATCGCCATGGGCCACAGATCGTAAAAATGGAAAATGAAAATCTATAATTAAAAGAATTTCTTCTCAGCAAAATCGAAAATGTTCTGACGAAGTTGTAAAACATTATCGTGGCCAAGATGTCTGATGAGCGATGGATTAGCAGGTACGTGCTCATAAAGCAGTTGTTCCATGCCAAATTGGATTGTTTTCATGCCGACATATAGTCCACAGAAGAAATCGTATTCTTTTTTGTTCCACGGCTCTAATAATTCGTTAACGTCTTTGTGATTTTCACAAAATGCACAACCTTTACAGGTTCCGTTATTAAGAATGTATTGGACGTGGTGGTGAGCCTGAATCGCGATAACGCGTTCACGAGCTTCCATATCGGATGCAAACTCTTCGATCAGCCTTGAGGCTGCTTCAGGGTTTTGCTTTACTGCTACTAAAATTGTTTCGTAGAAAGTGGCGTAGAGTGAAGTGAAAACGATGTCTTCCAAAAAGTAGCTCAGCAAAACTTCTTCCGTATTAGCGGATAGTTCAAGTTGCTCTAGCGCCTCAAGGCCTAGCTCAAATGGGGCGTCAGCTGCATCACCTTTAGAAAGAAATGCTTTGAAAAGTTGTTCAACACCAGCTTCTTCATGGGTGCTAAAAAATGTTTTTCCTGAAACTTCCATGCTTCCTCCAAACACAACCATGTGTTTTCTAGATCTTATCAGCTTTATACACAAAGAAGCAAAAAAATTAGTTTAAGGAGCAGGGTTCGGATTGTTGTTGTAGATCAACTCAATTTCTTCAAGCACTTGAGCAGAAAGGTTGATCTGTTCACTCGACAAATTTTCTGAAAGTTGCTCGAGCGTTGTAGCGCCGATGATTGTACTCGTCGTGAAATGTCGTGAGTTCACGAAGGCCAGGGCCATCTGGGCCGGAGTCAAATTGTGATCCTTGGCCAAAGTATTATAGGCCTTGGCCGCAGCTGTGGCCTTCTCGTTATTGTATCGAGTGAATCGATCAAAAAGGGTGAGCCTAGCATTTTGTGGTTTTGCGCCATCGTCATACTTTCCAGTTAGCATACCAAAGGCGAGAGGAGAGTAAGGGAGTAAGCCAATATTTTCGCGGTAACTAAATTCGGCCAAGCCATTTTCATAGAGACGATTTAAAAGTGAGTATGGGTTTTGAATCGTGACGGGCCTTGGTCCAACTCCAGCATCGGCCAGCTTTAACCACTGAGACACGCCCCATGGAGTTTCATTGGAGAGTCCGATCTCGCGAATTTTTCCTTCTTTTACTAATTCGGCCAACACTGCCAAGGTCTCTTCGATTGGCGTCGATTGCTCTTGTCCCTCAGGAGGAGCGAAGCCGCGCTTGCCAAAAAAATTGGTGTGACGATCTGGCCAATGGACTTGATACAGATCAACGTAATCGGTCTGCAATCTTTTGAGCGAGTCTTCAAGTGCTTGTCGCACATGTTGTTTGGTGAGTCTTGGACCGCCTCGAATCCATTCAAAGCCAGGACCTACAACTTTGGTGGCGAGAATTATTTGATCGCGGTTGCTGTGAAGCTTTTTCCAGTGACCAATAATTTCTTCAGTTTTATGACAGGTCTCTTTCATGGGAGGGACTGGATACATCTCAGCTGTATCAATGAAATTCACGCCATGATCCATGGCCATATCAAGTTGGGCATGGGCTTGTTCGAGCGTGTTTTGCTCTCCCCACGTCATTGTTCCAAGACAAATTTTACTTACTTTAATATCGCTGTGACCAAGGGGGCGCAGTTCCATAGGATCCTCAATTTCAATGATTACTTATTTGCGAATGAAGTCTTCAATATCACAATTCGTTCGCAGTTTAATTTCATGGAAAAGTTTCCACAAAATATATCCAACCACGGCCATCATAGGAATGGTAATAGCGGGGAAGCTTAGGGCGGTCATGCGGCCTAGACTTTCAGTGAACAATTGTGTTCCTGGCTCACCTTCTAAAACCACAACTGCCAAGACAAAATTTAGTAGTGCCGAAAAAAAGAAGCTGTAGCCAAGCAGTTTTGAACTGGCGCGTAGCTGTTGCTCGAATTCTCCATCATGACCACTCTTTGCGTAGGCTTCTTTTAATCTATCTAAATCTAGGATCTCGCCAAAAAAAGCCGATAGCAGAGGCTTTTTAGCTTTAAGTGTGGCCAAAACAAATACACCCATAAGAAGAGGGATGCTTGTTTCTTTGGCGATCATCCAGCGGCGATCAAGTTGCAACAGACCTATCCCACCAGTTAGCAAAACGCTGATTAAGCCTAGGGCTGAGAATAGATTAAGCTTTCTTTGGCGAACAAAGTCCCAAATTCCGTAGATGAGTGGGAAGGCCAAAGCGATGATCAGTCCACGAACTTCACCCAATGTATCGGGCGTACTATATTTCGACATGATAACCGAAGGGATCACCACGTTAACGAGGATATTTATTAAGGCATTGTCTTTCTTTTTCTTTTTTTCCATCTTCTACGCTTTAACTGACCATTCAAAATCGAAATTAATTTTACCCTCATCTAATAAGATTTGGTGAATTTCTTTTGACCAAGTTTTGTCAGCAGGATTCCAACGAAAGCGTGCTTTGGCCACTTTGTTTTTGACGCGATTGAACTCATCGACCGCCCCTTGATCTTTCCAATTCGGAGCTTTTAGATCGGCCACAATTCGAACGATAGGCGAAGTCGCAAGAGCGTAGGTGCGCTCATAATCGTAGCTCGAAAAAATTTTAAGCATCGAAAGAACATCGGTAACAGCACGGTGTGGAAAAGGATTCACGAATCCGTGGGCATGCTCAAGAGCGGCCATGGAACGCATATGCATTTTCTTTGGAAACTCAATATCGCGACCGGTATCAATCCAAATGGCATTGGGAAACTTAACGCCAAAACGCTCGGCCATCGCTTCGATCATGGGGCGATCGTAATTGCCACCATTGTGAGCGACAACGGCGTCAGCCTTTTCAATCATGGCAACCAGTTGCTCTAAGATGCGAACGATATCTTTATCCTTGGCACCCCATTGCTCAAGCATCTGGTCGTCGATGCCAGTCAGCTCAGCGGTATCCTCGTCCAGCGGAAGATGGTCTGGCTCATCGATAAGCTCAGAGAGAATCTTAACCGGCTGAGAGCGATTGACATCCCAAAGCACGGCGCCAATTTCTGTGACGCGATCCAACGCTAGATTCACTCCATTTTCTAATAAATTTTCGTTGATGCCCTCTAGGTCGAGTCCCAGCACTAAATTGCTTTTTGTGGATTTCTGATTCGATGCAGCGGCTTGTAAAGCCTTGAGATCATTGCGCATAGCGTTTCCTGGGATGAATCACAAAGGTTATATTGGTGTACAGATTTGGCCTTGTTTTGACAACGGCCTGACTCGTAAGTTTAACGAGTCCAGGTAGGATAGTTTATGCGTCTGTACCTAATATTAATATTCACCGTTGTAACCATGGCCTTTGCCACTGGCTACGTATCGCTTTTACTACAAAGACCGTTCACGGCCTCACAAAGTGATATTCTCGAGATTAATGAATTAAAAAATCAGTTCCAATATAAAGTGAAGCCATTGTCGGTTGTAAACTTTAACAGTTTATATTTTTCTCGCGATCAGTTTCAGCTTTTAAACCCACTTTTTTCCATTCCAGAATCTGGCGCCGATCAAGACATCCGCTATAGTTCGGACCAAGATTGTTTTAAAAATTTAAAAAGCGTCGTTAATGCTGCCAATTATGAAAAAGTTTTGGTGTGGGAAGAGTTTCGTTGTAACAAACGCACTCAGCTACCGCGCGGCTTCTTTGTCGAGCCGCCCTATGTTCATCCATCGGGACAAAGTTATGCCTTTCTCGCTTTTTCGTCGGCCCGCGGCTTTCAGAATAAATCTTGGGTGCTCTCGCATCTGCAGTATTTTCACGTCAAAGAACTTCATCGTGTCAGAAGAGAAGTTGGTGAACTTGGTGGTGTCTTTAGTATCTTAGCCAACCTCGATGAGAAGACTCTATCGTCCATTATCTCCGGCAACGGAACCGTGCTTACCAGTAGTTATTTATTTGCCCGTTTAAAATACCCTAGAATGCTTTCGATTCTAGAATACCGAATCTACGACAGAGAATCTTTAGAGGAGTTTCTAAAGGATTCTTCTTACACTCTTCAAAATTATAAAGAAGGGCGCAGCTGCTTTTACCGCGACGGTGAGCTGTGCTGGAATTATAGTTTTCGCCATATCTTCAGCATCGCCAACAAATCTACTGTGATCTTCTTCATTGGACTCCTGGCCGTCGTTGGTTCACTGATTTTCTCTCTGGTGGGCAGACTTAGAAGTGATCGGCAAGAAGATGAACGCCGGCGTCTGGCCCTAAAAGTATTGTCTCATGAATTTAGAACTCCTATTGCCTCAATGCTTTTGATCATCGAGAGTTTATCCAAGCGACTTAATACATTTAAAGAAGATGAGCAGGAAGATATCTTGCGTCTATCCGCCGATGTTTATCGCTTGCAACGCTTGACTGAAATGTCGAGAAATTATCTGAAGGTTAAAAATAGCGATCGTCTAATCGAGTTTAGCACCGAAGGCTGTCCGTCCATAAACGAGTTTGTGGCACAGATCGCTGACTCCTATATTGATTTATACGGCGAAGATAAAGTTAGGTTACATCTACTTGATAACGATATAGCCGCAAGAATTGATACGTATTGGTTAGGCATCTGTCTTAAAAACTTAATCGAAAACGCCTGCTTCCACGGGGAGCCACCAGTTGACGTTAAACTAGGGCTCGATGGTAAAAAATTAACAATCTCCGTATCCGATAGCGGAAAGCTTGATAATGAAATGGACCTTGATCAGTTGACCAGTGAATTTGTTAAAGGGACTAAGTCACAAGGCTCAGGATTAGGGCTTAATATTGTTCGAAAAGTAATTGATGAAATGAAAGCAGAATTAATTTTAACTAAAAAACCGACTACGTTTACCATCGCACTTGATCTAAAATCAGTGCAAGCGTGAATCAGGAGAGTATTCAATGAGTGAAAAAATCATGTTGCTAGAGGATGATGAAAATCTAGGATTATCCCTACGCAAGTTTATTCAGGATGAAGGTTATCAAGTTGATCTTGCACGCAACCTAGAAGAAGCAAGAACAAAGAAAATAGAAGATTATGACCTCATGATCTTGGACTGGATGCTTCCAGACGGACAAGGGGTGGATTACCTTAAAGAAGTTCGCTCAAAAACCCACGCTGTTCCCATTATCATGCTAACGGCCCGTACTGAATTAATCGACAAAGTGATCGGCCTGGAAAGTGGAGCTAACGATTATGTTACGAAGCCGTTTGAGCCAAGAGAGTTGGTGGCTCGTATTCGCGCGCAACTTCGTCTTTCCAGTGCAAGTGGTGGTGAAAAAGAAAGTGATGGCAAGGTTGAGATCGGTGACTTGATGATCGACAAACATCAAAGAGAAGTCTTCTTCGGTGGTAAGCCGGTTGAGATGACTAAGATGGAGTTTGATTTCCTAAAACTTCTAGCGGAACATCCCAATCGTGCCTTCTCGCGCGATGAAATTTTGAATAAGGTCTGGGGTTATGAGCACTATCCCACCACGCGAACTGTCGATACTCACGTCTTGCAGCTGCGCCAAAAGACCCGCGACGATTTGATTGAAACGGTGCGTGGCGTCGGATATCGATTGCGTTTTAACGGTTAGTTTTTAATTTTATTTAACGCTGTTTTGACCTAGCTCTGACAGAAAAGAATATCACCTATTCTATGATGAATAGGTGATTGGGGATGAATGTCTCCCTTTATTGATTCGTTGGAGAAGGTCTTCTCACACACCAAAGACCTCCTGCACTCCAAGGAATAGATTATTTTTTAAGTGCTAAAATCCCAAGATTGCGAGGGGACTTTAGTTCATCAAAATAACTCGCAAGCTCGACTTGATAACCTTGTTTTTCAAGTTTTCGGCAGCGATCAATGAGAATCACCAATTCCAAGGCGCGGCCAAATTGCCAGCGTATCAGGTTGGCCATCAGCATCGTCTCAAACTTTTCTTTGACCCAATCAAGTTCGTAAAACTCGTCTAATTCCTCACTCGTCGCCTGAATATTGTAGGCTTCAAGACGGTGTTTAGCGTATTCACTAAAAGGCCCAATATACTCTCTTGGAACAGTTTCACCCATTGGGAAAAAACGCTCTACGCCACGTTGGTGATAGTGGAATAGATGAAGCGAATAGCGATGTCTCTTAACTTGGAGTTTTAAATCAAAAGCCTTGCGAGAGTTGGAACGATGTCCACGAGTGGCGAGGGTTAAGGTGTGTTGATCTAGTTTAAGTTCGCTAGGGCCATGGATGGCATAGCCATCTTTATCCAGCTCCATTTTGCTATAACAACAGCCAAAACTGAGCATGCCCTGACACTGGGCTTGAGTTGCATGATGGATTAGGTGGCAGGCCAAGTCTCCACAAGTATGTAGGCCTAAGACCAAAGCATCTTTATCAAAGCAAGCTGGGCTTAGCTCTTGATTCAAAGTGAACTCAAGAAACTCCATCGAAGCTGCACCATCAGGAAGTGTGCGATGTTGTAATCTCGCTACATTTTTATGACCGAGGGCCAAAAGATGAGGGTCCCGATCAACACTTAGTGTGGGGATTCCAAAATGCTTTGAAATAACTCTTCCTAAATGACCTTGGCCACCGCCAATATCGACGACCTTATTAATTTTTTTTGTGTCTTTTAAAATTTTAAGAACGGGTGCCAGTGTTTCTATCTCATGACGTTTCTTGCCACGAACTCCGAAGTAGGCATCAGCAATATTATACTCATGTGCGGGCGGTATTTCTTTGGCATTGATTTGAGTGAGTCGCTCAAGTTGTTCAAAGCATTCACGCATAGGAGAGTGATGAATACTTGAAAAGTCTTGCTTGGAATCGACCATCCATAGATCATGACGTGATAAGCTCGCCATAGACTCAAGCCACTGTTTAGGAAGTGTGGTTATCGACTGTGGATAAGAATTGAGAATTTCCTGTTCCCAGCAACGACGATTGTCGCGCAATATCTGCAATAATTGGTTATAATGGTTTTCATAAGTCTGTGACATAGGGAGTTTATAAGTGAATGACGGCACTTTCGCCAGCGTAGAGAGCCTTAAGGGAGCCAAAATTACAGTTTTTGGGCTCGGGGTTACAGGGCTAAGTGCTGCCAAGCTAGCTAGTAAGCTGCAAGCTGAGCTACTTCTAGTCAATCAACAAGCCGCCTCTTTTGAATTCAATCATCGCTTTATACTTCAAGATGATCCCAATGCCGCCAAGGCCATGGCCGAATCAGATCTGATCTTGCTCTCGCCTGGAATTCCAAGAGACCATCCGGTTTTAGCCCTAGCACATGAGAAATCCATCCCAATTTGGAATGAGATTGAGCTTTGCTTTTTATTACTTAGAAAGTTAGCTCCCGCTGTAAAGTGGTTAGCCGTCACCGGCACTAATGGAAAAACCACCACTGTAACTTTGCTGGGTGAGATTTTAAGCTTTGATGGGCGCGGAGTTTTTGTTGGCGGCAATATAGGAACTCCCTTATGTGAATTGGTTTTAGATACAATGGCGGGAAAGAAACCGCCAGCCACCATTGTCTTGGAGCTTTCTAGTTTTCAATTGGAAAGTCTTTTCAAATTTAGACCCCATGGTTGTGCCATTTTAAATATCAGCGCCAGTCATGGAGAGCGCTATGAACATGTTCGCGACTACGCTGAGGCAAAAGCACGCATCGCTATGAACCTTGGTGCTGGAGATACTTTTATCAGCTTTAAGGACGATCGTTGGTCAGAGAAAGTCGTCCAGGCCGGTGCCTTTTTTTGGGATCGCATCGATGGCGCTCATTTAGATATGGAAGGATTTGATCTGACTGGCTTTAAGCCCTTTGGGCGACATAACTTGGTCAATCTAAATTTTGCCGCACGCTTAGCAAAAGTTGCAGGGGCCAAAGATGAGTCTATTCAATTTGGAATCGATAGCTTCCTTGGTGTTTCTCATCGACTCGAGAATATTGCTGAATCCGATGAGTATATTGTTTTAAATGATTCTAAAAGCACCAACTGGGCTTCAACGATCGCCGCCATTGAATCGGTACGAATTGATGCCAAGTGGAAGCACAGTAAGATAACTTTACTTGTGGGTGGCAAATGTCGCGGTCACCACGATCTACCCGATGATGATACGGTTGATCGCCTATTGCATTTAAATGTTGAGATCGTCTTATTTGGAGAGTTTGCCAAAGCGCATGCAGAAGGGATGAAGAAATTATTTAAAGCCACCACTGTGGCCAAGAAGTTCGAAGGCTTACTGCAAGAATGGGATGGGAAAGGTGTATTACTTTTTTCTCCGGCCTTTCCCTCATTTGATGAGTTTAAAAGCTACGGAGATCGCGGAGATCAGTTTCGAAAACTAGCGACCAGTCATACCGCGGGTCTGACTTAACCTTGGCCCTGTTTTAGAATTCCAAGAGTCAGCCACAGAGATTTTGACGACAAATACTGCCAAAATGGTAAAAACAATCAATTTCAAACTAATCTTCATGGATCTAATGCCCTTTTTGTTTGGTAACCCATGTATTATCGGACACTTTTGCCGAAGACTTGAGTCTTTTGCTATATTAATCGAAAATTATTTTATTAGAGGTCTAAATGTCAGTGTCAGACGTGCAATCAAAACAGCAGAAACTTCAAGCTATCCTTAAATCAAAGGGGCTCGACGCTATCTTTTTGACCTCATTTGATCGCTATTTAAATGAATATGTGCCGCTGGAAGATTGTCATCGTCACGATGTTACAGGCTTTAAAGGTTCGGTCGCCGATGTGCTTTTACCAGCAGTTGGTAAGGCTCAGCTTTTTGTCGACGGCCGCTATCATGAACAGGCCGATAAACAATGTGATCTGGATTTAGTCGACGTTGTAAAATGTCCTTATGGTGTTTCAAACTTTGATGCCCTAAAAGATTCGATTACAAAAAATGGCTTTAAAAAAATTGCAGTAGAAGGTGAGCGTATCGGAGTTGGTCCGTGGCGCGAACTAAGTGAGCTGTGCCAAGTCGAAGTATTAACTGCAAATGATGTAGCCACGATCGGCTTTGGTCAGGCTCCGAAAATGGGCGAAATGAAACTTATCAGCGATGAACTAGCAGGCGAGAGTGTCGAGTCTAAGCTGGCCCGAATCTGCCAAGAGGGTGAAGCCATTTTTGTAACGGCGCTCGATTCAGTGTCATGGCTTTCAAATACCCGCGGCTACCAATTACCTTTTCAAGCGACTTCAAGAGCGCAAGCTTTTGCTACTAGAGATGGGTTAACGCTGCTACCTGATGAAGGCGCGGCCGTGGCAAGTGAAGTTTCAAACAAGTATAAGATTATTGACTCCATTTCTAAACTTGATACTGCAGGTTTGAAGAAAATATCTTTTTTCCCTGCAGTAACCACTGTTGCCGATTACCTATTACTTGCTGAGCTAGGAGTAGAGCTTCAAGAAAAAAGTGGCAGTCTAACTCATTATCACGCCGATAAAAATATTAAAGAAATTGAAGTCATGGAAGATTCATTTGATCGCGGTGACCAAGCAATTTTTAAAACACTGTTGTGGCTTAAAGACGAAGTCCATAAACGCGAAGTCACTGAACAAGAATTTAACGATCAAACCACCGTCCACTATAAAGAGATGGGGGCCATCGGCCAGAGCTTTAGAACCATTTCAGGTTTTGGCGCCAACTCATCTATTATGCATTACGGAACTCCATCAAAAGAGAAAACTTGGCAGTCGGGAGAGTTAGCTCTTCTTGATTCGGGCGCATTTTTTGATGGTGGACTTGCCACTGATACAACCAGAACAATTCTGCCAAAAGGCGAAGCTTGTCCTAGAACCAAACAACTCTATACTTTGGTTCTCAAGGGTCTTTTAAATGCCCAAAATGCAGTCTTTCCAGAGGGGACTCGTGGTCAAGCGATTGATGCCTTGGCCAGAGCTCCCATGAGACGTATGGGCTATGACTTCGCCCATGGTACAGGTCACGGTGTTGGAATTAATGTTCACGAAGGTGGATACTCTGTAACCCCAATTTCACAAGTACCACTGGTCGCCGGTCGCGTTGGCTCGATTGAGCCTGGGATTTATATTCCTGGCTTTGGCGGTGTGCGCTTGGAGAATATCGCGCTGGTAGAAAAGCATCCAACCTATAAAGGTATGCTGCGCTTTAGACCGCTCGTTTGGATTGGATACGATCTTGATCTGATTGAGAAAACTATGCTCAATCAAGAAGAGATTCAGTGGTTCATGGAATACGAAGCTGAATGTCAAAAGCGAGGCAGAAGCTTTCGTCCATAAGCGATTAGGATAAATCCTAGGAGCACTCCGCCTAGCATCGCTAAGGGCGATCCTTGATGACCATCATGAAGATGAACCTGTCCACATATGCCTAGATCAGGTTCTTCCAGAGGATAAAGCCAGGTTGCCCCATTTTTATCATCTTGTGCCAGTCTGTCGCGACCATCAACAAATTGGGCAAACATTAGGGCCTCTCTAAAAGGCGAGTGACCAAGGCCTATGGCGTGTCCGATCTCATGGGCGATAATTGAAACTTTTGCTGCGTGAGACTTGGCTTCAAATTTATTTCCAGCTTGGTCGTTGACCAAAATAAGTGCACCTTTAATATCACTGCCAGAAATATTATTAGGTACAGTTACACCTAATACTTCGTTACTGCCTGAATAATTTGTAGCATTGGTGTTACAGGAAATAAGTATGTCGGATGAGACCACGAGGGCCGGAGTCGGATCGCAGTTTGATGTCGAGCCAGTGCAAACTTGGCCTGTTTGAAAATCGCCTGCAACACTGACGATCGATCCTTCAACGAGCTCCAAATTAGCAGTAGGAATTCTATTCCAAAATATATCGACGGCATCTTTAGCAATGGAGAGAAGCTCACTATTAGTAACTCCAATATTGTTACAAGTGTGAGCTGCCACATTGACCTTAATTGTTTTGGTCTTAAAAGCCGCACCAGCTCCATTATTGAGAGTAAATGGATAAACCGCACTACTTAGAAAAAGTAAGGAAAGTAGAGTCAGCTTCATAAGACAGCCCCAAAATGATAGTTCAAAGTGAGTAGGTGATTGACCGCTCTACGTTTTGAATCAAATAGTTTAAGTACGGCTATATCAAAGCGTGCACTCCACTCTTTATCAAAAGCCGCTTGGGCCCCCAGATTCCACGTAAGATTGCGAGTCGTGGCCGTGCCATTAGGAACAGGAAACTCATCAAATGTATTTCCGTTTTGAAGCCTCAGTGTTCCGCCCTTGCCGCTGATTCTCGTGAAGAAAAAACCTGGTCCAAAGCGCAAAGTCCAATAGTCGTAATGCCATGCAAGTGGAGCGTTTAGGTAAGAGTAAAGAGTTGAGTAAGTTTGGTCTTCGCTGGTCTCGGGCAAAGTCACTCCAAGTTCAGGGATAAAACTAAACTCTTTAGAAAATTCATAGCGATAGCTCAGAGATAAAACAGGTCTAAAATCAAAATAGCTTACGCTACCGACGTCACTTGCTGACTTGCCGGCTTGGTGGGTTAGGTTGCCAATTCCAAAGGCTAGGTCAGACCAACCCTGAACAAAAGCTTGTGCTGATGTGCAGAAAAACAGGCTGATAACCACGTAAAATAATCGGTTTTTCATGAAATTCCTTCGAATGCTTTTTCGAATATCTATTGAAACAAGCCTACTTAGAGGTGTCGAGTGAAAAGGCAATAGTTTGCCTGTGTACGCTTTAAAGGTGCCGTTATAGGATTAGGAGCATTAACAGAACGCCGAGGAATAACTATGTTTGATGATTTAAAAGTACCACAAGAGCTTATCCCATCAGATCCAAGATTTGGTTCTGGACCCTCATTAGTACCAGTTGAGTTTTTAAAAAGCTTAGCAGATACCGGCGTTCACTTGATGGGCACAAGCCATCGCAAAAAAGCAGTCAGAGACCTAGTTGGAGAAATGCAACAGGGCATGCGCGACTATTTTAAACTTCCAAAAGATTATACCGTCGCCATTGGCAATGGTGGGGCAACATTTCTATTTGATATGCTCGCACTTGGTATGGTTGAGAAGAAAGCTGTTCACTTTGTTTGTGGAGAGTTTTCGGATAAATGGTTTAAAGCTTCAAAAAAGATTCCTTGGATTGAAACGGAAAAAGTTGAAGTCGCCGCTGGTGAGGGGATTACTCCAAGCGCAGTAGCAGGAGCAGATGTTATCGCTTGTACTCTTAATGAAACTTCTACGGGTGTACAAATTGATTCGTTTCCAACTGTAGGCGCTGATCAACTTCTTATGGTTGATGCAACTTCTGGTGGCGGACAAGTTCCATGTGATGTTTCAAAAACTGATGTCTACTTCTTTTCTCCGCAAAAAGTTTTTGCCAGTGAGGGGGGCTTCTTTGTTGCTATCCTTTCTCCAAAAGCTAGAGCTAGAGCTCTGAAGCTTGCAGCCGATAAGTCGCGCTATATTCCAGATATTATGCGCTGGGATCTATGTATCGATAACTCTGATAAGGCACAGACTTATAATACGCCTGCTATTAGCACCATCTTCTTTTTGAATGAGCAAGTTAAGCGAATGAATCAGCTTGGCTACGCCAGTGTTCAGAAAATGGCCCAAGATAAAGCCGATTTACTTTACGGTTGGGCGGAATCTAAGCCTTACCTGTCATGTTATATTAAAGACGCCAAGTATCGCTCAATTGCAGTTGCAACAATCGATGTCGATGACAAAGTTGACGTGAATCCACTGATTGATAAGTTGGACCAAGATAAAATCGTCTATGGAATTGATGCCTATAGAAAGCTAGGTCGCAATCAATTTAGAATTTCTTTATTTCACAATATAACAATTAACGATCTTGAGAAATTAACCAAAATCTTGTCGATGGCTATTGAATCGAAGCTTTAAGCTTTTTGATAATATCGGTTTTACTGCTGTTGATATAATGATGAATTTCAAACTGGGCTAAAGTAGGGGAAACTTGCTTTAGTCCAGGAATCAAACCTTTCGCCCATTCATAATTATCAATATTGATGATGGTTCCATCAAAGCGCTTTAAATTGATGAGCTTGGCGATAGCGCTCGCTTCACTATTGGTATCAAAATCAATTTTTAAACTTTCCAAAGTTTGTTCAACAAATGGCATCCCACGCAGAACCACTATCTTGTATTTGTTAATGTCTTTGCCTTTAGGTTTTGTCGAAAATAAGGCGAACTCGAGAGTCGCTAGCTTTTTCCCAATGGGCTCAAAATTGGTGATGATCTTTTCTGTTCCAGCGGGGTGTCCTAAAACAGCATCAACTCTTCCAGCCTTGGCTTCTGCTAAGGCACGTTCCATGGTGAAATATTTTATCTCAACTTCGATATTGGCCTTTTTATACATGGCCAAAACTTTATCTTCACAGCGCTTGATGGCAGGGGAGCCGTGGCTGTAGGATGCAAGAATTACTTTCTCTGCGGCAAAAGAGCTGAAGCTAAGGATGGTTAATAGGATTAATAAAAACTTAACCATGTCCCTCTTTTAAGTACTGACTTAAGAACTCTTGTTTGAACTCTAAGTACCTGTCTTGGAGGATTGCTTCACGGGCGCGGTCGGCCAGAGATTTATAAAATGCAATATTGTGAGCAGTGGCTAAAATGGCGCCCAATATTTCATTGGAGTCAAAAAGGTGCTTGATATAACTTCTGGTCAAATTTTGACAGCCATAACATGAGCAATTGGGCTCAACTGGATAGAAGTCACGACGATAATTTCTGTGCTTGATTCTAATCTTGCCGCGGTTTGTGAAGAGTGTTCCACCGCGAGCAAATTTTGTGGGGATGATACAGTCACTCATGTCTACGCCATGTTCCCATAGCATAAAGAGATCTTCTGGATTGCCAACACCCATGACGTAGCGAGGCTTATCTTTTGGCATCAGCGGAGCAGTGTACTTAACAACCTTCTCCATAACATCGGGACCTTCTCCGACAGATACACCACCAATGGCGTAGCCTGGAAGGTCTCTAGCGATCAGTTCATCGACACATTCTTTACGGTAATCATCAAATTCTGAGCCTTGAATAATTCCGAACAACGCTTGCTTAGGATTAGTCCAGGCCTTGATGCAACGATCGAGCCAACGGTGGGTACGATCAATTGAGTCTTTTACATAGGGACGAGTGGCCGGGTACGGAATGCACTCATCAAAGGCCATCATAATATCGGAGCCAAGATTTTGCTGAATGCCGATAGAAGTTTCTGGAGTTAGTAAAACAGTCTTACCATCTTGATCTCTAAATTCAGCGCCTTCTTCTTTGATGCTTTTCCCTTGCAGCGAGAATACTTGAAATCCGCCGGAGTCAGTTAGAATTGGTCGCTCCCACCCCATCCACTTGTGAAGTCCGCCAGCTTTGGCCACCAGGTCTGAGCCGGGTGTTAAGTGAAGATGGTAAGTATTGGAGAGAAGAACTTTCACATCCATCTCGAGCATTTCTTTCATTTGCAGGGCCTTAATGGCGCCGTGAGTACCAACAGGCATGAACACCGGGGTTGGAATGTCGCCGTGAGGAGTTGTGATGACTCCAGCTCGTGCTCCACTATTTTTGTCTTCGTGGACGACTTTAAATTTAAAATGCTCTTTAACTTGATCTTGTATTCTCATAATTCTTCTTGCTCTTGTTCAGTTACAGGCTCTTCAGAACTTTGCCACAGGGCCGGGTCCAAATTAATTGCTTCAAATGCTTGAGAGGCCCACGGCATATTACCTTGGATTTGAAGTTTGTTCAGAAGGGTCATGGTTTTTTTATAGTCTGCCTCAATGAAGCTAGCGACAGCAGGTTTAGCATTTCTTTGTTCTAAAGTCCTGCCGATTAATTGTTTAAATGCTTCTAGTCCAGGCGGATCCAGAGGCAGTTTAGTCTGCGGGTTAAAATGGTCAATAAAATCAAAAACAGTCCAAATACTCAAATTTGAAACAGGACTCGCAGCATCATCTGCCAGCGCCGCCGAGTAGGTGAAGAAGGTTCTCATGAATTTCTCAACAGAACCTGGAGAGCCATCTTTAGCGGATAAGCTAAGTGAAACAAAGCGGCCATCGCGCACTCGGTGCAAAATCATTCGGCGATTAGTAGGAGCCACTTCAAGATAGGTTCTTCTGGCAATCATCTTTGCCTTAATTTCATTTCCTGGCTGAACATTCAGATGAGTCATCAAGAATTTCTTAAACTCTAAATAAGGATAAAGCGTTGGTCCTCGTTCGCTCATAAAGCGCGGTAGGGTTTCCCAAGTAACATTCAAGGTATCAACCATGAGCGCCATCAAATCCTTATCAGCAGCTTCATCGTAGGAGCTGATACGAACGGCTTTTTCAAGAGCTGGATATTTTGACTTGAAAAATGGATCCAACTTCATAATAGACTTTAGTAAAGTCTCATTGATCATGCTGGTATTAATCGGTCCAACGCGAACGACATCGACTTTATCATTATGAGCGCGAATGAAGTTCACGCCAGTCATGACCTTTGTCGGGCTCCCCGCAATGAAAGGCGAGAAGGTCCATTCGTTTTTGATGGCTTGATCGTAGCTAATGGTTAAATTGAGAGTTCGCCATGGATGAGTCTCTTGGGGAGTCTGTGGCGCTTTGTCTTTGATGGACTTATCTTGTGAAAGATTCGGTCCCTCTAGATTTTGCGGCTCTAAAAGAGCAGGTGCTAAAACAATCGTTGCAGTGATGATTGGCAAGACGAAAATCACGCCAAGAATTTTTAACAAAGAGTGACGAAAAGAAAGCTCACTTGCTGTGAGGACCTCTTTAAGCGTTCTCTTTTTAATTAGTGCTGGCGTATCAAAAATCATGAGAGGCGATAAAACCAAACTTAATAATAATCTTAAAAAACCCTTAAGTCGTGAAGTTACAAAACTTCCCTCTGTTTGAACAAAGAGGAGGGCCAGTCCAAAACTCACGCCAAAGATTAAATTGGAAATTATATTAATTCCAAGCCAGCTGATCGCTATTGATAGAAACGCGTGAGAGGTTAAAAAGCTTAAAGCGTGAACATGCTCACCAAGATGAGGTGACGCTAAATCGATCAAGCTTTGCATCAGTGGAGCAATGTCGAGAATGAGTTGGTCGTAAAGCTCGCCCAAGTCTAGGATCGGAACAATATTGGCTGCGAAAGCAAAGGCGATAATTAATTCAGCTACAAAACCATAAATTCTAGCAAAGAAAGCCGGCATATCATCGCGATTAACTACGTAGCGAGGTTTCTTGACCTTCTTCTTAGGCGCTTCTTCCTCATCATCCACTGCCGATTTTGGAATATAGATAGAGTCCTTTAGATCCGCAGGCTCTTCCTCTGCTTCGTCGTCTAAAACTTCTTCTTCATCAATATCTTCAAGCTCAGAATCTTCAGGCTTTTTCTTTGAGAACTTAGACTTTAGTCTTTGAAAAAAAGACTGTTTTTGAACTAGTTCAGAGATATCGATATCTTGATCAGTGTCTTCGTCGAATATTTCAGCTTCACTTGGTGACTCGTCATCTTCTTGCTCTGTAGGCTCTGGTTCTATTTCAACTTTTTCTTTTTCAAGTTTAACCAAACATTTTATTTCTCTAAGAAATAATTTGTCGGACTTTTCCAAAATATACATGCGGCCGTTATCGAGGGATTGGCGACCAATTTTTGATGAGCCACTTTCGGCCACTTGGAAAAGAGTTAAGATATCTTGGTGTAATCGTAGTACACAATGGCGTGGAGCTAGATCATGTTCTTTGATAACAATTGTATTATTGCTGGCGCTACCGATGGTTGTCTCGGGCCCAAGACGAATAACTTGTTTGCCATCATCAGGATGGTGAATTTCTAAGTAATAAACACTGACTTTTTCACTCAATTAAATCATCTCCAAAATGCCATAGCTATTCGATATTCTTGGCTTTTATTGTCCCTTTCTAGTCTGTTTTTGGCAATCTTTGCGTGCGTATTGCGAAACTTTTGTGAGTCGGTATCCTTATGGAGATTCAATAAATTTTCATTTTATCAAATCGACCTAATTGTCAGTAAAAGGGAAGGGATATGAAACAGGGATTAGTTACGTTTATTCGTTTAGGTACACTCGTTGCAGGTGTAGCTTTCTTGGCCAAGGCTCAGGCAGCCTATAATGTAATGGAGAGAGGGATCACGTTAGATGATCGCTTTGAGACGGAAGAGATGATGAGACCATTTGGTCACGATTTTCTTCTCGATATTACCGTTGGTATCAATAAAAACGTATTGGACGTAGTAAATGACGGCAAAGACGTTTCAAAAACCCAGGGCAGTGACTCTGAAAAGCTAGCTGCAGGTCAAGCTTTCCTAAGAAAGTACCGCGATACAGAGCAAACGATTCGCGTAGGGCTTAATCTTGGTGTTCCTCTTCCAAGCTTCACGGCTTGGGATGTGAAGCTAAAGCCTAACTTTCGCGTGTCGGCCAATCTAATGGCCAATATTGGTGTTCGCGCCCAAGACATTACAGCCCAAAACGTTCTGGATTATGTTGGTCAAGATGTTCCGCAAGAACTTAAGAATCTAATCATTCAAAAATTTGGTTCCATGTCTCCAAATGATGATATCGTTGCCAAGGCAGTTCAAGGTGAATCTGCCCAAGTTCAAAGTCAGGCAGCTCCTTACCTAAACAAATTCTTTTATCCTTCTGACACTTCTGTTCCAAACCTACTTACCTATGCCAAAGCTGATGCCAAGGCAGGATTCTTTGTTGGTTATGACTACGGAGAACATTTTTTTGGAGCCTTTAATCTTTACGGTATGGGCCGCGCTGATACTGAATTGATCGTAACGGCCGATGCTCTTGCTAAAGGTGGCGACACAATTGAGTTTGGTGAAGAAATGAACACCACGATGGTGGCCGCAGCTGACTATCAATTTGGTTATAAAAACGGCAATCTTTCAGGCTTTGCTTCTCTTGAAGAGCTCAAGCTTGCAACACTTTCTGATAATAAAGAAAAAGGCGGCGAGCTGAACTACGATATTAAGCCACTGCTTCGCATGCACGGCGAGTATCGCTACGACTTCCTAGCATTTACCGTTCGTCCGTTTGTCGGCGTCTACAATCGTTTTGGCTACTCTCAAGGGGCTCAGCCGTACGGTGGAGCTGATGTTGGAACATATGTCTGGGATGATCGTATTGGCGTTCAGCTTCGCACTATGGTCGATGAAGAGCATTTGACTTTGGCGCCAAGAATCAAATTATGGCTTATGCAGCTTGAATACAGCCTAAAGCAGCCAATTAAGTCAAAAATCGACGATACTAAGATTTCTACCCTGCATTCTCTAAACTTCCGATTGTTCTTTTAACTCTTAGCGTGATAGTTAAACTAGCGGGGGCTTATGCCCCCGTTTTTATTTACGATAGTTGGAGATTTCCCTATGGCGCGCTTTGACCAGTTGATACAGTTGCCAGCGTTATTGGATTTTATAAAAGAAGAGGGTTTTGATAAGCCCACTGATGTTCAGTCCAAAGCAATTCCACAAATTTTAAAAGGTGAATCCTTAGTTTGTACCGCTCAAACGGGTACCGGGAAAACCTTAGCTTACGCTTTGCCGTTGGTTCAATTACTCAAGCAGGCTGAAGCTGCTAAAACGTTTGATCCAGCTCTTGCCTCGGCGCCCGTTGGAATTATTCTATGTCCCACCAGAGAGCTTGCCTCTCAGGTTTTTGGAATTTTGAAAAGAATTTCACACTTTGCAAAGTTTAGAGTTCGCTTGCTTTCTGGCGGTGATTCATCGGCTAAGACAACGCAAATGAGAAGTGGACTTGATCTACTTATCGCCGCTCCATCACGTGTGCGCCAAGCGATTGATAAGGGAGACCTGAACGTTTCACAGGTGAAATTCTTATTCGTCGATGAAGCCGATCAAATGCTCGATCTAGGTTTTGGCAAAGAACTTAAGAAAATTTATGAAAAGATTGAAGGACCATGTCAGCTTGCTCTTTTTACGGCAACGAGACCTGCCGATCTTAATCAAATTGCCATGGATGTATTTAATGGCGCTCCACTGAGTGATCTTGTCATTGAAGGCGCCCACGGAGTTAAACTTAATATTGAAACTTTCAATATCTCTTGCTCTCAAGGTGAGAAGCCTTTCATGCTTGAATTGTTTTTAAAAGAACAAGGTGGAATGAAGGGGATCATCTTCGTTAATCGCAAGGAGACTGTAGACGAAGTCCATGCCCACTTAAGTGAAAAGTTTCCAAAGCGCGCCTTTGCCAAACTTCACGGCGCCATGGAGAAAAAAGATAGAGAGAAACAAAATGCAGCCTTCAGAGATAAAAACGTGACTTTGGTAGCGAGTGATATCGCGGCCAGAGGCATCGACGTTAAAGGTGTTGTTTGGGTTTTAAACTACGACCTGCCTTTTGAGTCTGTTTATTATCTTCACCGCTGTGGCCGTACTGGTCGCTCGGGAGTTCCTGGTCGCGTCTTTAACTTTGTAAGCTCGAGAGACCAAGGCCTGATCACAAAAATTAATAAATCTATCAGCGAGCAGACTTTATTAAAGCTTGAACCTATCGCAGGCGATAAAACCAGAGCGAAAGTTGCAGTTAAGAAAAAAGCTACGCAAATAAAGAAAAGTGCTGCGACTAAAAAAGTATCAGAAAAGAAGAAGTACGTGGTGAAGACAACCAAGAAAACCCCACGCTACAAAAAACAACAACCAAAGAAAAAATAGCAAAAAAAAAGCCCCGAAAATCGGGGCTTTGCTTTATCTCTCTTCTTTAACTTATAGAGCGAATTGGCGACAACGGAACATATTCGGCTCAACTCTTTGACGAGCGTATTCACGAGCAGCAGATGCTGACATGTCTAGACCACGAGTTGAGTAAGCGAAGTCATAAAGACCTTTGAACTCTTGTTCAAAAGCGTAATCAGCACAAACTGAATCAACACCACTTGAAGCGTAGTTAATGGCTGCAGAAGCAGATAGATCAAGACCTGCACTTGAGTAAGCAAAATTCTTTAGACGAACAAAAAGAGTTTTAAAAAGATCTAGATCCTCACAAGTATATTTGGCAACCCAGTCGTGAGCGTAGTTAATGGCCGCAGATGAAGACAGGTCTAAACCTGTACTAGAGTAGGCGAAATCTTTAATTTGTGAAAATGTCGCTTGGTAAACTGAAACCGGAGCACGGTCACATGTAAAACGTGGAGTTGGAACTGGAGGAAATGGTCCCGGTCCTGGTCCAGTATCGCGTCCCATAAGGATGTCTTTAGCGCGCTCAAATGTACGAACTAATTTTGTCAGCTCACGCTCATCAAGGCGATCTACATTGCGCTCAACAAGGATTTTCATCTGCATCGAAAGCTTCTTTGCTTCAGTTTCTAATGTCGCTCGGCTTTGAGCATGGGCACTAAATGCAAATAAAAGGGCGATCAAACTTAGAAACTTCATAATCTTACTCCAGTAGTCTTAGATGTTTCGCCTCTTTTAGGTCAGCATAAATAAAATGACTGGCCCCCCTTGAAAGACTTACATGGTGAAAAGCTTCGTGATAAACTTAAGTATGCTTAAATATGTGCTTATCCTAGCTTGTTTCGTACTAACTGCTTGCTCTTGTTCTAAAGAGGAGCCAACTTATTCGCCCAGTGAGATGTGGTTTATGGCCCAAAAGGCTGACCCAACTATTGAGTTGGTGCCAATTAGTAATAACGAGCCAGAAAAAAGGGTTTTGTGTGAAAATTACCCAGAGGGTGGTTGTATTTCAGGCAGCGGTAAACGTATCAAGGTTTCAAAAGTTGAAATGTTGACCATTCAATATGAAAGCCCTGAGCAAGCCAGAAACGCCGCTTTTCAAATCGATCAATGGTATGCGGGGAATTGGCTGTTTGATGATGTTACCAATGAGCCAGTGCTTGAGAGCTTTGTTAAAAAAGTTTTCAATGCTAAACGTCCGGCGCTTCTAGCTGAATAAATGCTTCTTAAAAATAATTTCAAAATGAGCTAGCTTTTGTTCCCATTGCTGGATGATAGGCATATCTTGATCTTTTGACTGTAAGACTTGTCTAAAGAGCATGAGCCATCTGCCAAGTTCGCCTGGCAGAATTCCTAGCTCTTTGTGTAGCTTTATCAAATC
>TARA_R110000868_G_scaffold19538_1_pt1 | contig 25392 bp, 20 predicted proteins | sample TARA_R110000868 | Tara Oceans TARA_R110000868 (sample SAMEA4397489) | marine metagenome | biome: Polar Biome; feature: [SRF] surface water layer (ENVO:00010504); material: water (ENVO:00002006), including particulate matter (ENVO:01000060) such as... | depth 5 m | reverse complement strand
GTCGATCGGCAATGCCCTGAACTACGGCGGCCCCTATATCGGCCTGTTCGCCTGCCGCGAAAAACTGATCCGCCAGATGCCGGGCCGGCTGACCGGGGAGACGGTCGACGCTGACGGCGCGCGGGGGTTTGTCCTGACCCTGTCGACCCGGGAGCAGCATATCCGCCGCGACAAGGCGACCTCGAACATCTGTACCAATTCCGGCCTGTGCTGCCTGGCCTTCAGCATTCACATGACCCTGCTGGGCGAGACCGGCCTGCGCCGTCTGGCCCTGCTGAACCACGAGGCGGCGGTGGCCACCCGGGACGCCCTGGCGACGATCCCGGGGGTCGAGGTGCTGACCGGGCGCTTCTTCAACGAGTTCGCGGTCAGGCTGCCCAGGCCGGCCGCCGGCGTGGTCGAGACCCTGGCCGGGCAGGGCATTCTGTGTGGTGTGCCCTACAGCCGACTGGCTCCGGAGGCCGGACTGGACGATGTGCTGCTGGTCGCCGCGACCGAGACCACCACCGCCGCAGACATCAAGAGTCTCGCCGACGCGCTGACGCGCGTTCTGGCCGCCTGAGGGATCCGATCATGAGCACCATGAACACCGTCGGCCGCCCGACCACGCCGAACACCGTCGATAGCAAGCCCGCCACCCTGACCGGCGGCCGCGGCCTGCTGCAGGACGAGATGCTGCTGTTCGAGCGGGACGGCTGGGGCAAGACCGGCGTCGACCTGGCCACGCCGAAGACGAATGGCAGCGATCTGGGTGATCTGGTCCGCAAGGACCCGATCGGCCTGCCCGGCCTGAGCGAGCCCGAGACCATGCGTCACTATGTGCGGCTGTCGCAGAAGAACCACGCCATCGACCTGGCCATCTATCCGCTGGGTTCGTGCACGATGAAGCACAATCCGCGCCTGAACGAGAAGATGGCGCGGTTGCCGGGCTTCGCCGACATCCACCCGCTGCAGCCGGTCTCGACCGTGCAGGGCGCGCTGGATCTGATGGACCAGCTGGCCCACTGGCTGAAGACCCTGACCGGCATGCCCGCCGTGGCCATGTCGCCCAAGGCTGGAGCCCATGGCGAGCTGTGCGGCCTGATGGCCATCCGCGCCGCTCACCGGGCCGCGGGGGAGGGGCTGCGCTCGGCGCATCCGCGCAACAAGGTGCTGGTGCCGACCTCGGCCCACGGGACCAATCCGGCGACGGCCGCCTTCGTCGGCTATACGGTGGTCGAGGTGGCCCAGACCGCCGACGGAAGGGTCGATGTCGCAGACCTGGCGGCCAAGCTGGGCCCCGACGTCGCCGCCATCATGGTGACCAACCCCAACACCTGCGGCCTGTTCGAGCGCGACATCATCGAGATCGCCCGGCTGACGCACGAGGCCGGGGCCTATTTCTATTGTGACGGGGCCAATTTCAACGCCATCGTCGGCCGGGTGCGCCCCGGCGACCTTGGCGTCGACGCGATGCACATCAACCTGCACAAGACCTTCTCGACGCCGCACGGCGGCGGCGGGCCCGGGGCCGGTCCGGTCGTGCTGTCGGCGGCCCTGGCCCCGTTCGCCCCAGCCCCCTGGGTCGTCAGTGGCGAGGACGGCTTCAGACTGGTCGAGCGGGCCGAGGACGAGGCGGTCCAGGCCTTCGGCCGGCTGTGCGCCTTCAACGGCCAGATGGGCATGTTCGTGCGCGCCCTGTCCTACATGATGAGCCACGGCTCGGACGGCCTGCGTCAGGTGGCCGAGGACGCGGTGCTGAACGCCAACTACATCAAGGCGCGGCTGTCGGATGTGATGAGCGTGGCCTTCCCCGAGGGGCCGTGCATGCACGAGGCCCTGTTCGACGATCGCTGGCTGAAGGGCACGGATGTCACCACCCTCGATTTCGCCAAGGCGATGATCGACGAGGGCTTCCACCCGATGACCATGTATTTCCCGCTGGTCGTCCACGGGGCCATGTTGATCGAGCCGACCGAGACCGAGTCCAAGCAGGAGCTGGATCGATTCATCGTGGCGATGCGGGCTCTGGCCGAGGCCGCGAAAGCCGGGGATGTCGACCGCTTCAAGGGGGCCCCGTTCCACGCGCCGCTGAAGCGTCTGGACGAGACCCGCGCGGCCCGTTCACCGCAGCTGCGCTGGACCGCGCCTGCCGGTTCCAATATCGCCGCTACCTAGACGCGGGCGTGGTGACCCGTCCTGTGGCTGATCGGCCACGGGACGGACGCGGTCGGGGGCGTCTTACAGAAGGTTCATCCGGCCGCCACGGTTCGGCCTTGGAACGCTCTGTAAAGGTCATTGTGGCAAGGTCATCACGGTCGGCGAGTCGTCGTCGGTCAGGATGAACCGGAAGCGATCCGGGGCGTTGCCAGTAATCCCGTTTGAGACCGACCCATCGTGACCCTCGCTATGTCCTTTTCCGAGCCTTATGACCGCTTCCGGCGGTCAGCGCCGGTGTTCGACCGGGCCGCACGCTGGGGCCAGATCGCCGCCGGTGTGGGCCTGTTCCTGGCCGGGATCGCGATCGCACCGATTCCGGGTCCGCTGGGCGTGCCGGTGTCGATGCTGGGCCTGGCGATGGTGCTGAAGAACTCCTACTGGGCCAAGCGGCAGTTCATCCGGGCCCAGCGCAAGCGGCCCAAATTCGTCTATCCGTTCCGTCGCCTGCTGCGCAAGAATCCGGAGTTCGCCCCGATCTTCTGGCAACAGGCGCTGCGGGCCGAGAAACTGGTGCTGAAACGCTCGCACCGGGTGCTGCCGCGGCTGCGGAAATTCACCCGCCGCCAGATCCGCCGCCTGACCCGCTAGCCGCCTCCCGATCGCGCGCACGCGAATGTGAACAAAAATACGCCCTGCAGGCGTATGCTTCACCTCGCGGAAATCAGCGAACCACAGCGTTGGGAGGCGCTAGATGTCATGATGTCACGCGTACAAAAAGGCATGGTCGCCGGTCTGCTGGCCACGGTCGCAGTCTCGGCACTCGAGTTGGTCAATGTCCTGTTTCTCAAATGGTTTGACCCGTTTCCGGCGGTGCTGGCCCACCTGATCGGCATGGACGGCAACCTGTCCGTCGGCTGGGCCGTCCATCTGCTGACGGGCACGGTGATCCTGGGGCCCCTGTTCGGGATCCTGTACAGCCGTCTGCCCACCTATACGCCCGAAACCAAGGGGATCGCCTTTGCCGTCGGCTCCTGGGTGCTGTTGATGCTGGTCATCATCATGATCGGGGATCCGCGCACCTTCACCGGCCCGACGGGCTTCGGTGTGGTCGGCTGGATGCTGCTGACCCATGCGGTGTTCGGGGTCGTGCTGGGTAACGTCTACGCCCGGATGCTCGCCCGTGAGCGGCACGCCCAGACGTCGATCGACGGCGCGACCGCGCACTGAAACGACAAAGGCCCCGCCGGTCGTCCGGCGGGGCCTCGATCGACGGGTGTGCGGGACCGTCTAGTTCAGGCGCGTACCGATCTGGGCGATGGCGGCATCGACCAGCGGGTCCTTGGTCTGACCGGCCAGACGGGCGGCGAGAATCTGTTCGGCGGCGCGGGCGGCCAGATCGGCAGCCGCAGCCTTGACCTCGGCCGTGGCCTGGGCCTCGGCCTGGGCGATGCGTTGCTCGGCGAGGGCCTGACGACGGGTCAGGGTCTCTTCCAGCTTGGCCTTGGCCTCGGTCTCCATGATGCGGGCATCGGCCTCGGCGGCAGCCAGCATCTGGGCCGCCTGGATCTCGGCGTCGGCCTTCTCGGCCCGGATCTGCTTGAGCAGGGCCTCGGCCTCGGTGCGCAGGCGGGTGGCCTCGTCAAGCTCGCCCTGGATCTTGGCGGCGGCGGCATCGAGCTGGCCGGCGATCAATTTCGGCACGCCGGCGACGACCAGGATGCCGAGGAACAGGACCAGGCCGATGCCGACCCACAGTTCGGGGTTGGCGATGTCCCAGAATGCGGCCCATTCGAAGAAGATATTCATATCAGGCGGCTCCCTTGACGGCCGCGGCGATCTCGCCGGCCGCGGCCTTGGTGCCGGTCAGGCGTTCGACGATGGCGGCGGCCGTATCGGCCGCAATGGTGGTGACATTGGTCATGGCGGCATCGCGGGTCTTGCCGATGGCCGTCTCGGCCTCGGCGATACGGGCGTTGACCACGGCCTCCTCGGCGGCTCCCCGACGGGCGGCCTCGTCGGCCACGCGGGTCTTGGCGGCGGTGGCCAGGGACCGTGAAGTGGCGCGGGCTTCCGCGACCTCGGCCTTGGCGACCTCAGCCTGGCCGGCCGCCTCGATCTGGACCTGGCGGGCCGTTTCCACGGCCGTGGCGATGGTCGCGGCGCGTTGGTCGATGACGCCGCGCATGCGCGGCGCGAAAACTTTTGAAATCAGAAGGTAGAGGATGGCGAACAGAACGATCAGCCAGATGATCTGGCCGACCCAGTGCTGGAATTCGAACTGGGGCAGGCCGCCGCCCTCGCCGCCGTGGGCAGCTTCGGTCGAGGCGTGCGTGTCCGCGACATTCACCGGTGCGTGCGCATCGGTATTCAGGACGGGTTCAATTGCTGTGGCCATGGATCGTCTGTCTTGAAATCAGGCGCGGCGGCGCACCGGGAGATGCGCCGCCGCCGGAAACGGTATCAGCCGAAGTAGATCAGAACGCCGAGAACGAAGGCGAGGATGCCGAGGGCTTCAGCGAGCGCGGCACCCACGAACAGGTTGCCGATCTGGGCACCGGCCGCCGACGGGTTGCGCAGGGCACCCGCGAGGAAGTTGCCGAAAATGTTGCCGACGCCGATGCCGGCACCGATCATGCCGAGGGTCGCGAGGCCTGCGCCGATGGCCTTGGCTGCTTCTACTTCCATAATCTCTAGTCCTGGTTGGTCTGGGTGGGTGGGGGTGAAAGAAAGGCTTTGGCCTAGTGGCCGTGGCCCAGATTGACCACATCGTTGAGGTAGATGCAGGTCAGAACGGCGAACACGAAGGCCTGAAGGAAGGCCACGAGAAACTCCAGGGCCGTCAGGCCGACGACCATGCTCAGCGACAGGGCCGCGCCCGGGATGCCGAGATAGCCGAGGCCACCGCCGGCGGCGAGGGCACCCAGCGATACGATGAAGCCGGCGAACACCTTCAGGGCCACGTGGCCGCCCAGCATGTTACCGAACAGACGCAGGGCGAGGGTGACGGGCCGCAGCAGGAAGGACACGAACTCGATCAGCACGATGACCGGCAGCAGCGGCAGCGGCACGCCCGACGGCACGAACAGCTTGAAGAAGCCCAGGCCGTGTTTGGCGAAGCCGATGACCAGCACGAGACCGATAGTCAGCAGCGCGAAGGTCGCGGTGACGGCCAGCTGCGAGGTGGCGGTGAAGCTCAGGAACAGGCCGAGCAGGTTCATCGCCAGGATGAAGGTGAAAACCGTGAAGATGAAGGGGAAGAGGGTCTTGCCCTCGTGGCCGATGATCGACTCGGCGAGGTTGTCGATCATGCCGAACAGGGTCTCGCCGGCGGCCTGCAGCCGGCCCGGAACGACCTGGGCGTTCGCGGTCACCAGCGACAGGAACAGCACGACCATGCCAAAGGCGACGGTCATCGCGATGTGCGAATTGGTGATGGCAAAATCGACCGTGCCCAGGACCGGAAGGGTCGCGTCGGGCAGGTCCACGATCTTGACGATCTGGAACTGATGAATCGGATCGGCCATCGGGTCCTTAGTCTTCTTCGTCTTCGTCGACGGGAGCCGGGGTTGGCTCGCCTTCGCGTTTTGCCTGCGCCATCAGACGATTCGCCGTCAGGCGCGCCATCCAGATCGAAACGGCGAAGCCCAGAAGGACACCGCCGATAATGCCCGCGGGGGCGGTTCCGAAGAACCGGTCCACGAGAAAGCCCGCCGCCAGACCGACAAACACACCGCCGAACAGGTCGGCGAGGATACGCCACGCCTGGCTCGACGCCGCATGACCGGCTGCCTGATGCTCTTTCGGCGCGGTTCGCGCTTCCAGAGCCGAGGCGCTGTCGTTGAGGCGTTTGATCGCCTCTTCGCGCGATTCCTTGGGCAGGGACATGGGTTGTTTTGCTCAGCGTTCCGACAGGGCCGGAACGGGTCTGAATTCGGCGCGGAACCTATAGGCGAGGGGGGCGCAGGTCAAGGCGGGAAGGTCGTGCATCAACACCCTGAAAAACCGCAGGATTGTTGCGCGTGCTGCAGGGTGCGGCGAAGGGTCCTGCGCCGTGGGGTACTCCGGGGATTGTTCCCGCCCCCTCCCTCACCCCGGGCGCGGGGTCACCCCGCCCGGGCACCGTCCCACCAGCGCACCGCATCCGCGTCGCGGGCGCTGAGCTCGGGATAGGCGGGGTCGGAGCCGACGTCCGGCACCCGGCGCCAGGAGCGGGCGCATTTCGGGTGGTCGGCCAGTTTGACCTCGACCGTCACGGCGTCGCCGCCCGTGACCAGTTCGGCCCCCGAGGTGCGGAACACCTCGGCCGGGTCCAGGCCCGCGAAGGCGGCGAAGGCGTCGGCCGGGCCGGTGACGACGGGCCAGGCGTCCAGCGCCCCGCCGATGGTCTTGGCGCGGCGCGACTCTTCCAGCGCCTCGTTGACGACCTCCAGCACGGTCTCGATCGACGCCCAGCGCCGCGCCTCCTCGGCGTTCTTCCAGGCGGCCGGGGTCTCGGGGATGACGCGCAGGCAGTTGCTGCCCGCGTCCGGATAGCGGGTGGTCCAGGCCTCTTCCATGGTGAAGGGGGTCAGGGGGGCCAGCCAGGCGGTCAGGCGCATGAACACCTCATGCATGACAGTGCGGGCCGCGCGGCGACGTATGGCGTCGGGGCGGTCGCAATAGAGGGCGTCCTTGCGGATGTCGAAATACAGGGCCGACAGGTCGTTGGAGCAGAACTCCAGCACCGGGCGGACCACGTCCTGGAAGCGATAGTCGGCATAGGCGTCGCGCACCTGGCCATCCAGTTCCCACAGCCGGTGCAGGATGAATTGCTCCAGCGGCGGCATCTGGTCCAGCGGCAGGCGTTCGGCCTCGTCGAATCCGGCCAGGGCCCCCAGCAGATAGCGGACGGTGTTGCGCAGCTTGCGATAGGCGTCGACCGTGGTCTGCAGGATCTGCTTTCCGATCCGCTGGTCCTCGGCATAGTCCACGAGCGCGACCCACAGGCGCAGGATGTCGGCCCCCGACTCCCGGATGATCACGGCGGGGTCGGTGGTGTTGCCCTTGGACTTGGACATCTTCTCCCCGTTCTCGTCCTGGGTGAAGCCGTGGGTCAGCACGGCCTCATAGGGGGCGCGGCCGCGGGTGCCGCACCCTTCCAGCAGGTTGGACTGGAACCAGCCGCGATGCTGGTCCGAGCCTTCGAGATAGAGGTCGGCGGGCCAGTGCGACGGGCGGTCGCCGGCATAACCCAGGGCCGGCACGCGCGGCTCCAGGGTGAAGGCATGGGTGCAGCCGGAGTCGAACCAGACGTCGAGAATGTCGCCGATCTTCTCGTAGCGTTTCGGGTCGTGGCTGCCGAGGAAGTCGGCGTCGGGGCGGTCGAACCAGGCGTCGGCCCCGCCCTCGGTGATGGCGGCCAGGATGCGGGCGTCGACCTCGGCGTCATGCAGGGGCTGGCCGGTCTCCTTGTCGACGAACATGGCCAGGGGCGTGCCCCAGGCGCGCTGCCGGCTGATCAGCCAGTCGGGACGCCCCTCGACCATCGAGCGGATGCGATTCTTGCCGGCGACCGGATGGAAGGCGGTCGCGTCTATGGCGGTCAGGGCCCTGTCGCGCAGGGTGTCGCCGTCCTTGAGCGGTTCATCCATGGAGATGAACCACTGCGGGGTGTTGCGGAAGATGATCGGGGCCTTGGAGCGCCAGCTGTGCGGATAGGAATGCTCCATCCGGCCGCGCGCCAGCAGGGTGCCCGCCTCGATCAGCTTTTCGATCACCGCCGGATTGGCGGGGCCGAATTTGCCGGTCTTCTTGCCCTCGGTCTCCAGCACCTTGAGGCCGGCGAACAGGGGGACGGAGGGATAGTAGGCCCCCTCGGCGTCGACCGTGTCCGGCACTTCGTGATGGCCGTGGGCCTTCCACACCTCGAAGTCGTCGGCCCCGTGGCCGGGGGCGGTATGGACGAAGCCGGTGCCGGCGTCGTCGGTGACGTGATCCCCGGCCAGCAGGGGTACGGAGTAGCCGTAGCCGGACGACAGGGCGGCCAGCGGGTGGGCGCATTCCAGGCCGGACGGATTGATGGTCTCCAGTCGCGTCCAGGTCGCGATCTTCGCGGCCTTGAAGACGTCCTCGGCCAGCTTGTCGCCGAGGATCAGCCGGTCGCCCGGTTTGGCCCAGGGCTCGAACTCCAGCCCGGTCTCCATGGCGGTGACCTCATAGAGGCCGTAGGCGATCTCGGGCCCGTAGCTGAGGGCACGGTTGGCCGGGATGGTCCACGGGGTGGTGGTCCAGATGACGATCGACGGATTGGCGTGGCGGAAGCTGAGCAGGTCGTCGGGATGGTCGTCGGTCGCGCCGGTGACGGGGAATTTGACCCAGATCGTGGGGCTGACATGGTCGTGGTATTCGATCTCGGCGTCGGCCAGGGCGGTGCGCTCGACCGGCGACCACATGACCGGCTTGGAGCCGCGGTACAGCTGACCCGAATTCTTGAACCTGTGGAACTCGCGGACGATGGCCGCCTCGGTGGCGAAATCCATTGTGGCGTAGCGGTTGTCCCAGTCGGCGGTGATGCCGAGGCGTTTGAACTGGTCACGCTGCACGTCGATCCAGCCGGCGGCGTATTCGCGGCAGGCGGCGCGGAAATCGGCCTTGGAGACCTCGTCCTTGCGCTTGCCCTGGCTGCGGAAGCGCTCCTCGATCTTCCATTCGATCGGCAGGCCGTGGCAGTCCCAGCCGGGGACGTAGTCGACGTCATAGCCCAGCAGGAAGCGGCTGCGGACGACGAAATCCTTCAGCGTCTTGTTGAGGGCGTGGCCGATGTGGATGTCGCCGTTGGCATAGGGCGGGCCGTCGTGCAGCACGTACAGCGGGGCCTTCTGCGCCTGACGGGCGGCCCGCAGGGTGCCGTACAGGTCACCCCACTGTTCGAGGATCAGCGGTTCCTTCTGCGGCAGACCGCCCCGCATGGGGAAGGGTGTCTCGGGCAGGAAGACCGTCTCGCGATAGTCGCGGCCGGTGGGGGACTCGGGAGTTTTGGCGTCGGCCATGAGGTGTCTCGGCGTGTTCAGGGTGATCGTTCGCAGGTCATTCGGGCGCGCCGCCGGCCGGCTGGCCGTCTGACGCGTCAGGTTCGATCCCGGCGTAGGCGAGGCCGAGGCCCCGACCCCCGTCTTCGGGGGTCTTACGCCGGGTGGCTAATCGAAATCGGGCGAAGGACGCGGACGGTCATGGTCCGGGCGGTCTAGCAGAGGGGCGGGGGGCTGCGCCATACCCGGTGTGTGCCTTGCCAGCGCGGGAGGGTCACGGGATAGTGGCGTCAGAGGGAGATTTCGCATGCGTGTTCCGTTTCCGGCCGTACCGTTCGCTCTCGCCACCCTGGCTGTCGTCGGGGGGCTGGGGGCCTGTTCCGATCATGAGCCGACCCATATCCAGCCGGCGGCCGAGGTCGTCGCCGCCCTGCCGCCGGGACGACCGGCCATCTATGCCGCGGCGCTGGACGGGCCCGAGTCGTTCGTTCGTGCCCTCTATGCCGTCTATGCCGAGCCGGGCGGCGGTCTGGAGGCGCTGCCGCCGGGTCGCGACCCGATCTACGGGCGGACGCTCAATGCCATGATCGGGGCCGATTTCCGCAAGGCGGACGGGGAGGTGCCCTATCTGAACCACGACCCGATCTGCGGCTGCCAGGACAGCGACGGGCTGACGCTCGACTCCGTCGTGGTAACCGAGACCGGTGCGGCCGAGGCCGAGGCGGTGGTGGTGTTCACCAATCTGGGCGAGACGCGCACCCAGACACTGAAGCTGCTGAAGGAGGGCCAGTCGTGGCGCGTCGTCGACGTGCTGGTGCCGGGCAAGCCGCCGCTGACGGAGCAGCTGCTGAAGGTGATCGACTAGGGACAGCCCGCACTTCAGGCTTATCAGGTCCTTAAGGCGGCCGTCACCACAGTGACGTCCACCGCTGACGAGAACCGCGACACCTGGATATGCTCCCGACCCTGCCCAACGGCCCGTACGCGCGACCCGACGCGACCGCTCCGGGACTCCCGTCGTGGCCTGCGATCCGGGCGGACTGACGCGGTATGGAGATTGCCAGGCTGGGCCAGGGCCTTGCGGCCAGGACGGCCATACTCGCGGTACTTTATGTTCTGACCGGAAAGCTGGGCCTGCTGCTGGCGGTGCCACCGGGCTATGCGACCGTGATCTGGCCCGCCTCGGGCCTCGCCGTCGGCATGCTGCTGGTCTACGGGCCGCGGTTGTGGGGCGGCGTGCTGATCGGTTCCTTCCTGCTGAACCTGATCAATTCGAACGGCGTCAGCCTCGAGAGCGGCGTGGATGGGATCAAGGTTCTGACCGCCGGGGGAATCGCGGTCGGGTCCACCCTGCAGGCGCTCGTCGGTCGCTGGCTGGTGACGCGGTTCGTGGGCCTGCCGCTGGCGCTGCACCGGGCGCGAAGTCTGGTCATCCTGATGGGGCTGAGCGGACCCCTGGTCTGTGTGATCGCCGCGAGCGTGGGGGTCGGCACGCTGCTGACGGCGGGGCTCATCACGCCGGCGGAGGTGGTCGGCAACTGGGCGACCTGGTGGCTGGGCGACGTCCTGGGCGTGTTCGTCTTCATGCCGCTGGTCCTGGCGGCACCGGGCAATCCGCAGCCGCCGTCCTGGAAGGGGCGGCCGCTGGCGAAATGGTCCGTGCTGACGGCCCTGGTCCTGATCGTGCCGCTGGGGCTGACCCTCTATGCCTGGAAGATCACGTCCGAGAATGTCCATCAGCAGGGGCAGGCCGCGTTCGCCGCCCTGACCGCCGAAAGCGAGGACGCGCTGCGCTTTCGCATGACGTCCTACGACTATGCCCTGCTGGGCGCGGCGGCCTATTACCAGGGCAAGGAACATCTCTCGCGGGCCGACTGGCGCGCCTATGTCGAGACGCTGAACATCCGGAACCAGTTTCCCGGCATCAACGGGATCGGTGTGATCCTGCCGGTCGAGCCCGCCGGGCGGGACGCCCTGGTCGCCCGGATGCAGGCGGACGGCGCGCCGCTGTTCGCGATCCATCCCGAGGCCCCCGGGCGGCCCCTCAATGTCATCACCTATATCGAGCCGATCGAGCTGAACGGTCCCGCCGTCGGACTCAACACCGGCTTCGAGGACAACCGGCTGGAGGCGGCGACGGTGTCCCGTGCCACCGGCGCATCGGCGATCACCCGAAAGATCATCCTGGTCCAGGACGATGAGCGCACCCCCGGATTTCTGATGATGCGTCCGGTCTATCGCGCCGGTGCCCCGACGCGGACGGCCGAGCAGCGCAGCGAGAACCTGAGAGCCTGGATCTACGCCCCCTTCATCGCCCGCAACCTGCTCGCCGGCCTGACCAGCAGCCAGGGCAGGAGTCTGGAGCTGAAACTCCATGACGGAACCGCGGAATCCGGGGACTCCCTGATCTATGACAGCGCCGGGGCCCGGGGCGACGCGCGCGCCCCGACCTATGTGGTCAGCCGGCCGGTCACCGTCATGCATCGGACCTGGCAGGCGGTGTGGTGCAGCACCCCAGCGTTTGAAAAGGCCCACAGATCGGACCAGCCGTTGCTGGTGCTGGTGGGGGGACTGCTGTTCACTGGCCTGTTCGGCATGTTCGTGATTCTCGGATCGGTGCGCACCACGGAGTCGATGGAATGGCTGCTGAGGGATCAGAAATACGCGGCCCCGATCCTGGTCTTCCTGATCGCCGCCGGGGGGGCGGCCTATCTCTACGACACGGCCCGGCAGCGCGAGCAGGTCTTTGTGCAGGATGTGGTGCGGGAACAGGCGGACACGGTCGCCCTGCTGATCACCGTCGACATGCGCGACCGGCTGCAGGCGCTGCGGCGGATGGGACGGCGCTGGGAGGCCGCGGGCGGCACGTCAGAGGCCGAATGGCGGGCCGATTCCGACGGCTATATCGAGCAATTTCCCGGCCTCAGGGCGGTGGAGTGGATCGACGACAGCTTCCATGTGCGCTGGGTCCAGCCGGTGGCCGGTAATGAGTCGATCGTCGGTCTGGATATTCTGTTCGACAAGGCAAGGGTCGATGCACTGAACGGGGCGGTGTCGCGATCCACCTTCACCCTCACGCCACCGCTCGATCTGGTGCAGGGCTACCGGGCCATCATCGCCTATTCGACCGTGCGGCGGGACGGCCGGTTCGCCGGCTTCATGGCGGCGGTGTTCGCGACGGACGGCCTGTTCGAGGGGGCGCTGGGCAACGCGATCAGCGACAGCTATGCGCTGACCATCACCGATCACGATCGTATCCTCTACGCCAGCGCGCCGGACGGCCAGGCCCTGATGCCGACGCGGACGGTCAGCCGCGACATCCGTGTGGCCGACACCGTCTGGCGGCTGTCGGTCACCCCCACCGTTTCGGTGGTGCGAAACCAGGCGTCCTTCCTGCCGGTCATGCTGCTGGTCGGGGGGCTGATGATCGCGGCCCTGCTGGCCCTGACCATGCGCGCCGTTCTGATGGCACGGATGAAATCAGCCTATCTGGTGCGGTCCAACCGGCTGAACGACGCCATCCTGACGAGCTCCGCCTATCTGATCATCGCGACAGACCGGGTCGGTACGGTGGTGCTGTTCAACCGGGCGGCGGAAGACGCTCTGGGCTATGCGGCCGGCGAGGTGGTCGGCACCCGGACCCCGGCGATCTGGCACGCGCCCGATGAGGTCGCGGCCCGGGCCGCGAGCCTGGGGCGCGAGCTGGACCATCCGGTCGAGCCGGGCTTTGCGGTCTTCACCCTGATGGCCGAGCGGGACGGGGTGGAATCGCGCCAGTGGACCTATATCCGCAAGGACGGCGACCGCTTCCCGGTCAACCTGACGGTGACGCCGCTGCGCGAGGACTCCGGCGAGATCACCGGCTATCTGGGCGTGGCCGAGAACGTCACGGAACGGCTGGAACAGCAAAGGGCGCTGCAAGACAGTGAGGAGACGTTCCGGGCGGCGATGGAATATGCGCCGATCGGGATGGGGCTGGGTTCGCTGGCCGGCGGCTGGCTCAAGGTGAGTCCGTCCCTGTGCGGCCTGTTCGGCTGCAGCCGGAAGGACCTCCTGCGCAGCGACATCCACAACCTGACCCATGAGGATGACCTGGCCGCGTCGATCGAGCTGCGGCGTCAGGTCCTGGCCGGAGAGATCAACAGCTACCAGACCGAGAAGCGCTACTATCACAGCAGCGGCCGGATCATCTGGGCCCTGGTCAATGTCGGGCTGGTCCGTGATGTCGACGGCGCACCGAAATACTTCATCATCCAGGTCCAGGACATCACCGACCGCAAGGCGATGGACCAGCTCAAGAGCGAGTTCATCTCGGTGGTCAGTCATGAGCTGCGCACACCGCTGACGTCGATTCGCGGATCGCTGGGGCTGATCGTCGGGACCATGGCCCGGGATTTGCCGGCGACGGCGTCGCGTCTGCTGGAAATTGCGTCCAAGAATTGCGAACGGCTGATCCTGCTGATCAACGACATCCTCGACATCGACAAGCTGGCCTCCGGCCAGATGCGGTTCAATACCCAGACCCATCAGGTGGCCCGGCTGGTCACCCAGGCGGCCGAGGCCAATACTGCCTATGCCGCGCACTTCAACGTGGCCCTCGCCGTAGAGCCGATCGATCACGATCTGGCGGTCAGGGTCGATGCCGACCGTTTGATCCAGGTCCTGTCCAACCTGTTGTCGAATGCCGCCAAATTCTCGCCGGACGCGGGGACGGTCACCCTGTCTGCGGCGGTGACAGCGACAGGACGGATTCGCGTCTCGGTGGCCGATCGCGGCCCCGGGATCACGCCGGAATTCAGCCGGGAGATCTTCGACAAATTCTCGCAGAGCGATTCCTCGATCACGCGGGCACGGGGCGGGACCGGACTGGGGCTGCATATCAGCCGGCAGATCATCGAACACATGGGCGGCGAGATCGGCTTCGATACCGAGGTCGGGGCCGGTTCCACCTTCTGGATCGAGGTTCCGGCCGCGGCCGCGGACCGGCCGGAGCCCGGCGACGATCCCATCACCGGCAATGCCCCGCGCGGTGAGGCCGGCGAAGACCGGCGTCTGCCACGCATCCTGCATGTCGAGGACGACGCGGACTTCAGCCGGTTTCTGGCCGCCGCCCTTCATGGTCGGGCCGAACTGGTGACGGCAACAAGCGTCCGTCAGGCCCTGAGCCTGGTCGCCCGGCAGAGGTACGCCCTGGTGGTCCTGGACATCGGACTGCCGGACGGGGACGGCCTGTCGCTGTTGCCGGTCCTGAGGGATCGCGACGACGGCGCGATCCCGGTCGCGATCCTGACGGCGGCGGAGATTCCGGACAGTGTCGTGCCGGATGTGGCCGTGGCGATGGTCAAGTCCCGCCTGTCGGAGGCCGATATGGTTGAAGCGATTCTGCGGTCGATCGCGACCGGCGAGACCCCCTCAGGAGTGACCGGTCATGACTGACGTGCTGAACCATGTCCTGTGCGTCGACGATGATCCCGACATTCTGGAAGTGGCGAAGATCAGCCTCGAACTGGTCGGCGGACTGACCGTCACCGGGCTGGACAGCGGGACCCGCTGCCTGGCGGAGGCGGCGACGGTCCGACCCGATCTGATCCTGCTGGACGTGATGATGCCGGGGCTGGACGGTCCGGCGACCCTGATGGCGCTGAAAGCCGACCCCGGTCTCGATGCGATGCCGGTCGTCTTCATGACCGCGCGGGTTCAGGAGGTCGAGGTTCAACAGTATCTCGCCATGGGGGCCGTCGCGGTCATCCCCAAACCATTCAATCCGATGACCCTGGCCGATCAGATCAAGGCCATCTGGGCGGGCCTGGAGTCCTAGACCGCGCCCTCTGCGCCGTCACCGGCCCAAGGCCCCGCCATGCCCAGGCGTCACCTGCTGCGGACGGGCGCTCACCGGGGCGGCGGTCGGTCCTGCCCCAGCGTTTCCAGCCAGGCCATCAGGTCGTCGATCTCGCCGGCGCGGAAGACATAGTCGGGCATGTCCGGGTGGCTGGTGACCAGCCCCTCGGCGAAGCCGTCGGCAAGGGACTCGGGATCCCGGCGGGCGGCAATGTCGCGCAGCGGCGGGGCCGCGGCGAGGGGGCTGGCGTCTTCGCGGCCGATGGCATGACAGCCGGAACAGGCGGTGGTGACGAAGACACGTCCGCGTTCCACCGCCTCGAGCCGGGTCCGGTCGGGCGCAGGCGAGGCGGGGCTGGCCTGGCGTGAATCGACGGCACCGCATCCGGCGACCGCCATGGCCAGCATCGACGCCAGCAACCGCACCGATTGTCCTGTGGTCTTGTCCATGGCGTCCTCCTGTCCGACGTCCCGAACAGTGGAGCCGGGGTGGCGGTCTGACCTTGATCCTGATCAAGGCCCGGCGATCCCGGATGTGATGTCTGGTGAGGCCCCAGGAGGATTGCGCGATGACCTGCCCGAGCCTGCTTGTCTACGTCGATGAAGGTGACGAGAGCGACGCCCGCGTCGAACTGGCCTGCGATCTGGCTGTCAGTTTCGACGCCCTGCTGATCGGTCTGTCGGCCAGCCTGCCACAGCCGCCGATGCTGGCACCGATCGCCGGGATGGGCGAGGTGCTGGCCGTCTATCGAGAGACGGCGGAGTCCGAGGTCGAGCGGGCCGGGGCGCGTTTCCGGGAAATCACCGACGCCCGGTCGGTACGCGCCGAGTGGCGGGCCGGTCTGGACTCCCCGGGCCGGATGCTGGCCGGTGACGCCCGGGCGGCGGACCTGATCATCATCGCCCAGAAGGCCAGGGGCGCGCCGTTCCGGGCCCCGGATCCCGGCGATGTCATCCTGACCGCAGGTCGGCCGGTGCTGGTCGTGCCGCCGGTCCGGGCGCGGTCTCCGGTGGGCGAGCCTGTCCTGGTGGCGTGGAAGGATACCCGCGAGTCCCGGCAGGCGGTGGCGGAGGCCCTGCCCCTGCTGCGCATGGCCTCGCGGGTCGACGTGATCGAGGTGGCGGCCGCGCCGGACATGGCGCTGGCCGGTACCCGGACCGCGGATGTCTGCCAGTTCCTGAAGCGACACCAGATCGAGGCCACGCCGACTCCGCTGGCCGACAACGGCGATCCGACCACGGTCCGTATCCTGGCCGAGGCTTCCAGGCGCAAGGCCGGGCTGGTGATCGCCGGCGGATATGGCCACGGCCGGATACGGCAATGGATGCTGGGCGGGGTGACCCGGTCCCTGCTCAACCACGGCGACGTCTGTTTTCTGATGGCGCACTGAGGCGCGGAGGGGGAACCGACATGACCGTTCAACGCCCACTCTTTGCCGATCGTACCGAGGCCGGGCGGCAGCTGGCGGAGCAGGTGGTCGCATCGGGCGAAACCGATGCGATCGTCTATGCCCTGCCACGCGGCGGCGTGCCTGTGGCCCTGGAGGTCGCCCGCGCCCTCGATGCCCCGCTTGACCTGGTTCTGGTGCGGAAGATCGGAGCGCCGGGCCATCCGGAGGTGGCCCTGGCGGCGGTGGTCGACGGCGGCTTTCCGCAGATGGTCGTCAATGAGGCGGTGCAACGCATGAGTGGGGCCAGCCCGCTCTATCTGGCCCGGGAGAAGGCCCTGGCCCTGGCCGAGATCGAACGGCGTCGCCGGCTCTATTTCGGCAACCGGACCCATCCGGACCCGGCCGGAAAAACCGTGATCCTGGTCGATGACGGTCTGGCGACGGGGGCGACGGCGCGGGTGGCCATCCAGCAACTGCGCGCGCGCGGGGCCGGGCGGGTGATTCTGGCCGTTCCGGTCATGCCGGAGACCAGTCTGGCGACGCTGCGGGCCGAGGTTGATCTGTTGATCTGCCTGGCCAGCCCGGTCGAGTTCCGCAGCGTCGGGGCCTTCTATGCTGACTTTCACCAGGTCGCGGACGACGAGGTGCTGGCGCAGCTGGTTGAGGCCGCCGGGTTCGATGGCGAGGCCTGACCCGGATCGGCGCGCGGCCCGGGGCGGGTTGATAAGGGGCCGGTCAATGGTACCTGTACGGAAGCGGGGCCGGTGACGGCCAAGGGGGAGACGACCGATGAGACTCATGGTGGCGACGGCAGCGGTTCTGGCGCTGGCAGCCTGCAAGCCGGCCAGCGAGACCGCGCCGGTCAAGGCCCCGGCCGGGGCGGCAGCGCACTGGAGCTATGCGGACCAGGCGCGCTGGGGCGGCGAGTGTCCGGTCGGGACGGCCCAGTCGCCGGTGGCGCTGACGACCGCCGACGCGGTCGACCTGCCGGATATCGCCACCGATTATGCGTCCGGGGCGGGGACCCTGCTCAACAACGGTCACACCCTGCAGTTCACGCCGGACGCGGCCGGGCGGACCCGGATCGGCACCGACGCCTATGATCTGGTGCAGTTCCACTTCCATGCGCCCAGCGAACATACGCTGGACGGCAAGCGCTACCCGCTCGAGATACATTTCGTGAACCGCAACGCCGACGGGGCCCTGGCCGTGGTCGGCGTATTCGTGACCGAGGGGGCGGCCAATCCGGCGCTGGCGTCGCTGCTGGCGGCCCTGCCGTCGCAGGCGGGCGAGGCGGGCGTGACCCGGCCGGGCGTCTATCCGGTGCTGCTGCTGCCGGACGACCGGCACTATTTCGCCTATGCCGGCTCGCTGACGACACCGCCCTGCACCGAGGGGGTGCGCTGGAACGTACTGTCGACGCCGATCGCGGCCTCGGGCGAACAGATCGCCGCCCTGTCGGCGGCGCTGGGCGCGTCGAATCGCGCGGTGCAGCCGATGGGTGACCGGTCCGCGGCCTTCGGCGACTAGCCGGCGCGGTCCGGGCGTCAGTCGTCCGGGGCCAGCACCGAGGCCAGCGGGGCCAGGTCGGCGAAATCGCCCGGCTGTTTCAGGGTCCGGGCCTGGATCGCGGCCAGGATATCGGCCGGGTTCCAGATCGAGCCCTGCATGACGGCGGCCCATTCCAGCCCCTCGGCCACAGTGTGGTCGCGGGCGTGGACGATGGCGGCCTTGGAGCCCGACACGGCCAGCGGGGCCCTGGCGGCAATGGCGCGGGCCATGTCGAGGGCGGCGGCCAGCAGGGCCTCGGGGTCGGGCAGGACGGCGTTGACGAAGCCCAGCCGCTCGGCTCGCTCGGCGGTCAGGGTGGTGCCCAGATACGCCAGTTCCCGAACCACCGCGTCGGGCAGGGTCCTGGGCAGGCGCTGCAGGCTGCCGATATCGGCCATCATGCCGATATTGATCTCCTCGATGCGGAAATACGCCTCCTGCGAGACCAGACGCAGGTCGCAGGCGGAGACCATGTCGAGGCCGGCCCCGACACAGGCCCCCTGGATGGCGGCGATGACCGGGAAGCGGACGCGCTCGAGCCGGGTCAGGGAGTCCTGCAGCTCGCGCGCCGACTGGTGGAAGGCCTGACGGGCGGCGGCGGTGTCGGTGTTGAGGATGGACCCGCCCGAGAAGACCGAGATGTCCATGCCCGCGCAGAAATTGCGGCCGTCGCCGGACAGGACCAGGGCGCGCACGTCACCGGCGGCGTCCAGGGCCTTCAGCGCCGGGCCGAACGCGCGCCAGAATTCCATGCCGAGGGCGTTGGAGGCCTCGGGCCGGGTCAGGCGCAGATGGGCGACGGGGCCGTCGCGGGTGATCTGGAATGCGGTCATGACGGCCTCTCGCTCGGTCTGAAGTTCTGTGTCTTTATGCACCGTATCCGTTTTCCATTGAAACCCACCCGGAGCCAAGGCCGATGTCACTGCAGGGAAAAACGCTGTTCATCACCGGGGCCAGCCGGGGCATCGGCCTGGCCATCGGCCTGCGCGCGGCGCGGGACGGGGCCAATGTAGTCATCGCGGCCAAGACCGCCGAGGCGCACAAGCATTTGCCCGGCACCATCTATTCGGCGGCGGAGGAAATCGAGGCGGCCGGGGGTCAGGCCCTGCCGCTGATCGTCGATGTGCGCGACGAGGACTCGGTCAATGCGGCGGTTTCTGCGGCCGTGGACCGGTTCGGCGGCATCGACATCTGCGTCAACAACGCCTCGGCCATCCAGCTGACCGGGACGCTGGCCACCGAGATGAAACGCTATGACCTGATGCATCAGGTCAACGCCCGGGGCACCTTCATGGTGTCGCGGGCCTGCCTGCCGCACCTGCAGAAGGCGGCCAATCCGCATGTGCTGGCCCTGTCGCCGCCGCTGGACCTGTCGCCGCACTGGTTCGGACCGCACGTCGCCTATTCGATGGCCAAATACGGCATGAGCCTGGCCATGCTGGGCATGGCCGAGGAGTTCCGCGGCGAGGGGATCGCCTTCAACGCCCTGTGGCCGCGCACGGCCATCGCCACGGCGGCGATCGAATTCGCCCTGACCGGCAAGGACGGTCTGGCCCATTGCCGGACGCCCGAGATCATGGCCGATGCGGCCCACGCCATCTTCTGCCAGCCGGCGCGGGAGCTAACCGGGCGGTTCCTGATCGACGACAGCTTCCTGTATGAACAGGGGGTGCGCGATTTCGGGATCTACAGCGTCGATCCGTCCAAGGCCCTGATGCCCGACTTCTTCGTGCCGGCCGACAGCGTGCCGCCGCCGGGGGTCAAGATCGGGTAGCCGCGCGGCGTAGCGGGGCGGATTTACTTCGCTTAGGCGGCTGGCTAAACGAAGCGGCATGAATTCCGTGTTCAAGGCCCTGGCTGATCCGACGCGCCGGCGGGTGCTGGAGTTGCTGCGCCAGCGGCCGATGACCGCCGGGGAACTGGCCGATCAATTCAGCTTCGCCAAGCCGACCATGTCGGCCCATTTCACCGTGCTGAAGGAGGCCGGTCTGGTGGAGGCGACCAAGGATGGCAAGCAGGTCATCTACCGGCTGAAGCTGTCGGTGCTCGAGGACGCCCTGTTCGGATTCGCCAGGACCTTCGGCATCGGGGATGCGGTCGGCCCTCCCGGGGGCAGCGGTCAGAAAACGCCCCCCGCCTAGATCGTTTCCGTCCTGCCCGCGTGGGGTCGGGACCTGTGCCGCCGAATTGGTGCGGGCAGAGGGCTGATTTCGCTGGCGGTTGAGCCTATCTCTGTCGCAGCGCCCGGTGTGCCCGCACCGCCTGCGCGCCTTACCGCAACGAAGGATCATCGCCATGTCGGATACGCTGGAACTGTCGCACTGGATCGGTGGCGAGAAGGTGGAGGCTGACCGTCCCGGCGAGAGCCTGAACCCGTCCGACACGCGCGACGTGGTGGCCAGGACGCCGAAGGGCGGGGCGGCCGAGGTCGGGCAGGCCGTGGACGCCGCCAGCGCGGCCTTCCCCGCCTGGTCGGAAGCCTCGCCCGAGGTGCGGTCCGACATCCTGGACCGGGCCGGCACCCTGATCCTGGAGCGGCGCGAGGCCCTCGGCCGGCTGCTGTCGCGCGAGGAGGGCAAGACTTTGGCCGAGGGCATCGGCGAGACGGCCCGCGCGGGGCGGGTGCTGAAATTCTTCGCCGGCGAAGCCCTGCGCCTGCACGGCCAGAACCTGGCCTCGATCCGGCCGGGCGTCGAGATCCAGACCTATCGCCAGCCGATCGGGGTGTTCGGCCTGATCACGCCGTGGAATTTCCCGATCGCCATCCCGGCCTGGAAGATCGCCCCGGCCATCGCCTTCGGCAATACAGTGGTGCTCAAGGCCGCCGGGCCGACCCCGGCCACGGCCGAGGCGCTGATCGCCATCCTGCATGAGGCGGGCCTGCCCGCGGGCGTGGTCAATATGGTCATCGGTGACGGCGACGTCGGTCGGGCCATCGTCGCGCACAGGGACGTCGTCGGCATCAGCTTCACCGGCTCCCAGACCGTGGGCGCGGGCGTGGCCGAAAATGCGATGAAGCGTCAGGCGCGGGTGCAACTGGAGATGGGCGGCAAGAACCCGCTGATCGTGCTGGACGACGCCGATCTGGACCGGGCCGTGGCCATTGCGCTGGACGGATCCTTCTTTGCCACCGGACAGCGCTGCACCGCCTCCAGCCGCCTGATCGTGCAGGACGGCATCCACGACCGTTTCGTCGCCGCCCTGGCCGAGAAGGTGAAGGGGCTGCGCGTCGGCGACGCTCTCGATCCGAATACCCAGATGGGCCCGGCGGTCAGCGATGCCCAGCGCGAGAGCTCCTATCGCTATATCGACATCGCCCGCGAGGACGGGGGCCGGGTGGTCACCGGCGGCGAGCGTCTGAACATGGACAAGCCGGGCTGGTACGTCCAGCCGACCCTGATCGCCGACACCTCCGCCGATGCGCGAATCAACAATGAAGAGGTGTTCGGTCCGGTCGCCTCGACCATCCGGGTCAGGGACTATGAGGAAGCCCTCGCGGTCGCCAACGGGGTCGAGTTCGGCCTGTCGGCGGGGATCGTGACCCAGTCGCTGAAACATGCGCGCGACTTCCAGCGCCGGGCGAAGGCGGGAATGACCATGGTCAACCTGCCGACGGCCGGGGTCGACTATCATGTGCCGTTCGGCGGCACCAAGGCGTCCAGCTACGGCCCGCGAGAGCAGGGCTTTGCCGCCGCCGACTTCTATACCCAGATCAAGACCAGCTATTCGGCCGGGTAGCCGCGACTTCGGCGACCCCGGCTTGCGGGGAGCGGGGGCTGGGCGCGATCCCGGTGCTGATAAATGCGCTCACGGGCAGTCGAATTTTCCGCTGTGAACGATGTTCCGGTCGTCTGTGGCCATGGCTGCGACCGCTTGGTTGAGGCCGGCGGTGGTGCCCCCCCGGACAGCGAATTCCAATGATTCCGGGCGTCCGGCCGCGGAGGGAGTCCCGTTTCCGCCCCCCGGCAGTGCCGACCTGACCGGCGTTTTCGCGCGCCCGGCGTATCGTCCCAAGATTGGGACAAACCGCTATAGTTTCAGGGTGATCTCCTGAGCTATCCCCGCAGCCAAGATTCTAATTTGGCACCGCTGTGCCCGGGGATGACACCAGTGAACACGACCAAGACCAGCCGCAACGCGGCCATGATGACCAGCACCTCGCTCCTGGTGCTTGGCCTGTTCTGCGCTGCGCCGGCCATGGCCCAGTCCACCCTGACCGGCGCGCCGGGTCAGGCCCTGACCGCCGGCACGGTGTCGACAACCAGCGGTACGATCTACGACGGTGGGACCGGCGGCTATGTCAGTGTGTATTCCGATGAAAACAACGACACCCAGACGGCCACCGGTGCCGAGATCAGCGCCGTGTGGACGGCGCTGAACTTCGAATCCGACGCGTCGTTGGCTGGCCTGTTGACCGTGGTTGTCGACGGGAATTCCCAGATCCATAGCTCAAATGGCCACGCCGTCACTGTCTACACCGGTTCAGAATCCCTCCTGCTCGACACGTCCAGCGGTGGCAACACCTTTACCGCCAATGGCGGCAACGGTCTGGAAGCCGGCTCGTCCAACGGCGGATCGGTCACGGTCCTGAACGGGGCCAATACCATCCACGTCTCGGGCTCCGGCATCAGCGCACGCACGGATGCCGCTGACATCACTATCGATTCCGTCGGCGGTACGATCGATGCCTACTACGGCGGAATCTCCGCCAGTACAGACGGCAACGGCAATATTGTCATCGGTCAGGGCACGGGCATTACGACCGCCATCTCCCTGTACGAGCGGGACGATGAGGACGGGGTCTCCGCTCCGGGAACCGGCATTGAGGCCTACAGCTTTTACGCGGGCACAATCGACATTCGCACCGGAGCCGGCGGCACGATCGACGGGGGCGAGACCGGCATCCACTCGCAGGCCGCGGACGGGGCCACGACGGTCAACGTCGGGGCTGCTATCGGCGGCGCGACCGCGCCGAGCAACGTCGGAGTCTACGCCTTCTCGCGTGGCGGCGCGATCACGGTCAATACGACTGCAGCCGTTTCCGGGAATACCGTCGGTCTGAATCTCGATACCCAGGGCGGTGAGGGTTCGCAGACGGTGAATATCGGCGGCAACGTCACCTCGAATGGATCCGGCGTGGTGTTGTCGGTGTCCGAAGTGTCCATGATGAAGTCGGTCACGCCCCTGGTCTTTGATGGACTGGGCGCTATCCCGGCCCCGACGGGCACGGGTGGGGCGTCCCTGACCCTGACCGGGCCGGTAGCCATCCTCGCCAATGGTCAGTACGGGGTTGATGTCCGCACCGTCTCCGGCGCGATCAACGTCACGGCCCTGGACGGCCTGTCGAGCATCACGGCCACCGACGGGGCCAGCGTGAACCTGTACAGTCAGACCGGTGACATCAACCTGACGTCCAATGGCACGATCAGCTCGACCGGTGGTGCCGGCCTCTATGCCGCCACGGCCGGGGATATCGACCTGCGGGTCGGAACCGTCACCACCGTCGGCGGCAGTTCAGACCTCTACGCCGGGGCCTCTTCCGGATTTGCCGTGAACGTCAACGCGACCGGCGGCAACGTCAACGTCGCCGCCAGCGGGCCGGTGACGGGTGGTGCCGCGGGCGGCATCAACGTCAGGGCCACCGGCAATGCCGCGGTCAGCGTGACCGCCGATTCCGTGACCACGGTCGGCGGCCGTGCCGTCACGGTCTATGCCGGGACGGGTGATGTCAGCATCGCCACCACCGGTTCGATCCAGGCCTACGGCAGTGGTCTTCTGGCGGAGAACGCCGGCGCCGGCACCGTAACGGTGCATGCCGCGGGCCCGGTCACCAGCCTGTACGGCACGGGCCTGATCGCCCAAAACATCGGCGGCCTGGGCGCCGTCACCGTCGGGACCGCCGATCAGCGGATCGGCGGCTTGATCACGGGCGGCTTCAACGGCAATGGCATCAACGCCCTCGGTGCCGGCGACGTCAGCGTCTATGCCGGTGCGGTCACCGCCCGCAATCGCGCGATCGTCGCCGCCAGCCAGTACGCCGGTACCAATGGTCGCGTCCTGATCGACGTCACCGGACCCGTGTTGAGCACGGGCTTCTACGGCATCGTCGGCGTCAACAACGGTGCCCTGGCCAGCAATTCGATCACCGTTCGCGCCGCCGACACCGTAACCGGGACCGGCGCAACCGCGATCAGCGCCCAGACGAATGCCGGTGACATCTTCATCACCGCCCTCGGTGACCTCGTGTCGCACGAGCGGTCGGACGGCTATATGGGTGATGGCATCTATGCCAACTCCGAGGCCCAGGGTGCCATCACGATCTCTGCGACGGGGGGCATCGTCAGTGGTTATGACGGCATCTACGCCCGCTCGGTTGACTCGACCCTGTACGAGGCCGTGGCAGCCAGTTCCGGCAGCGATGACGGCCGGATCGGTGCGGCGATCGGTGCGCCCGCCGCCTCCGGAATCGACATCTACACGACCGGGGCCGTCAGTGGCCTGCGCGCCTACGGTATCTATGGCTATTCCGATACCGGCTCGGTGAACATCGTCTCCGGCGGCTCGGTGACGGGCCTGTCTGACGCCATTCGGGGTGCGTCCAGCGGCGGTGACGTCACCATATCCACGGCGGATGCCGGCGCGACCAATGGCTTCGGCGTCTACGCCGAACGGTATGGCAGCGGGAACAGCGCGGTTCAGGTCAATGTGACCGGGGCCAGCACCGTCAGCGGCGAAACCGGGATCAGCGTCGTCAATGGTTCGACGGGCGCGGTCACGGTGAGCTCGGCGGCCGGTTCGCACGTCATCGGCCGGGACGGGTCCGGCGTGGACGCCCGGGCCAATGGCGGACTGCTGACGATCGCCATGGCGGGCAGCGTGACCGGCGGCGAGGAATCCGCCGGCATTTACACCGAGAACCAGAACAGCGGTGGCATCGACATCAATGTCGATGGCGCGGTCGCGGGACAGACCGGCATCTTCGCCCGGACCGGCACCGGCGCGATCAATATCGGCACCCTGCTTGACCGTTCGACCGGCCCCATCACGGCCGCCGGCGGACCGGGCGTGTACGCGGAGACGGCCGGCAACATCGGCATCCACGTCGGCGCGGTCAGTGCCACGGGCGGCGACCCGGTGACCTTCGACGCCGACCGTCACCCGACCCCGCTGTCGAGCCAGAGTGGTTACGGTATCCTGGCCCTGTCATCGGCCGGCACGGTCACCATCGACGCCAATGGTCTGGTCAGCGGCGGGGCCGCCGGCGGCATCTACGCCCGGACCGCGGGTACCAATGCGCTCAGCATCTCCACGGCGGCCGTGACGGCGGCAGCGGGTGACGCGATCCAGGCCGACGCCTTCGGCGGCAACATCAGCATCGTCACCACCGGCGCGATCAATGCGGCTCTCGTCGGTATCGAGGCGAACAACCGCAATGGCGGCGCGATCTCGATCCTGTCCGGCGGCAG
>TARA_R110000868_G_scaffold24674_2_pt1 | contig 25459 bp, 24 predicted proteins | sample TARA_R110000868 | Tara Oceans TARA_R110000868 (sample SAMEA4397489) | marine metagenome | biome: Polar Biome; feature: [SRF] surface water layer (ENVO:00010504); material: water (ENVO:00002006), including particulate matter (ENVO:01000060) such as... | depth 5 m | reverse complement strand
CTACCTTGGTAATAATAGCCGAGAGATTCAGATGGCCCGTTTGAATCGTGACGACTACACGAACTTACCTAACAAGAATTTTACCGCGAACCAGCCTTATCAATATTGGTTCGACCGTACAATCCCAGTACCAACAATCTACCTGTGGCCAGTCCCTTCGGACCCTTTCATTCAGATGACGGTCTGGTACTCGGCTCAAATTGAAGATATTGGATCACTCTCGGGCGAACTCGCGATCCCCGACCGCTGGCTCCTAGCAGTTGAGTCAATGCTTGCGCACCGAATGTCGCTGATCCTTCCCGCCGTTCCACTTGAGCGCGTTAAATACCTTGAAGGTCAAGCCGACCGCAATTTTAACGACGCCGAGCAAGAAGAGCGCGACAAGTCCCCAATCTACTGGGCACCGAATATCTCGGTGTACACAACGTAATGCCGATATTCCTTGACACCATCGGACTGACCTCGGTCGCCATCGGTGTGTGCGATCGGTGCAAGATGAAGCGTGCTTTCGTCACGTTAGGGCCAGATCCCAATTTTCCCGGACTCCGGGTGTGCGACCAAGGGTGCCGGGACCAGTTCGATCCATACCGTCTGCCCGCTCGCAAGACCGAGCGCATTAACCTGCGTTTCCCTCGTCCGGACGTGAGCGTTGCGGCTAATGATGATTACCTGATGACTGGTAGCCAGTCGATGGACGGCTCGAGTCAGTTCCAGATCTCAACCGAGGGGAACACGCAGACGCCGTCTACAAATGGCAATCGGGACACTATCGCTCCGAGTCCACCTAACAATACGAGTACATAATGTCAGCACAAGTAGCCATTACCCAGCTTCCCGCCGCCGGTGCGATCACCGGTACTGAGGCGGTACCGATTGTTCAGAACGGTGTAACGGTTCAGACGACGACCAGCGCGATCTCGGCGTCGCCTTCGCAGGTTTATCAGTATTTAACCGCTATCCAGACCGCCGCGTTGCCAAATAGTCGATACTTATCTAGCAATGCTGGCATTGGTATAACCGACGGTGGTGCGCAAGGACCGCTCACAATCGCGCTGAACGGAGTGTCAGCTAGTCTTGAAACGGCGTCTAACGGGATTATTGCCAAGTCTGGTGGGGCAGTAGTAGCTCGTACCTTATCGACGTCTGGAGCGGGTTTAACAGTTGCTGACGGTAATGGTGTATCAGGTAACCCAACATTCTCGCTGACTGGTGTTGCCGCATCTATTGCAAACCTGTCTGGTACAGGTATGCTTGCCATGACTGGTGGTGGTACTGCGGTGTCTGGGCGTGACTTAACTGGTACAGCCAATCAAATCGACGTCACCAATGGGAACGGTTCTGCTGGTAACCCTACTTTTAGTATTGCGAGCAACCCCGAGTTGCCCGGCTCCGCTGGCGTTTTACTACCTTCTGGAACCACTGGTGATCGCGCTGTATCCCCAACCAACGGTACGCTTCGCTACAACACCACTATTGCGTTGCTTGAAGCTTATTTGAACGGTGCTTGGACGTCATTGGCTTCTGGTTCTGGTGTTACGTCTATTCTTACTGGCACTGGATTGACTGGTGGCCCAATCACCTCAACAGGCACCATTTCAATTGCCAACACTGCTGTTACTTCTGGTTCATACGGTGCGGCATCTAAGACCCTGACAGCCACAGTAAACGCTCAAGGTCAGTTGACAGCGTTGGCTGAGACGCCTATTGCAATTACCAACACGCAAGTTTCTGGTTTGGGGACAATGTCCACGCAGAGCGCAGGTGCTGTAGCGATCACTGGCGGAACAATCAACGCAACATCAGTTGGAGCGACTACACCGTCTACAGGTGCGTTCACTTCAGTTGCGATGACGACAGGTACGATTACCACTGCCCCAACGGGTGGAACTGACATTGTCAACAAGGACTATGCAGACTCAATTGCGTCTGGTTTAAACTATCACCAGCCAGTTAACTATGCAACAACCACAACGCTTCCTACATATGTGTACAACAATGGTGCAAGTGGTGTAGGCGCAACAATTACTGCGGTTGCCAATGGCGCTCTGTCCTTGGGCGGTGGATCACCAACAGCTACACAGCGTGTTTTAGTCAAGAACGAAATCAGCGCAAATGCGCCTTACAACGGCGTGTATGTTGTTACACAAGCTGGCACAACATTACTGCCCTTTATTTTGACTCGTGCAACTGACTACGACACGTCAGGCACAGGAACAAATGAGATTGACCAAGGTGACTACGTTTTGGTTATCTCTGGAACATTAGCATCAACTGCTTGGGTTCAGCAGACTCCTCTTCCTATTACCGTAGGAACTACAGCACTAACCTTTGTGCAGTTCAATGCACCGATTACTTACTCTGCTGGAACTGGTCTAAACGAGTCCCCAGCGTTTACGTTCAACATTGCCAACACAGCGGTCACTTCTGGCTCTTACGGTGGTGCGGCAACAATTCCTACGTTTTCTGTCAATGCTCAAGGTCAACTGACATTAGCGACGGATGTTTCTATTGCGATTGCAGGCTCTCAGATCACTTCTGGCACTGTGGCAATAGCAAACGGTGGTACAGGTCAAACAACAGCTTCTGCGGCGTTTAATGCGCTTTCTCCCGTAACAACTACGGGTGATTTGATCATTGGTAACGGAACCAACAGCGCAACACGTTTGGCTATTGGTGCAAATTCATATGTCCTGACATCAAACGGAACAACTGCTAGTTGGCAAGCCTCGTCAGGTGGTGTTACGACGTTCAGCGGCGGCACAACTGGTTTAACGCCTGCCACTGCAACCTCTGGTACAATTACGTTGGCTGGAACGCTTGCTATCGCTAACGGCGGTACAAACTCAACCGCTACTGCTACTGCTGGTGGTGCGGGTTATGGAACGGGTACAGCCCACGCTTACACGGCGGCTGGTACGGCAGGTCAAGTATTAACTTCAGCGGGTGCTTCAGCGCCTACATGGTCAGGAATCTCAGGAGGAACCTTCTAATGGCGGCAACAAATTTCACCCCAATTTCGCTGTATTACAGCACCACAGCTACGACAATTCCGTCTTCTGGCAACTTGGTCAGCGGTGAGCTTGCTTTGAACATTGCCAACACGGACATGAGTATTTATACAAAGAATGCTTCAGGTACTGTGAAACGCTTGTTCAATAACCCTGCCGCGTTAAAATATCCAACTGCGGACGGTACATTGAATCAAGCAGTTGTGACGGACGGCGCAGGCAACTTGTCGTTTGGCAGTGCTGGTATTTCAACGGGTAAAGCTATCGCAATGGCGATGGTGTTCGGATTTTAAGGAGTCAACATGGCAAATCCAAATATTGTCAGCGTTACCAAGATATACGGTAACACGACATACATCGTCGCATCAGCTAGTGCCGTTACATGGACTGCACTAACACCAGCGACCAACTACGTCAATAAAGTTGACTACATTGTTGCGGCTAACGTCACAACAGCGGCGGCAACTATTACGGTGTCAATCAACAGCGCAGTCTCTGGTGGTGGTACGGCTTATCGTATTGCTTATCAGGTCTCTGTGCCGCCAAACGCATCCGTGATCCTTGTTGACAAGACAACAGCTTTTTACGTAGGTGAAGCTCAATCAGTTGTAGTGACTGGCGGAACCGCTAGCGCAATTGAATTGACAGCGTCCTACGAAAACATTACAGATACCTGATAGGAGGCTTTTATGTCTCTAATGAAAGTTGGCGGAGTTCTCTCCGTTGGTCTGACTGGCATCAATTCACCTGTAACGCAAGTGGAATACCTTGTCGTGGCTGGCGGCGCTTCTGGTGGTGGAAATTATGGTGGTGGTGGTGGGGCTGGTGGTCTTCTAACCGCTACAGGATACCCAATAATATTGGGTACAGCTTATACCATTACGGTAGGCGCTGGCGGAGCATCAGTTGTTGGTAATAATAGTGGTAACAACGGTTCTAGTTCTGTTTTTGCTAATATCAGTACAACTGGCGGAGGCGGAGGCGGAAGAGAGATTGGAGGCTACAGTGGTAGTGCAGGAGGTTCTGGCGGAGGTGCTTCTTATAGTGGATCAGGCGGTGCTGGAACAGCAGGTCAAGGTAACAATGGCAGTGTAGGCGCTTCTGGCGGTGCATTTGCGGCAGGGGGTGGTGGTGGTGCTGGATCAGCGGGGACTACTGTTGTAAACGCTTATACAGGATGCAATGGTGGTACAGGGTCGTGTAGCACTATCTCAGGCTCTAGGGTTTTTTATGCTGGCGGTGGTGGTGGTTCTGTTGGCGAAGATCAAGCAACGGGGCTTCCCGGACTTGGCGGTGGTGGTGGAGGAGGCTTGGGCGGTTGGATAAGAAGTGCCACTGACCGTGCTTCTGGCACTTCGGGAATTGCCAACACAGGTAGCGGTGGTGGAGGTGGTGCTTATGGGTTGACAAGCCCAATTAGATTTAGCGGTGCGGGTGGTTCTGGCATCGTAATCCTACGCTATCCATCTTACTTAGCCCCAGCCACATCAACAACAGGTGGGCCTGAAATGTACGTTGCAGGCGCATGGCGCGTATACAAGTTTGTTGCCTCTGGCACTATCACATTCTGAGGTTCTATGGCAAACGGTTTATTTAATCTCAAACAAGTCATACAAGCCATCCAGCAAGGTGGCTGGCCTGCCCAAAAAACTCCCGCAGTTGAATACTTAGTTGTTGCTGGCGGAGGTGGCGGAGGATCATCAAACGGTGGTGGCGGGGGCGCTGGAGGATTGCTTCAAGGTATTGATCCTGTACCCAATGGTCAGACGCTTCTTGTTACCGTGGGGGGTGGAGGTTTAGGTGGTAGTTACATATCAGCGATACCCGGCTCAGTTGGTTCAAATTCTGTATTTGGAAACATTGCCGCTACTGGCGGAGGTGGCGGTGGAACGGAAAGTGCATCAGCCCCTGCTAGTTCTGGGGGTTCTGGAGGTGGCGCTAACTATGCGGTATCACTAGGCACAAGTGCTGGTTCTGGCTTATTTGGTCAAGGTAATGCAGGTGGAAAAGCTGTTAATGGCGCTATATCGCCATATAACGGTGGGGGAGGCGGGGGTGCAGGAACTGTTGGTTTACCCCCAAATAATCCGTATTCTGGTAATGGCGGTGCGGGTATTGCTTCAGTTATTTCAGGAACTGTTACAACTTATGCTGGAGGAGGTGGCGCGGGTTGTTATTCTGGTTCTGGCGGCGTTGCTGGTGTTGGAGGCGTAGGTGGCGGAGGCGCAGGTTCTACTGGAACTCCAACCAATGGAACTGCAAATACTGGTGGAGGTGGAGGTGGAAGCGGCAATGGAACAAATTCTGCTGGCACTGGCGGTTCTGGCATTGTCATCGTTTCATACCCAGACGTATATGCGGCGGCAACAGCTACAACAGGTTCACCAACTGTAAGTACAAGTGGGTCGGGTAGTATGGCGTTTAACGGCAGTACGCAGTTTATACAGTACGCATCAAATACAGCATTTGACTTAGGCTCAGGTAATTTTACAATTGAAATGTGGCTCTATAAAACTACAACTGGTAGCCAACAATTTTTAGCGCAAGTTGCTTTAAGCCCAAGCGCAATCAATCAATCAATTGGCGTTGGAACATACAATGACCAAGTTGCATTTGATACTGCTGTAGGTAGCACTTATTACAGCGTTACAACATCGGCATCATTGACCCTTAATGCTTGGAATCACATTGCTTGTGTTAGGAATGGAAGCACTTTAACTGTTTATATCAATGGAACTTCTGCGGGTACTGGCTCGGTTACTGGTTCATTAAACTCAATTTCTTCACCAATGACAGTAGGTCGGCTTGGTGCGTACAACGGTTACTACACATCAGGATACATATCAAATCTTAGATTGGTAAAAGGCACAGCAGTTTACACAAGCAACTTTACGCCAAGCACTATACCTTTAACAGCCATTTCAGGAACATCTTTATTGTTAAATTCTGTTTCTGGCGCGTACCTTAAAGACAGTTCAACAAACAGTTTTAACCCTACAACCGATACTGTGGCTGGTGGTTGGAACGCCTCATCGCCATTCACAGGTACAGGCTACAAAAACCGTGTGTACACTTGGACATCCAGTGGTTCAATCACCTTCTAAGGAATAGACATGACTACTAGATTAGGTGGTTTTATTGCAGGGCAGAACATCAATGTGTCGATTGGCACGTTCACGGCTGTAACTTCACCGACTTTTACATTTGCTTCAACTCAGGCAACTCCCCCTGTGGGAACGCCAGTTCAATTCACGACCACTGGCACTTTGCCAACGGGCTTGTCTACAAACACAACGTACTACGTTATCAGCACAAGCACAAACACTTGCCAATTCTCTACAACGATCAGTGGCTCTGCTGTCACGTTTACAAACAGTTCAGGTTCTGGCACTCACACTGCTGTAACCCAACGCGCCTTTAATCCTTATGGTGGCGCTCCTGACACCGTTGAGTATTTGGTAGTTGCTGGTGGCGGTGGCGGAGGTGGCTGTCAAAACGCAGATTATGAAGTTGGCGGAGGTGGAGGTGCAGGTGGACTTTTAACTGCTACAGCATTTGCTGTTGCTACAGGGACTGCGTTGACTGTAACCGTGGGTGCTGGCGGTGCAGGTGGCCCGACTTCAGGTCAAACCGCCGCAAATGGTTCTAATTCCGTTTTTTCTTCAATTACTACAACAGGCGGTGGCAAAGGTGCGACTAGATTTAGTGGCGCTGACAATGGTGGAAGTGGCGGTGGTGGCAGTGGAATAAACTATCCATCCGCAGGAACTGGTGTTTCAGGTCAAGGTTTTACTGGGGGTCTTGCGTATAGCAGTGCCGCAAGTTCTACAGGCGGCGGCGGTGGTGGCGCTGGGTCTGTTGGTGTTTCTGGTATAGCCTCTCCATTAGCAGGAAGTGGCGGTGCAGGAATATGCTCAACCATTACAGGTGAAAGAGTGTTTTATGCTGGCGGAGGCGGAGGCGCTCCTGCAAATAATAATGGTTTAGTTTTTGGTCTTGCTTCTGGTGGTGGTGGCAATGGCGCTACTTTAACTCAAGGTGGGCCAAAAACTGCAACTGCTAACACAGGTGGAGGTGGCGGTGGAGCCGCAGGAACTAATGGCGCAACAACAGGTGGTAATGGTGGCTCTGGAATTGTCATCATTCGTTACTCACAAAACAATGCACCTCCTGCATTAGTGACAGGCGCACCCCAAGTAAACTATAGTGACGGTTACCAAATTTACATATTTACATCTTCAGGTTCAATCATTTTCTAAGGAGCAACTATGAGCCATTTCGCAAAAGTAGAAAACGGTGTAGTGACGCAAGTCATCGTCATCGAGCAGGATGTTTTAAACCTCGGTCACTGGGGCGACCCAGCATCTTGGGTTCAAACAAGCTATAACACCGCTGGTGGTGTTCACACTCAAGGCGGTACGCCATTGCGTAAAAACTACGCTGGTATTGGTTACACATACGATGCAGGTCGTGATGCGTTTATTCCTCCCAAGCCATTTGCATCTTGGTTGTTAGATGAAGGCACTTGTCAGTGGGGCGCACCTACAGCCATGCCTGTTGTAGAAGGTAAGAGATTTACATGGGATGAACCCACAACCTCTTGGGTTGAAGTTGTAGCCACAGCACCAGAAACACCAGCTTAATCGGAGCAAAAGATGCCTCAATACAATGGAATGTGGACACTGAGTCAAGTCAGTCAGGCGGTCAAAAACCTGAATTGGACGGGCGTTCCTCCGTCTGTTGTTGAGTATTTGATTGTTGCTGGTGGCGGTAGCGGTTGCGGTGGTTACGATAGAGGCGGCGGTGGAGGCGCTGGAGGCTTACTTGCTGGTTATGCGGGTATTGTTTTAGGTTCTTCTTATTTTGTTACCGTTGGTGCTGGAGGTGCGGGTGTAGCCCAGACTACTTCTAGCCAATCAAATGTGGGTGGTAATTCTGTTTTTGATTCTACAACTTCAAATGCGGCTACTGGGCGTATTGTTGCCACAGGCGGTGGTGGCGGTGTAACCGATACAAATAATCAATCTAATGGTGGTTCAGGTGGCGGTGGATTTGGTGGCTCTAGCGCATATTTGTATGGAATGTCTGGCCTTGCTGGGCAAGGAAACCCCGGCGGTAATGGAGTTAGTCCCGCCAACTATGGTACTGGTGGTGGTGGCGGTGCAGGAACTGCTGGTTTAAATGGGACAACTGCTTATGGCGGCAATGGTGGTGCTGGTATTGCGTCTGCTATATCTGGCACTGTTACAGTGTATGCGGGTGGAGGCGGAGGCGGAATTAGTAATGGCACTGCCGCTGGTTCGGGTGGTGTTGGTGGCGGTGGCAATGGTTCACCTAATGCTGGTGTACTGCCTAATGACGGTACTGCAAATACTGGTGGAGGTGGAGGTGGAATAGCAATTAGTTCTGCTGGTGCCAATTCTGGTAAAGGCGCTGGTGGCTCAGGGATTGTGATCTTGCGCTACCCCGGTTCAATTCAATACTTCACTGGCGGCACAGTAACTTATGCCGCTGGTCATGTCGTTCATACGTTTACATCTTCAGGCACATTGGCTCCAACAACAGCCACTAATTTGCTTGGTGCAAACACAATTGTATTCTACTCATCCAACACATGGACTGCTCCTGTTGGTGCAACACAAGTTCAATATTTAATTGTTGCTGGCGGCGGCTCTGGTGGCACAACTTACGGTGGAGGAGGTGGTGCTGGTGGATACAAAACAGCTACTGGAATGTCTGTTACTGCTGGAACGACTTACACAATTACTGTAGGCGCAGGTGGCACACCAAGCACTAACAAAGCAGTTCGTGGAGCAAACGGTGGAGATTCCGTATTTAACGGTATTACTTCTACAGGCGGCGGTTCTGGCGGCAATGGTTCAGACATAACTACTGGCGCGGCTGGTGGCTCTGGCGGTGGTTCTGGTGCTGGTGGTGGTGCGGCTGGTGGTGCGGCATCGCCTGCTGGACAAGGCAGTGCTGGCGGTGCTTATGGTGGCGGTGCGCCAAACTACGGTACTGGCGGTGGTGGTGGATCATCTGCTGTAGGCGGAACGTCAACAACAACCACAGGTGGTGTAGGCGGTGCAGGAACTGCTAATAGCATTACTGGAACTTCAATTACATACGCTGGTGGTGGTGGTGGTGGTACATATCAGGGTGGTACACCCGGTGCGGGTGGGGCAGGTGGTGGAGGTGCAGGCGGTAATCCGACTGGTACGGCCTCTGGAAGTGCAACCATAAACTTTAGCGGCTTCCCCGGTACTGCTGGTCTTGGCGGTGGCGGCGGTGGAGCAGGTTATGGAAACGATTTTTCTATCGGAGGCGCTGGCGGCGCTGGCATCGTAATCATCAAGTGGAGCTAATCTTGGAATCCATGGAGACTAAATTGTCGGTACATGAAGCAATCTGCGCCCAACGCTACGAGCGCATCAACGAATCGCTCGACAGCGGGAAAAAGCGGATGAAGACGATTGAAATATTGCTCTACATCACTATTGCGGCAGTGCTTCTTGGACCCGGAGTCGCCGCCGAGTTCGTGAAAAAGCTCCTCGGCTTGTAGGCACTGGCATGAATGCGCTGGCTAATCTTACTCCTATTGTTAGTCATCGCAGGAGCGTCGTCCAAGCAAGGGTGCCACGTGCGCGAGTTCTACGGGATAGGCTACACAATCCACAATCCGTCCGAGCGTCATCAGCAAATGATTCAGTGGCTCAAAAACAATGCATCTTTTTGCAAGGCCAGCGACTTTGTGGTTATATGGAACAATCTGAGCGAGTGGGCGGGTACAGCCGACTCAGCGGAAACCCGAGCGTTAATTATTCATGGGTATAAAGATGCAATCGAGCGTGAAAAGAAATGATCCCGCCCATTCACAAGTGGTACCCAATGGTTCAGCCCGGGGGCGAGCCGACCAAGACAGACGCGCTGGAGCGCAGAACGGAGCGGTTGCAGGAAGAATACGCGCAAGCGTTGAAGATGAAGAAGGTGAAGGACAAGATCGACGATCTCGAATTCGAACTGTACGTGAAGAAAGCCGAGCGTAATCAGCTTAGCCTCGAGATTTTTACTAACCGGAAAGTGGACATACTCGCATGAACGAAAATCCAGATGTGGTAGGTAAGTTGACATACTCGGTCACTTTAATGGTAGCGTCCACGCTTTGCCTGTCGGTGCTTGGGATGGTGGTGGCGTTCCTATTGGGCTTGTGGGCCAAGGAAGTGGATAATGCGGAAATATTTGCCATGCTCCATCCGGCATTTCAAACTATTATTGGTGGTTTTATCGGACTTCTAGCGGGGGTGAAGCTCTCGCATGGAGATAGCCACCACAAATGTAAACATTGCGGAGAATAATATGCTCGATATATTAAGTGGTGGTATTCTAGGCTCAGTGTTCGGCGGCTTGTTCCGCATGGCTCCTGAGGTGCTAAAGTTCTTCGACAAAAAGAACGAGCGGATGCATGAACTCAATATGTTCGCCCGGCAGTGTGAACTGGAGCAACTCCGGGGCCAGCAGAAGCTCGCCGAAATCGGGGCACAGCGTGAAGCCGCTGTAGACGTTGGAGTGATGGACGCCTTCAACGCCGCGATCTCCCAACAAGCCGAAATGGTGAAAGCCGCCGGTGGGTGGGTGGCGAGTCTCTCCGCTTCCGTCCGACCCGTGGTGACCTACTGGGTCCTGTTCGTCTGGTCTTTCATTCACGTCTGGTTCGCTTGGAACGCTTGGCTCGCTGGTGCACCCGCCGTCGAAGTGTTCAAGACGATGATGACCCCCGACTTTTCAGCCCTGCTGTCCGGCACCATTAACTACTGGTTCCTCGACCGAACCTTAAAACAGCGCGGAATATGAATCTAGAACTAGCCGCTGAACTCTGTCGCCGGTTCGAGGGGTATCGGGCCAAGCCCTACCTCTGCCCGGCTGGAGTGGCTACAATCGGGTACGGGAGCACCTACTACGCCGACAAGCGGAAGGTGACGCTGGAAGACACCCCGATGGACGAACCTACGGCACGGGAGCTATTAATGGTGGAACTTGAGCACACCTACCTTCCCGGGGTCCTTCGAAACTGCCCGGGGCTGATTACGGACGTTCGGAAATGCAACGCGATTGTCGATTTTTGCTACAACCTTGGCGTGGGACGACTCCAAACTTCGACCCTGAAGCGCAAAGTAAACGCCGGGGATTGGGAGGGGGCGAAAGAGCAGTTGATGCTGTGGACTAAGGGCGGCGGCAAGGTATTACCGGGACTTCTGAAAAGGCGCATTGCTGAGTGCGCTCTGCTGGATTGACCCGATGTTAAAGGCATGGTATAATTTCGTCCAACGTTGCCAATCGTGTGAAGGACTTCTATGACTGCCGCGTCGGTGATGACCTACGACTCTCTTGTTGAAAATATCCAGTCATATCTGGAGCGTAACGACGCCGCTACTCTCGACAAGATCCCCCTCTTTATCATGCTCGCCGAGCAGGTAATAGCGTCCAAGATCAAATTCCTTGGCAATCTGACCGTCAACACCAGTAACATGGTGGTCGGTAACGCAATCATCGCGAAGCCCGCTCGGTGGCACAAAACAGTGTCGATGAATATTACAGTAGCTGGGGAGCGCGAGCCGGTGCTTCTGCGCAAGTACGAGTACCTTCGTAATTATTCTCCGGATCCCGCAGAGACCGGGGTCCCCAAGTATTACGCGGACTACGACTACACTAACTGGTTAGTGGCTCCGACTCCCGCGCTTGCGTACAATTTCGAGGTATTATACTACGAGCGGGTTCAGCCGTTGGATTCGAGTAACCAGACTAACTGGTTCACGATCTACGCACCGCAGGCCTTGCTTTACGGTTCGCTTCTGCAAGCAATGCCTTTCCTGAAAAACGACGAGCGTATTCCAATGTGGCAAGCGCAGTACGAGGCTATTATGACCACGTTGGCTGAGGAGGATAAACTCCGCGTTGCTGATCGTCAGGCCATAGCGGTCGATAGTTAAGGATTAACATGAGCTACAATTCCCCCTTTACTGGCAATGTGATTCAACCGACGGACGTTTCTTTCCGCTCCATTACTCTTGCCGCAAATACTCAGCTTCAGTGGCCGATCAATGGTAACGCGACGGATGATTACGCCGCGCGTATTATGCAAGTTACTGCTACCACCGCAGGTCTTAGTCTGTATATGCCGCCTGCTAACCAAGCGTCGGTGGGCCAAGACGCATTGATTCGCAACACAGGTGCAAACACATTTACGGTCAAAGATTTCGAGGGTACGAATACCATCGTTTCTGTAGCCGCTGGTCAATCCCAGTATATATACATTACCGCAAATCCTACTACTACTGGTACATGGGGAATCATCGCTTTTGGTACTGGTACATCATCAGCGGATGCCGCTACACTGGCTGGATATGGGTTAGTAGCTAGTGGTACGACGCTGAATCAAAGTCACCCTGCGCAATCGGTTGTGACTGGCGGCACGTTCGCTATCACGGATCGTGCGCAAGCACTGGTATGGACCGGGGGGGCTGGCACTTACACACTACCTTCTACGTCAACGCTAGGTAATAACTGGTTTACGCTATTTAAAAATAATGGCACCGGTTCAATGGTGGTCTCAGCTTCCGACAACATTGATGGAGCGTCGACTAAAACCTTTGCTCCTAGCGAGTCTGCGTTTATCGTCTGCACTGGTACCACGTATATTACTGTGGGTTATGGTGTAAGCTCTCAGTTCTTTTACACCTCACTTGTTAAATCAGTAACTGGCGGCACATACAACTTGAGTGCTAGCGAAGCGGCAAACACAATCCAGACATTTGTAGGCACGCTATCGGCGAACGTCATAGTAGTGTACCCACCAGTTGTAAATCTCTACGTTATTAAAAACTCGGTCACTGCCGCCGGGTATACATTGACTGTCGGAACGGGTTCCGGCACTTCGGTTACGATTCCCTCGGGCCAGCAGGTAACGTTGGTATGCGACGGCACCAACTTTTTTAATGCTAATACTACTCAAGCCGGTACGATCACTACCGTATCATTATCAGACGGGACTGTAGGATCACCCGCTCTTAGTTATGCTTCGGAGTCTAACACAGGGTTGTACCGTGTTGGTGCTGGACAATTTAACACTGCGATTTTAGGGGTGTTGCGATCAACGTTGTCAGCGTCCGGGTTGACTATCGCTGGTGCAGGTACATTCTCAGACGGTGTTTCCGGGGGCACTTTCTAATGACCAAAAAGGTTTTTGCTCTCGATACTAAACCCGGCGTTCAGCGCGACGGTACAGTATTCGATAAGCAATACTACAATTCCGGCCGATGGGTGCGTTTTCAACGCGGACGTCCACGGAAAGTTGGCGGGTATCGCGAGATTGTTAATGATTTAGCCGGACCATCCCGTGGCATGTACTTAAATCCGCAACAGGATTTTAACAACGTTTTCAACGGATATTCAGGCGGGTTGCAATCTCTGCCAATTAGTAGCACCGGTGTTGGGTCAGGAGTTACCGACTTAACGCTAACTGGGTTCACGGCAAACGCTAATAATTTGTGGCAATTTGACACATTTTACGACGTTAGCGGATCTGGCAATAATCTGCTTTTAGCTCACCCCGGTCAGAATTTAACCCTGATTGATAATAATATAAATACGCCGGTACTTGGTGGGGCAATTACCGGAACAAGTCTTAGCCCGATTGGTGTGTTTACACAAGTCGCCGCTACAATCACTTCGGGATCACCAAACATTACATTGTCCTCGGCTAACATTCAAATCGGAGCCGGTCAGTTGGTATCAGGTACTGGTATCCCGTCCGGTGCGACTGTTGTATCGATCACTACGACCGCTCTAGTTATCTCCGCTCCAGCAACTGCTAATGGCTCGTCGATCACTCTGACATTCAACAACAACATTTCGGTATCTGGCGGCGTGGTTACTTTGCATCCATACGTCTTCGTGTATGGTAATGACGGTTTAATCAAAAACTGCTCGGCCGGTAACGCTAACGACTGGGTATCAGCCGATGCTAACGAGGTGTCCGTGGCCACCGGCAAAATCGTACAGGGTCTCCCAGTTCGTGGTGGTTCGAACGCACCATCCGGACTTTTTTGGAGCTTGGACTCACTAATCCGAGTGTCTTACATTGGTGGTGTAGGCACCCCTCCACAATTCTGGCGGTACGACTTGATTTCCAGCCAGTCTTCGATACTATCTGGCCAGTCTGTCATTGAATACGACGGCGTGTACTATTGGTGTGGTGTCGACCGATTTTTGCTTTATAACGGTGTTGTGAAAGAAATACCAAATACGTTTAACCAGAACTATTTCTTCGACAATCTCAACTACGCACAACGCGAAAAAGTGTGGGTGACCAAAGTCCCGCGATTCGGCGAGATTTGGTGGTTCTATCCACGAGGCAATGCAACCGAGTGTACTGACGCTGTTATTTACAATGTCCGTGAGAACGTTTGGTACGACGCTGGCGAAGCTTTAGGTGCGCAACGTTCTGCTGGATACTTCTCGCAGGTGTTCCATTACCCTATCTCTTCTGATTGGAATCTAAATGCTTCAGGCGGTATTCTAACCGCTACTATCACGAATGCTGGCTCCGGATATACCAACGGAACCTACAACAATACAGTCCTCACTGGCGGCTCGGGTTCCGGTGCGACAGCGAATATTATCATTGCGGGTGGGGTGGTCACAGTTGTGTCAATAAATGGGCATGGTACTGATTATGTAGTCGGTGATGCTTTATCTGCTACAATTACCGGTGGTGCAGGGTTCGTGCTGACAGTTGCTTCCCTTATGAATTTCGTGTCGTTATTCCAAGATGAAGTTGGAACTGATAAGGTGATTGGTCCAACCGCCTTGGCGATTGAATCGTACTTCGAGACTAACGATCTTGGGTGGGTATCCGGCGGTCCCTCGCAACCCGCGCCAGTAGGCGACAACAAGTGGCTCCGTTTAGAGCGTGTCGAACCCGACTTCGTACAGAGCGGCAACATGGACTTATACGTTACCGGGCGCCCATTCGCACAGTCCGCTGATCAGACTAGTGCGGCTTACACATTTGGCCCGAATACGAACAAGATCGATATGCGCGAACAGCGTCGCGAGTTGCGCCTAAAATTCGTATCGAATGTGGCGGGTGGCGATTATCAACTCGGTCGTGTGATCCTTGACGCAGACCTCGGCGACGTAAGACCGTACTGATGACACAAATACTTAATCCCGCTCAGGTCTACGACCCACGTTACCACACTTTTGAGTCGTGGGCGTGTTTGATGTGCGAACTCTACGCTCCTCAACAGCTTTCGATTCCCGACGCTACCACCGACTGGAAAGAGTGGGGCGCGGGACTCAAGGCGATTGATGTATTCACTAACGAGGGTATCCCCGGGCCTTATCAGTTCAATGACTGGCAAGAGTGGGCCGAGCAACTCGTTAATGCTGTTAACCCTGCGGTGGTAAACTAACATGGCACTAGATTACGATCAGCAACAATGGGGTGAGGATACATATGAAAGCCCTGTTAAGCTAAAACCATTTGATGCATTAACCGAGGCGTGGACCAACGGAGATTTTGCCGCCACTAACGCTATTATCGCCAATTCCGGCATTAGTGCGGCGGACATTAAAGCTTACTATAGTCTAGACGATGCGACCATGGATTGGGTATTAAGCCAAGGAGTCGTGATTCCCGGTGCTTCAACCGTTGGTGGTTTAACGCAAGTGGCGGATACTACAACGGGATCGACTACTGGGTCTACAACCGGGTCTACAACCGGAGCATTGACTCAAGCGACTACAGATACGTCTGGTGCGTCCACTAACACTACGTCCACAGATACCACGTCCACTGGTGCATTGACACAAGCGACCACGAACACAGATTTAAGTGGAGCGGATACTACGGCGGCTGATGACACCACGAACAACACAGTCTCCAGTGTTATTCAGCTAGCAGGACAGGATTACACAGTCGACAACACTGTAGTTAATAAGCTCAAAGATCAAATTCTCGCTCAAGGCACCACGTCCAAGTGGTCAGGCGAAGGTTTCGGATCAGCCGAAGCTAACGCTGAAGCCATGGCGAAGCAACTAGCCGCGAATGGTGTCACTGACATCAATCAAGTGGGAAAAATCGAGCAAAAAGTAGACCAAAGCGTTACTCCGAAATACGAATACTACGACACCGGCCAAGTGGATGGTGACGGTCAGCCTATCACGGGAGCAACACTAGTCGGATACGTAGACAAAGACGGAAAAGAAGTCGACGCGGCTTTGGTGAAGCCCGAGTATATTAATACTGGCGATGGCGAGGTATTAAATTACGTAGCACCAATCGGATCAACAACGGTCATTGGCAACACCACCACTGGTAAAGCGTTAATCAACGATTACGGTGAGCGCGGCGGGGTGGGTGACGCATGGTCCGGCACTTATGCTGGTAAGGGCAATACAGCATTCCGAACCGCATTTGACGCAAATGGCAAGCCGATTTTCTACACTACTGGAGCTTCTAGTAGCGACATAGGGGACATCGCCCCATTGTTGGCCATAGCATCGTTCATCCCCGGTGTTGCGCCATTCGCGCAAGCCCTGAACGCCGTCATAGCGATTGATAGTGGTGACGTATTGGGTGGCCTCGCTAGCCTAGCTGGAGCTGGTGGATTCACTGATGCGGCCACGGGTCTGCGGGTAGCTAAAGCACTGGATTCTGGTGACTTCGGGGCACTAGCTACTTCCTTGCTTCAGAACCCCACCATCTCTAGTGTGGCGGGTAGCACGATGCTCACTGACACCATCTCGCTTAAAGATGCAGGTGGCGCACTTAATGTGGTGAATAACCTTGCTAATAACAACTTTACTGGTGCGCTCTCTGCGGCTGGACAGCTCACCGGAAGCTCGGACCTCCAGACTGCGGGTGCCGCCCTTAATGTCGTTAACGCACTTAAATCTGGCGATGAACTTGCTATTATTAACGCTGTCGGTGGACTCAACAACACACTAAACGCGGTTAATAACCTGTCGAATACTACCGTTGCGTCGAACCTTGCCAACAATGTTAATAAAGTCGAAGTGAACAATGATGTAGGGTTCGATGCATATAAGGCCGCGATTGCCGCTGGAGCAACCCCCGAAGATGCGATGGCGGCGGCTAATGCGGTAACTGGCAACAAGTTCAATCTTGACCTTGCCGTGAATAAAGAGATCGCGGCATCTCAGACCTTTGATGCTACCGGAGCAAGCGACCTTAATGCGGCGGCTGAAGCGGCATCAAATGCTAACGCGAAGTCATTCACGTTCGAAGGCAAGACGTACGACCTGACTAAGGGCGACAATGCGGAGAGAGTCACGACCCAAGTGTTGTCAGACGAAGAAAAACGCATTAACGCGGAGATTCGCGCGGCCTCATTTCTGCAGATCAGTAATACCGAAGCAGATTCGCCAGAAGAAGCGGCGGCACTTGCCCGCGCAAAAGGTGAAACGCAATTCATGTTCGATGGTAAAGAATATACCATGGACAACAGCTCTAACAAAATCCGTGAGCTGGAAAAGACTGTTCAAGTCGAGAAGATCGCTGACGCCAAGACGTTCAATGATGCCTACGCCGCCGCACGTGAAGCGTTTGGTGCTGGGAAGGTGTTCACATGGAATGGTAAGCAGTACACCACCGATTCCCGCGAAGAGAATCCATCCCTCGCCGCCGCATCTGATGCCAAGCGTTTAAATGCAATCGCTGATTCTACGATTGCTGGTGCAGGTCGCGGTAATGCCGCATCTTACGCCAATTACGATGCCGCTACAGCCGCCGAAAATTACGCGAAAGCTACGGTTCCTAAATCTTTGGCTGGCGGCACTACCGGTGGTGGCGCGGTTAATGATGCGGTCTACGACCAGATGGGCAATCTGATCTCCGGTTCCATGGGATCCGCTGACGACAAGAGTGTGCTCGGAAAAGCTACTAATTCATTCAATAACGCACTCGGCTACGTCGTCCAAAATGGCCTTACTAACCTCGCACGGGCTGGTGGTGAGCAAGTCGCCGCGTTTGGCGGTGCGCTCGCAACGATGGGAATAACCAACGCCGATAACATGCTTGTTAAAGCTGGTCAAGCGGCTGATAAATTTGGTGCATCGATCGAGTCGGAAGAATCCAAAAAGGGTACGCAGAACATCATGTCCGCCGTATCTAGTGCGGAGGGTGTCGGTGGGAAGCTGATCGCTGGTCTAAAAGCCGGATGGCAGAATCCAACGGCCGCACTTAATTTAGTCGTCCGCGAGGGCTTGCAAGAAATACTGCCCGCTGGCACGGCACTTAAAGCTTCCAAGATGATTAGCATCGGAGCCGCCGCAGGACTCGATACCGCACTAAATGCGGCCGAATCGATGGGGTCGGCTTACAACGATGCGTACCAAGGTGCGATATCTAAAGGCATGTCTAAAGCTGATGCGGATTCTTTGGCCACCAAAGTCGGTCTATCCGCTGGTGCTATCACCTTAGTGACGTCCGGTGTGATGGACGCGGCCCTCATCAAAACGATTTTTCGCGAAGGCTCAGGCTCAGTCGGTAAACAATTGGCCACCGGATCGACGAAAGAAGGTGTGTCGGAGAATATTGAGGAGACTGCAACAGCACTTGCTACTCAGTTCCTCACAACAGGCAAGATCGACTGGAACGATGCTATAACACAAGGAGCTATTGGCCACCTGATCGGTAAGTCTGCGGCAGGAACAGTCGGTGCCGTCGATGCATCAGCCAATGTCGGCGACGCCGGAACCACGGTCACTGTCGGCGGGACCGGAAGCACAGTCACTACTGGCGGCACAGGGCAAGTAGCTGGAGCTGGCACGACCAGCGTAAGCACTGTTGGTGGCGACACTACGAGCAACACAGGTGCTACACTGACTGCAGGAGCTGACACGACCTCGACTGCAAGCACTCAAGTATCTAACGATTTCTCATCGATTTTCTTGAATACTGGTGACACTAGCACCGCCGCTACTACGGCCGTGGATTCCGCTATAACTTCGGGTACTGACGCATCGACTGCTGTCGGCTCAACAGTTACAGCGGCGGGTAATACTGGGAGCACCGCGAACGTCACTACTGCAGTGAATTCCTCGGTCACTGCGGCTTTGAATAACAATGCGGACGTTACGAGCACGATCGACTCTGCAGTGACTGCCGCTGTCACCGGTGGAGTTAGTGCCAACGTCGCGGCCGCAACCGCCGCTAACGCCGCCGTAGTTGCCGGGGTAGATACTACTACCGCATCCAACGTAGCATCCAATGCCGCCGCCAACGCGACTACTAATACCAACGCGAATTCTAACGCCACTACTAATACTGCGGTAGATGCTAACGCGAATACAAACACCAACGCTAATACAAATACAAATACCAATACCAGTACCAATACGAACGCCAATGCTAATACTGCAGTTGACAGCAATGTAACCACGAATACTGCGGTAGACGCGAACACCAATACCGCGACAACGACGACGGCCAACGCTAACACAAACACGAATACTACCGTAACGACAAACGCGGACACGAACACGACCACGACTACTAACGTTAATAACAAAACCAACGTTACTACGAATACAGTCACTGATACTAACACCAACACCACGACGAACACAGTCACGGACACTAACACTGATACGACGGTGAATGTGACGCTGGACACTACTACTGGGCAGGTCATTAGTGTTGACGGACCCGGCACGGTGATTGACAAAGACACTGTGGTGGTGGATGGCACGGCGATTGATATTCAAACGGGCGAAATCCTGACACCCGAAGAAGTCGATAAACGCAAAGTGGCAGTGAGCAAAAAGCCGACTACGCCTTCGAAGAGGCCAACTACCCCGTGGTTGATGGCGGGTGCTGGTATGAATGAACCCAAGTATGATGCGAAAGATCACGACATCTCCGAGACATGGCTCGGGGGTATGTTCCGTAACCCAGCTCCCCTTGCAGGGATGGGTGCCCTAATGCCAGAGAGTACGCCTATGTCACAAGAAGCACAAGCAATATCGGCCCTGCGCCAAGCCTCCGGAGTCGAGGGTAATCCTCAAGCTCCCGAAGCCGATTACTACGCCTACGGCTCGGAACCGTCCTTTGCCAAGGTACTCGAACCCTACATGAATGGGGGGACTGTACAGAAATATGCCGACGGTGGTAAAATAATGGCTTCTCCACTTATGGCGGCGTCAGGCGGCGATGTACCCCACAAAGGATCACACTACGTACAGGGCGCGGGGGGCGGTCAGGACGACCTCATCTCCGCCAAGCTCGCCGACGGTGAATATGTGTTCGACGCAGACATCGTGGCGGCACTGGGCGACGGTTCGAACAAAGAAGGTGCCAAGAAGCTGGATGCCATGCGGGAAGCAATCCGTAAGCACAAGCGCGGTGGCTCTATTAAATCAATTCCTCCAGCGGCTAAATCGCCCTTGGCATATCTGAAAGGTGTACTATGAGCCTCCTCCAAGGTGATCCTCTACCGAATATCGATACTACTAAAGTAGTAGATACCACTGGCCCGGATTGGTACACAACGTACCTCGAAGGCCTTGCGGAACCCGGCACTAAACTGATGGAAAAGACCGGTGAGGAACTGGTCGCTCCAATGTCAGACTTGCAGACCGGTGTGCTCGACTACGCCAAGGGTCCGGAAGGCACCGGCACGGGGCTGAGCGGTTACGAGACCATGCTGGGTGATGCGGGAGATACGGCCACACTAGCCGCCGCCGGGATCACTCCAGAGATGATCCAAGGCTTCTTGAATCCCTACATTTCGGGTTACACGAATGATCAAGGCGTGAAGATGCCCGGTGTCGTGGACGAAATGGAAAGACTCCAACAACAGAGCCTTCAACGTTCGCTGATTCCATCGCTCAAGGGCGCATTCGCCGGAACCGGCGGTATGGGTGGCAAGCGGATGTTCGATGCAATGGGTCAGATGGGTGCCGACACACAAGCCAATCTGCTCGGAGCGCAGACTAAGCAGATGGCATCGGGGTACGATAGCGCACTCAAAGCCGCGATGGATCAATCTGGACTGTACCGCAACGCCGCAGAGACTCAACGGAATTTAGCTACCTCCGAGCTTGACCTGAAGCTTAAAGAACTCGAACGCCTGTACAATCTCGGTGGTGAAGAGCAGAAGCTGGAGCAATCTGGTATCATGGCCCCGCTCGCCGCCGCTACCGGTGCGGCCAACGTATTCTCGAATGTCAAAGTGCCGAGCACAGTGTCCGAGAAGGCTAGTGCTCCAATCCCCGGTGCCTACTCCACCTCGCCACTGGCACAGATCGCGGGTCTCGGATCACTCTTCGCCTCCGGCCCCAATGGGGGTACTAGTGCCGCTTCCGGATTCGCCGACGCCGCATCGAAACTTGGTAGTTCACTGAGCAATCTGTTTAGCAACAGCAATAGTTTAGTGAATTTTGGTGGTAGTGGTAGTGGCACATTTGGTGAAGGCGACTATTAATCATGGCAGACACTGCAGAAGACACGAGCGGCTACAGCCCACTGCTGGCGCAGATGCTCAAAATCGACCCGAATCAAATCGGGAGTGTGTCGCTGTCCGCCCTTGGCCGTCAAGCAATGGGTGCCGACTCCGACGCCTACAAAGCCGCGAAAGCCGAGGTGGACGCCGCACGCGAGACAATGAAGCAAGCGTTGCAAGACCGCAAGGGTCGGATCGACCCGTCGATGCTCGCGCTGGCACAAGGATTCCTAGCACCCACTCGCACCGGCTCTTTTGGTGAGTCACTCGGTACTGCCGCTGGCGCATTTGGGAAAGCGCAAGAAGCCGAGTCGGACCGTAACGCTCAACTCGCTAAGATGCGCTACGAGCTTGCGCTTAAAGCGGTGGACGAAGAAAAAGAAGCCGCACGTCTCGGTTTGAATGTGGTCTCTAAGCTCTCGCCCAAGATGACTGCGTATCAACAGCAAGTGCAGTCCGAGGGTGTTGACCCACGCTCTCCGAGTGGTATATCGCGCATCAAAGAGCTATTAGCGGTGGATAAAGCAACGCCCGAGATGAAGGCATTTGCCGCACAATCCGGGGTCACACTCACCGACCCCCAGTTCGCGATGAAGTTCAAGATGTATGAGGACACCAAGGGACTGCGCGAGATCGCCACTCGACTTAACCTTAACCTCAACGATCCCGCACAGCTTGTTCAGGCTCAGCAAGAAGCCCAACGCGACGCGTACCGCAAAGAGAATAAGCTCGTGGCTGATGCTCTGCAGACGTTTGGTGGTGATCCGCTGAATCCGAAGGACCTCACTCGTGCGCAGAAAATCGTGGACGAGAATGTGCGTCTGGAACAGACCAGCAAGCGCACCTCAATCGCCCAGCAGATCGCTCAGACCACTCGCACGAAGCAAGAGATCGACGACCACATTCGTCAAGGCGACTTTAATGCGGTGGCCGCCAAAGCCGTGGATGTTGGGGTGCCGATCGATCCCAAAACCTCCTACGCGGGCTTGAACAAGATCGAAGCCGCCAAGAAGCGTGATCACGATCTTAACGAGTCGGGCAGATACATCCGCGAGAAGATCACGCCTTTCACCTCCGGGATCGAAGACGACATTCGCGACCTTCAACGCGCTCTAAAGCTTAACTCCGAAATTAGCACGGGCTACACTTACGGCGTGGGCTTCGGCATTGGAGATATTGCCAAGCTGTCCTCCGGTGATCGCACGAAGATCAGCGAATTCGACTCACTGGCCGCGCTTGCCGCGAAGCAGAACCGCATTCCGGGCGATTCCAATGTGTCGAACTTGGACGTCAAGATGATGCAGTTGGGTACATTCAGTTCCGACAAAGAGCCAAAGACCAATGAGACCCTGATCAAGTTCAAGCTCGCTCAGCGCGAACGCGACATGCAGTTCAACAAATATATGGCCGACTACGCCGCCGTGAATGGTGCTATTACGCCTTACGCCGAAGCGCAGTGGCGCAGATATCTAGATGCTAACCCCATCACTTCTCGCGACGAGAAGGGCAAAGTGTCGATTAATCCCAATCGCATGACTTACCAGCAATACTTCAGCATGCCCCGCGTTCGTGTTGATAGCCAAGGACGGGAGACCCCACAATGACCATCGAACGAGTGATTGACGGCAAGATCTACGAATTCCCCGAAGGGACACCCGAGGCGACGATTCGCAGATTCACACTAAATAAAGCGGGCACACCCGATGCTACGGCACCCGTCGCACCAGTGCGTCCACAAGCGGCCCGACCCGAGGCGTTTATGCCCGGTGCGGCCGGTCAAGCACTCCAAGGTCTAACTATGGGGTTTTCGGACGAAGCGATCGCCAAAATGCGTTCGATGGGCGGTAACCAAAGCTACGAAGATTTAGTGAAAGCCGAACGCGAGGGCTTGCGTAAATACGCCGAGGAGAACCCCCGTACCGCGATGGCCTCCGAGCTTGGTGGTGCACTTGTCCCCGCCGTGTTTACCGGCGGTGCTGGCGCGATTCCGCAAGTCTCTAAAGCTGTCGGGCCGAAGCTCGCGAACCTTCTGTTCGGCAAAGCACCAAGCATTCCCCGGATGATGGGTTACGGTGCTGGGTCCGGCGCGGTTACCGCTGTCGGTACTTCCGAGCAAGCTCCCGCTGAGTGGGGCAATGAAGCGGCTCGCGGTGCTACTGTTGGTGCCGCGACTACCGGTGCGATGGGACTGCTCGGTAAATATGCACTAATGCCCGCCTTTAACAAGATCAAGTCCGCGATGGGCTTTGGCGATGCGAATAAAGCGGCTGACCTCGCGATCGTGAAGGCACTGGAGAAGGACGGGATGACACCCGACCAAGCACTCGCCAAGATGCAAGCAATGTCACGGGGTGAAATCACACTGGCCGACCTTGGCGAGAACACCGCCGCACTGCTTCGCCGTGCTACTGCCGCACCATCACCCGCCCGAATTGCGGGCAAGTCCGAACTCGTGACTCGCGAGATGGAGCGCATCCCCCGTGTATCGGAAGATTTACGCACGCTGATGTCAGGCTCCAAGGACTTCTACACTGACGTGCTCGACCTGATCAAAAAGCGTTCGGACGACGCGGACCCACTCTACAAGGCCGCTTGGGGTAGTGCCCCTACGTTTGGTCCAACGACCGCTCCCGATATTGCGAGACTGCGTAATCTGCCCTCTTTCCAAGAGGCGATGAAAGGCGGTTCGAAGCGCATGGCCGACCTTGGGATCGATATCACCGACCCTCGGAACACTCTGCGTGGACTACACGAGACCAAGCTCGCGCTGGACGACATGATCGAGAAGGCGATGACTTCGGACCGGGGCGCGAATCAAGCCCGCACCCTAATCGGGATGAAAGAGCGGCTACTCGCCGACATGGAAAAGGCGTCACCTGAGTACAGGATCGCACGGCAGACATTTGCCGGTGACTCCGAGCTGTTGACCGCCATGAAAGAAGGTCAGCGGATTTACGCACTACCCGAAATGGACATGCGCAAGCTGATTGATCGGTTTAAAGATTCGCCCTCCGAGTACGACGCTTTCCGCGCTGGTATCTCCCAAGCGATGCTGGAGAAGCTCCGGACTGCGGGTCCTACCGCCGACCCAACAAAGGCCATCCTGTCCCGTGACGCCGAGCAGAAGCTCCGACGTGCATTCCGCGACGACGCCGCCTTTGACGAATTTAAAGACCGCTTGATGCAAGAGCAACGGATGCTTCAGACTGAGAAGGCCGGATTCCGGAGGACGCCACTCGACACCGACCTAGATCAAGGTGCGGGTGGGGTGGGTGCCGCCGCGAACCTGATGGCCGGTCGCCCTTTCACCGCCGCTGGCGATGCGCTTCGTGCTCAATTCCCAAATATGATCGGGATGCCAAACAGGATCGCTCAGCCCACCACCGAGAAGCTCCTGACCCCAACCGCCAAGGTAGACACAGTGATCGACAGCATTATGCAATCACTAAAACAGCAAGAGCAGTCATTGCTTACTTCAAGTCGTGCCACTACTGGCGGTGCTACACTCGCTGGGGGTCTTGCCGCCGCCCGGGACCCCAAGGACCAGTACCCTGAGGATACCATGGCCCCTACACGCCCACCGAAGATAGAGCTATCAGGCATGGCGACCCCACCAGCCGGTCCCCGGCCCTCTCCCTTAGGCTCCATGGGCCAGTAAGCTACTTATGTAGCTCCCCACCTCTCTGAAACGCCCGGAGAGGCTTCCGCTTACATGCGCATACACGAGAAGACCCTAGAATCGATTACCTGTACCATCAAGATGGTACGGCGTCTGGAACGTTCCGGTGTCTCGAAGCCCGCGTCCTTCGGGGCTTGAATATGTCGTGTTCCGTTGTACCCCCCGTTCCATCATATACCCCCCGCCTCTAACCACGGCGTTGACAGAGCATTCCCCCCGCGTGCGCATGTAACGGTGGAACAGGT
>TARA_R110000868_G_scaffold116872_5_pt1 | contig 25466 bp, 41 predicted proteins | sample TARA_R110000868 | Tara Oceans TARA_R110000868 (sample SAMEA4397489) | marine metagenome | biome: Polar Biome; feature: [SRF] surface water layer (ENVO:00010504); material: water (ENVO:00002006), including particulate matter (ENVO:01000060) such as... | depth 5 m | reverse complement strand
CTGTTGATGGTGGTGGTGGTGTAGGTCCTCCTGTTGATGGTGGTGCACATAAAGGTGCCATTGCGTTAGGATGACTTGGTGGGCAACTTCCTGAAGAGTAAATTCCTTGTGGATTGGGACAACTACCGAAACAATTTGGGGCAGGTGTACTAGCTAAGTTAAACCATAATTCTTTTTGCATAATTTTTTATTTTATATATTTTTGATAAGCCATTAGACCTACAACTCCTGCTACTACTCCTATCCAATAATTCTTTTCACTAAAAACACTTCCATATCCTCCACTATGTGATGCTCCTTGCATTATTGTTCCATCAGGCATTGTGTGAGTTTCATTCCCATTAGCACCAACAAAAACTTGATTATTTAGACCATTATTTGCCCATTGAACTTGATTGTTTAAAGGAATTTGACCTCCTCCTTGAAATGAACGAAATGCTTGTCTTTGACCTCTTGGACCATAATTAGTTGAACCCATTGAAGGAACTCCTCTTGTTTTTGACACATTTGATACTCTATTGTCATCTCTAGGTACTTCAACACAAATACCTGATTGACATTCATAATTACAATTAGGTCCACAAGTTGGACACGCCAACATACTACTGCAAGTTATACTCATTTTATTTATTTTTTAGTTATTTATTTATTTATTTTTTATTTATTAAAACCAAGTTCTATCTTCATAACCACCAAAACCTTGCTCATTGAAATTACTATATCCACTAAAAGATGATGTTGATGGACTCGTTGGTGCACTACCTCCACAACCTGTATTAGCGAGAGAATTATAATTTGCAGCATTTGGGTCAGTACATCCTGTAATAATACCTATACAACTTCCATCATCTACATTTGCAAGAGGATTGTAGTTTGTGCTATTTAATGAAGTACAACCCATAACAGGTGCTATACAACTTCCATCATCTACATTTGCATTTGCATTATAGTTTGTGCTTCCTACTGTCATACAACCCGGAATTGCCCCAATACAACTGCCATTATCACAAGTTGCTGATGCATCATAATTTATAGCATTAGGCTCCATACAACCTGCATAGCTACAAGGACAAGAATTTAGTGTGGAAGTACAAGTTGGATATGTACTTGGTGTACTTGTTGGTAAAGTTGATATACCTGTTCCTACTGTAGTACCTCCACCTATTCCTGATTGGTTATAAAAGTTTCCCTGTGCTCTTCTTGAGCCTGTTCTTGCTACTTCTGTGCATTTATTATCAACACAATTACAATTACAATTAGGACCACAAGTTGCACAACCTCCGTGAAATATTCCATTTATATTTCCACATACACCTTCACAACCTGAATTACTCATCATTCTTGAGCCTACTGCATTTGAAAAACCCGAATCTAACCAATCTGCTCCTCTATCATTACTTTCTAAAAATCCCATATTTATTTATTTTTAATTATTTATTTCTTTTTAATACTTATTTTAATAAGGGGAGAGAAAGGGGACACACCCTCCCCGTTACTTTTACAAGTTATCTCTCCTCTTTTTTTCATTTAAGGTATTTCATTTACAAAATCATTATATGATATATAATCTCCTTCTGTTTCTCCATTAAAAGAATTACTTGCTTCTTCTCCATAACTCTTTTCTAATCTACTTTGTGGTGGATAATCATTAGTAAAAGCATATTGAGATTTATAAAAATCACCTAATGGACTACTATATTTATTTCCAAATCCGGGAACATTAAAATTTGAATATGTATTTCCTGTTGAATTATTTTCAGCTACAACTACATATCCTGCTGAAGAAAGTGCTGAATCACTAACATCTACCCCACTTACTATACTATTAAATTGACTTTGTCCTATTTGTAAATTATTACAATCACATTTTTCCCATAAAAAACCTGTACTTTCGCATAATCCATAAAATCTTCCAAGTTGTTTAGCAGTTGATTGTCCTAATTGACCATCTATTACAAGATTGCTATGTTGACCCGGATATGAAGGCACACAACCCCAATTTGCATCATCTCCTGACCCACTTAATAAACCACTTGGATTATGTTTTTCGTTGATAGCAATTTGTATTTGAGCAACTCTTTTACAACTATCCCCAACTCTTAAAGGAAAACTACACGAACCTACTTGAGTAGTTTCTCCACTATTAGGTGTAAAAGTGTTATCTAAAACATTTAGTCTATTTTCTTCATCTTTTGTTAAATTAGATTTATTTCTTAAATTTTCTAACTCTCTTCTTTCTCTTGCAGATAGACCATTATTATTAGAACCTTTAATAATTGCACGAATTCCAAAAAACAATCCTGTTGCTAATACAATTCCCCCTATGCTATATAATGTTATTTTTGCTCTTTTTTTCATATTATGATTGTCTATATGCAGGTTTATCTGATAATAAACTACCTATCAAATTCATACTGCTTTTATCTAAATTTCCAATTTTTGTTCTTAAATCTCCAAAACCTTTACTTTCAAATTTTGATGATATTTGACTTAATGATACTCCATCAGGAATACTTCTTATTACTGATAAAATATCTTCATTATCATTAGAAAAATATCCAAATGCTCCTTTTAATTTATTTGTTTTTTGCAATACATTGCCCTCAGTTAATAATATATAATTACCGTTAGTATATTTATTGAAAAAATTAGGGTTAAACCATTCATCATAATTATTTATATTTAAAGCACTTCCACCAATAGCATTAAGTATTTTATTAAATAGTTTTTTCTTAGATATAGAATTTATAATAAGAAAAACTCCACCTAATGATACGAGTGATGCTCCTATATATATTTTATTTTTTCTATTCATTATACTATTTTTTAGGTATTCCTTCTGACATACCCCTTGTTCCTATTGCTGTTGCTAATCTAACTGAACCCTCAGGACTTTTAACTATATTATATACCATTATTCCTGCTCCTGCTATAATCATTAACAAAACTACTTTAGTTACATTTCCTGCAAAATTAAATGTCCCTCCTACAAAACTATAAACACCCCCTCCAAAATCTGTTATTCTATCTAACGCACTTCTGTCTAAATCTACACCTTGAGCCCTCATATACTCTCTAACTTCAAAATTATCTTCAGGCATTTCTTTGTCAAAATTCATCATCCATAATTGATTTGCATTGTTGCTTCCAACACATTTCTTTAATGCTTTATGCCATTCTATCCAAGAAGAGTAACTACTTGAATTGGATGGTATTATTAAACAGGTTTGATTTGACATATTAATTTTTTAACAATTTTAATTAATTATTTTTATTACTAATATTACTATCAAAGCTGCTATAATAAATTCGTTTGTTTTATCTTCAGTATTATCAAAATTAGTATTTGTACTTAGTTCATCTAACTCAATATTCATATTATCTAAAGCAGTTGGATTAGTATCAATTACACTTTCTTGTTCAACAACAACATCTTCTTTTATTATATCATTAACATCTCTTTTTTCAAATGAATCATCTCTTTCTACACGAGAAACATTTTCTAACTCATCCCTTTTTGACTTTTCATTTTGAAGAATATTTAATTTTTGCTCAAGAATTGCTCTATCATTTACATCACTTATATTTACCGATGATATTTGAGTAATCATATCTTCTATATCTTGATAACTCATATTTCCCGTATTTAACATTCCACTATCTCCCACTCTACTTATAGAATTTGAATTAGGCATATCATAGTATGTTACATTATCATCACCCCAAGCTGAATCACTTTTTTTAAAATTATCTTGTGAATTATTTATAAAAGCCATATTATAATATGTTTGAAATTGAATCTATTAAACAAGATTTTCTTGCCATATTGTATGCAGTTTTAAATCCGGGTCCTATTATACCATCTGCTCCACCCGAATTATCTATTACCTCTTTAATAGCAGGATTTATATTAGAAAGTTTAGTCTGCATAGTTTCAATTTGTGAACTTGAATAACTTGATGCAGTAATTCCATCAAAACTATATGGGTCAGCAGGAGGATTACAATCAGTAATATTGTTTTCCTCTCTCTTCTTTTTCCCCCATAATTCAGTAAATAAATTTCCAAAAGTCGTACCTAAACTATCTATAGTGCTTGTAGAAGGGTCATTTAAAACTGTTGGATTTTCCGTTACGGTAGTTGTAGTTGTAGAAGGCTTACGAACTAAAAGGTAAATACCCGTTCCTAAAACCCCTAATGCTCCAACACCAATAAGAATCTTATTAGTATCAGTCATTAAATTATTTTTTTAGGTATTTATTATATGCCCAAAATCCAACTACTAATGCTCCTGCTATAAATATAACTTTTCCTGTTGGAAAGTTAGATACACTTGCACTTGCTGAAACATCTGAACCACCTAAAGAAACTGAACCACTCACGGCTGCTCCTTTTGGAAACTCAATATTTTCATCAGCATTTCGCATAACAACTTCTTCAGCAGTTGGTACAGGTTCAGTAAATCCTGTTCCGTTTAAATTTAAAAATTCTTCATTTTCTACGAATTTTTCTCCGTATTTAATTTTTTGTTCTCCTACCCAATCACTAAATGGTGTTGTTGAGCCTGATAGTTTGTAAACTTGATTTGCAGTCATTTTTTTTTATTTATTTATTTAATTATTATTTTTATTTTTTACTCTCCACACATCCATAGTGAACATCCACCTCCACTTGCATTTCTAAAAGCAGGTGTTAAACCTCCTGTTGGTCTAGGTGTTAAACCTCCTGATAGACCTAAACCTCCTACAAATGTATTAGGTCTTGGGGCAGGTCTAGGACCTACAGTTCTAGGTCTATTTGGACCTCCTGTTTGTATAGAATGTGTATGATAAGGAATACTAGGTCTTATTGTTGGTATAGGTCTAGGCATTGGTCTACCTCCTTTGATTGGAGCAAATGAGGGTCTAGGTATTGAACCATATCCTCCTGCTAAACTTGTTGTTCCTAACCCTCCTCCTTGATTGAAAAATTCATCTTGTGAAATGTATGAGTTAAATGTATTAGCAGGAACTTTGCCACCCCTAACTCTATCAACAACTTCAGTTCCATCTTGACAACATTCGCTACAATGAGCCCTAGTACAATTCGTTACAGTTACTCTTTCATCAGGACAATCACATATTCTTCCCATTTTTTTATTTTTTAATTTATTATTATTTTACTATTACTACTAATAGTAGTATCGCAACCAATGACCCTCCTGCTATCATTAAAGTCTTATTTTTCTTATCTGACTCTAATTGTTGAGCATTAATTAATCTTTGAGCCTGTTGAAATGTTTCTTTCTGAGATTTAGAAGAGTCTGATACTACTTGCTCTATTTGTTCCTGTATAGCTGCTAAATCATTTTTAGCATCAGTTTCATCTGATTTAGATTGGTCTATTTCTGATGTAGTAGTAAAAGTAGTTGAACATTCTCTAACTGCTAAATATTCTTTTACTTTCCCCATATGGTAATTTGATGCTTTTCTCTTTCTTTCAGGAACTCTTGTGTTTCCTGTGTTAGCATTATATATACCTTGAAAATAATCTAAACAATCTTGTAATTCTGCACAACTATCTCCTGCACCATAATTACATTTTGATTTTTGTGAATTTTTTTCTTCTTCATACCTTTCTGATTCGGCTTTTTTCGGCTTAAAAAAATCTTTAAGAAAACCCGGGTGGTTACTATACACATCATCTTGGTCGGTATCAAATGTCCCAAAACTTCCTCCATTACTATCACTATCTATAAACATATTTTTTTTTTATTTATTTATCATTAAAATTGCTATAACTCCTAACAATCCATAAGTTATTATATTTTTTCTATCTTTCTCTCCTTCTGTTACCTTTAATTGTAATTCACTTAATGAATCTGTTAATGCCTCTATTCTTTTTTCTTCTATTTTTAATAAAGCCCCTAATTCTTCAGCCATTACCCTATATTGGTTTATAGGTTTTGGAGCATAAGCTATAGGCTCTGATAGGGGGCGGGGGTTTGGAAAAATTGGAGAATTAATTGGAGAATTTACTGATGAAATCATTGCACCTCCTTTTGAAGGAAAATTAATTGGAGAATTTACTGATGTATTCATAGTACCTCCTGTTGAAGGATAATTATTTGTTTGCACAGGTGATGTAGCCATTGTATTTCTTGGGTTAGCATAGGGAATATTATTACCTCTTGCAACCATATTACTATAACCTGATTCTCCTTCAAAATTACCCCATCCTACTTCGTTAAAATCGCTATCTATAAACATAATTTATTTCTTTTTTAATACTAATAATACAAGGACTACTAATCCTGCTCCAAACATAATTATTTTGTTTCTTTTATTTAAAGCATCTTTTTCTTCTTCATTTTTTGCTCTCATATTATCAGCATCAGATTTTGCTTTTGCTTTAGTTCTAGCAACTAGCTTTTTAGCTTCAGCTTCAGACTTTTTAGCTTCAGCTTCAGACTTTTTAGCATTAGCTTCAGCAACTTTCTGTGCAGCATCAGAAGAGGAAGCCGATTCTTGTGCAGTATCTATAGCAGAAGTTACTCCATCACAATCTCTTGCATCCATATATGAAGATACTTCACCAAGTGCTTCAGCTATAGCAGAAAGGTATTCTTCTCTTAAATCTCTATCATATAAGTGAGTTACTGATGCACCATTCCAAGAACTTAAAGTTTCATTTAAAGAACTTAATACAGAAACATATTGCTCACAAGTCATATTAGAGGTAAACGGAACCAAAGAATTAACTTCTTCCTGAACTCTACTCAAATTTTCCTTCATTTCAGATAAATTATATCCGTATGAATTTTTAGATATTGCAATAGTATCAAATACATCTGTTACTGTTGATGAAATACCATATTGAGGTATCTTTAATTCCCAATTACAAAAATAAGAATTAAAAATAGAAGAACAATTAGAAATACCACCATCATCAAAATCTTCTTTACTTGGTTTAATATCATATTTTTTTGCTAAATTAAAAACACTAAAACTATCACCTGATGCATTTGCATAATTTGAGTTATATAAAGTATCTTCGTTATCAAAACTGCCGAAACTATTTCCATTAAAATCACTATCTATAAACATATATATATTTTTAGTTATCCATTACTCCATTTTTGAAACGGTATGCTCCTAATCTTAATCCATCTACTCCTCCAAATTTAGACCTACTTTTACAATTTTTATTTCCGAAAATTCCATCTCCACTATCATCCATACTATCACATCCTCTGTCCCAAGTTAATACAGGCTCATAAGAATATTTATCTCCCCCTACTTCAATAACTGCATCTCCTGATTGATTAAACCATAAATCTCTTTGTGGTGTTGCTTCTTGTCCACCATTTTGTGAAAACCATAAAGCATCCCTACCATCATTTCCTCCACTTGCATTTAATTGTGAAGGTATGATACTTTGATAAGGGTCAATTGGTGTTACAAAAGTTCTTGTAGATGTATTACCTGCTACTGCATTTCCTGTTGTTACAGAATAATTTCCTGTAGGACCTCCAATTCCTCCTCCTCCAAAAATTGAACCATAATCACATCCACTTCCATCAGGTAAGCTACATAAAGGGTAGCAAGGGTCATTTGTAACATATCTTCCATTACATAACATTGTTCTATTACTCATAATTTTATTTTTTAGTCAATTTATATATTCCAAAACCAATTCCACCAAGAACTACTAAACCAAGAACAAGATTTAAAGGACTCGCTGCTCCACTTGTAGAGCCTCCACCTGATTGTAAAACCATTTCTTGCTGATTTGCTATATCTCTTTGAAAAGCTGCCTCTTCTCCTTCACAAGCTGCATTTGTGCCACTTGTAACACTTTTTTTTCTAATCTTTCTTGTTTTTCTTGCTCTTGCATTTACTCTTTTTGCTCCTTTTCCTCCACCATCTTTATTTGCTTCAAGTTTTGCTATATCTCCGTTTAATCTGTCTAAACTACTTGTTAAAACTGCACAACTTCCTGTATTAGGATATGAAGCATTTACTTTTACTTGTTCTTTTGCTTCTCTTTCTGACTCTGCTTTCTTTTTACTCCAAGTAATACCAAATAATCCCGGATGATTACTCCAAACATCGCTATCAGGCATACTACTATTATCATCATCTGATAAAACCATATTACTACTCATATCATCTCCACCTTGACCTGTTTGATTTAATGCAGTACCATATATTTCAGATACCCTTACAACTTGTTCTTCAGTAAGTTGTCCTGCTTGATTATTCCAAGCACCTATACTTTCTGTTCCATCATTAGTCCATTGACTACCATCAAAATTTAAATATTTATTTTCCATTTTTTTAATTTTTATTATGCTGATTTCTGACCTTTATAGTACCCATATCCAATAACAAAAAATAATACACCAACAGATAACATTGAAATTGCATATGCTCCTACACTCATTGAACCATTAGAACCCATACCACTCATATTATTATAAGTTGTTGCTCTTCTTCTTGGTCTTTCTCCTCGTATCATAGGATTGTCAGGTGTTCTTACACCTCCTTGACAAGCACCTTCGCAACCTCCTACGGGTACTGCTATCGTATATGCAGGTTCTGTTGGGGGATTACCCGGACACGCACAATAATATCCTTTTTCATTTCTAATTGTTGCCATAATTTTATTTTTTAATTTGCTATTTCTTTAATTTTATTTTTTAATTTGCTATTTCTTTTCCTTTCATTACAGAATAACCAACAACAAATGCCGTTAATCCTACTGCTAAATATCCCATAACTAATTGACCTATATTCATAGTCATTCCTTTTGGAACTTGACTTCCTTCAAAACCTCTAAATGCTTGTCTTTGTCCTCTTGGACCAAATTCTGCTGAACCCATTGAAGGTACTCCTCTTGTTTTTGACACATTTGATACTCTATTGTCATCTCTAGGTACTGCAACACAAATACCTGATTGACATTCATAATTACAATTCGGTCCACAAGTTGGACACGCTAATAGACTACTGCAAGTTATACTCATTTTATTTATTTTTTAATTTCATAATTTTATCTACTTGCTCTCAAGTTTGGTGAATTATATTGAGTGCAAAATTTATTTCTTTCAAAATTCGTTATAAACTGATTTAAAACTTCAAATCTTTCTTTATTTTGAGTCGTAGGAGTATCTTTAAATGTTGTTAAAAAACTCTGATAAGCCTCAATTCTTGGATAACCAAGAGCCAAATAAATTAATAGTCCGTTCAAATCTGCTTCAGTTTCATCTTCCATATTTTCATTTAAGTAAAAATGAGAAAATTCGTGTAATAAAATTGCCATTCTCATTGGTACAGTAAATCTTTTAAAGTGTACTTTACTCACTTGTATAATTCCTTTGGACTGACTAATTCTTGCAGGTGTTTGAATTACCATTCCTCTTTTACTTCTAATATCATCAAAGTAATCAATCCTAAAATTACCCTCATCAGATATATATGTGCTTCCATTTGGGAATTTACCTGCACTTAATATTCCTGCGTTGTCAGAGAATTGCTGCGCAAAATTTGCAAAATCTCTAATCTTTGGATTACTCCAATCAACACAATCCATTTTTCTTTCTAAAGGTCTTGCATCTACTTTAAGAACTTTAAAAGTAGGGTCATCACCTTTCTTTAAATTTCCATTTTCTGTATTATAAACCGATATTAATGCTTCATAGGGTGAAATTGGCATCCTAACAAAAAATCTTTGAGTACCATTTATAGTTGAATGTCTATTAGTATAATCCGTATTTGGTTTATTTATGTCTTTAACAACAACTTGTATTTTTTGAGGACTATTTGTAATTACCTCAATCATTATAGTTAATGCTTTTTGTTTTGTTTTAAATAATATATTCATCTTTTAACTAACCAAATTATTAAAGTTACTGCAATTAATACTCCTCCTCCTATTAATATATTTTTTACAGGAATACCCTGTATTAAAATTTCTTCTTGTTCTTTTTCGTAAGGTTGCATCGCCATTATTCATCTTTTTTAAGATTTATAATTTTCTCTTTTGATAAATAACCCCCTGCTAAACCTCCTGCTAATACTCCCATCCAAACACTTTTTTTTCTCCATAAAGAAAGAATTGCTCCCAAAACACTTCCTAAAACTGCTCCTTTCAACATTTCTTTTGAACTATCTTTAACTAATGATGCTTTACTATCATTTACTATATTATTGACATTCTCTTGTGTTTCTTGTGGAATACTCATCTTAGTACCCACATTTTTACTTGCATCAATTGATATTTCTTGTGCTTCATCAAATAAATCTACCTCTCTATCAAACATATTTATAAGAACTAACTTGCTACTGTTGTTACAGGTGCTACCGATACAGGTGTAGCAGAAGATTTTCTACTACTAAAAATAGCGAAACCTATAATTGCTAATGCACCTACACCTAAAAGAATATAAGTTACCATACTACCTCCTCCTATTCCTGATTCAGTAACTCCTCCCACAGGTTGGTTTGCTCCATATTCCAATTGAGCCAACATTGTCTTATTATTCAGTTTAGCAATTTCTAGTTGTGTTCTATTTGAATCTGCCTGACTTTTAGCTTGTTTATTTCCTGTAAAAATACCTGCAATAGTTCCTGCTAATTGTACTCCTGCATTAATATATGAACTTGTTGCTCCACTTGAAGATGAATTACCACTTGCCCTCATAAAAGCATCTCTACTAATATCAGTATCTAAACTGCTTAAATTTTCTGATGAATTCACGGAAGAAAAAGGTAATTGATTCGCAACAACTAACTCCATCAATTTAGTTCTAACACATAAATTAGTTAAGTTATATGCAATTGCTCCAATTAACTCTTTATTTCCTGCTCTTTCTGAAACACTTACTCCACATCCAATAAGTGCTTTTCTAACTAAAGCCGTTCTATTTACAACTACTTTAGTAAATTCTGATAATAATAGTTCTCTTGTCATTTTTATATCTTTTGTATTTTGTATTGCTTTAAAGTTTTCAGTAAAATTATGATGTTCATATCTCATATTATTTCTTAGCTATCATATATCCTACTGCAAATCCTACTGCTAATAATATAACAGGTGAATTCCCAAATTGTGTATTTCTTATCTTACTATCTAATTCTTTTTTACTTATATTTATCTTATCTCTTAAAATTTGCTCTTTTACTTCTCTAATTTCTTTTACTACTTGATTTGATTGTTGCTCAGTTAAAGTTTTTAGATTAGACACGAAACTTGTATCAGGAACTTCAATAGGCTCTTCAAATCCCGGTGTTCTGCCTGTTGCATAGGCAAAATCTCTATCGGCTAAATTAGAAGTTGTAAATAATGACAATAATTCTTTGTCAGGATGTATCTCACTTATGTCTTGTAATGCTAGTTTTTTATACTTTCTGACAATTACTTTTAATCTATGTATTATTTCATCTATACTACGAGATGAGCTAAAACCATAATTTTTCAGAAGCTCATTTGCCCCTGAAGAATTATTACTTGCTATATATTCATATAAACTCATTCTTTTTATTTTTTAATCCTTCTGTAAAAAAAATGGGGCTCAAAACAAATGCCTCTGCATATGCCTTTGCCCCATTTAAGATTTAATCTCCTAAAGTTAATATTTTACTATTAACCCTGTAATGCACGAGCAACTCCTTGACCAAGAACAATCTTGTCTTGTCTTACTACATTTGGATTACCATAACCACGAGCAATAGAATTGCCTGTTAGAGCACGACCTTGAGAAACAGTTTCAGATGGGTACAAGTAAACTTTTAAAGTTGTCGTTGTAGCAATCTTATTAACTGTTAATGTTGTGAAACCATCCCATTTATAGGTATGTTTCAAAACAGTAATGTCTGTTTGGTTTTGGTAAGGGTCAATTGTAGGAACAAGAGTTTTTTGTTGTTGATTACCATTAGAGTCAACTACTTTTACTGTGATAGTTTCAAGAACTGCCGCAGACCCTCCATCACTTTGTAGGTAAGTTAATCCAACCACGAATGGTTTAGATGAACTTTGCCATAAAAATTCAAGATAAGTTACGCCTGAAATACCCATAGTATAAGCAATACCTTCCGTGTTAGCTTTTTCGCCAACAGTTGTTGTGATATTGTTATACGCACCTCCTATCTCAACATCAGATAAATCTGCTGCTGAAGAGTTGTAAAGTGAAATGATATATGGTTGTGATGAACTAGCATCAGCAGACCCCATAGCATTTAAGTATTCTTCTTCTGAACCACCAAAGTCAAAAGCATCATCCCAATCAGAATATTCGCCACCGTTAGCTGACATATACTCGTTTGAAATGTTTTCTTCTGCATCAGAGAAATAATGATTTAAATTTGCCATTTTTTCAATAATTTTTTGGTTTATATTTCACAAAATGTGAAATAATCAAAACATAAACTCCCCTTATCGGGTTACTCTTTTTTACAAAACTCAATAATTAAATTTGTCATCGGTTCTCAACTCAACTCGGAGCAATATGCTCAACAAGGAGGATAGCCTAAAACGAAATGCCCGTAGGACTTATAATCAATAACTATATTTGTTTACTCACCTTTGTTTAAGAAATTCTTTTCCGTATAATTTGCTGCAATGATACCTATCATTACACCAAACGCTACTCCTAGAACTCCCATCCACATTGATTTTTTTCCTTTTCCTTCAATCATCTTACTAAAGATTTTAAATTAAACTTGGCACAAGCCATTTATTAATACAAGCACAAATTTATAAACTATATAAGATTATAATATACTTATATATAAAGGATAGTGTAACAGGTTTTGTTTAAGTTATCTCCAAAAACAAACTATTCCTGTGTGATATTTATAAAAAAGGGTTGAAATTAGGTTGATTTTATAGCGATTTTTTAATCTCATTTATGATTACTCCATTCATAACAGAGAATATACCAACAATTAGTGCTAGTTTTCCTAGTTCTTTTGAGTCAGGAAGGTTAAAGGGACTAGGAGATTTACCTTCTTCTACTTCTTTGTAATTCTGACCCATATGAAAATGTATGATTGCTTCTGTCATAAACAATACAAATGTAGTTCCTCCAACTATTACCCCTAAATTATTTTTCATAGGGCAAAGATAGATAAAAATTTAATATTTTTTTTTAATTCAATACAATTTCGTTAGGCATACCTGTTAAAACATTTTTTATATTAGGATTTATAGCGATATGAAACTTTTTTTGTAAAGCCATTGCGATTGAATGTGGTGCAGATGGATTGCAATAAAAATCTTCACATTTCTTTATCATCCAAGCCATATCATATAGGTCTTTTACTTTATCTCCATAAAATATAATATCATCTTTAACATTATATTCTTTTATAAAAGCATCATATTCTGATTTTAAGCCTGTATAGTAATTTTTATATTTCTGATTTTTAATACACTTTTCCCAATCATAATCTACTCCATCTCTATATCTTTGAGTAATGTGAAAAACATTAAATTTTTCTTCAGGAATTTTAACATTAATATTTAATTCAGGAGTATTGAATTTATAATCTTCTTTTAATAATATATAAGGAAAAGGTGTATTAGTAGGGTTTTCTTTCCATACTCTAAAATAAGAAAAAACCAATTGTTCTTCAAATAGTTTCGGTGAATTTCTAAAATAATCTAAATCATAATCTAATTCTACTGAGTTATCATACTTAACTTCTATATCTGTATCTATTTCATTTGCAGAACCTTCACGATAAGTTTTTATTCCAAATTCATCTTTATACAAAATAGCATTATTAATGTAGGGTTGTGATTTTAATAATCTATATAAGGATTTATATTGTTTATCTATTGCAGAATATTGATGTTTATTTTTTAAATAAATATCTCCCCCTCCTTTTTTTATTATTAATGGCAAAGAAAAAATTACATCTCCCAAACTTCCACTATGTAAAAAACTTTGAACTCTTTTAGTTTCAAAATGTTCTGTACCTAATTCATTGGCAATTTTACTTATGCTTTTAATGTTCATCCATTCTTCTTTGTTTTTCACAAAATTTCTCCAATTTAATTTAATTTTACCTTTAATTGCAGGTTCTTTTAAATTATCAAATTGTATAAATCCTAAACCACAATCAGTATCTATAACTGACATCTTTACATCTTTTCTTTCATTTCTTAACCTTACAAATGCTTTCCATACATCACCATTCCAATAGTTAGATTTCCTCGGAACTATTTGATGTTCTTCTTTTAAGGGTAAACAATCGTGCATTACTATAGAGCCATTTTTATTTAAGCATTTTAATGAATTTTTTACATCTCTGTAAACTTGTTCGTTTTCGTGCAAACCATCAATAAAAATAATATCATACTTGACATTGTGTTTTTTAAAATATTCATCTGATGTCATACGATATTTTACAGGAACTTTTGAACTATCCCAATCTTCTCGCATCTCATTTTCCCATTCATCTTGCATTGGGTCTACTCCTCTTTTATCTTTAATTTTTATTTTATTAAAACACCTATTATCTCTAACTCCTATTTCAAGGTAATTTTTATACTTATATTTATTAATTAATGCATTTATTAAATCGTATCTTTTCATATTATTTTTTTTTTAGTTCTTTTTCATAATATTTATTTAAGAAAATAATTATTTCATCTAAAGTTAGCAATCCAATTCTAAAATCATCTAATTTTTGCTTTAATTCACTTCCAAAATTATTTATTTCTTTCATCTAATTTTTTTATATTTTCCATCAATTTATTGTTTTTACCATCAGAATTATTATACGCACCTAAAAAGAAACTAATTACTGTTGATAGTATGCATATCATTATTATACCTACAAAAACCATTCCAAATATTACCATTTTTTTATTATTTATATATGTAAAGCATCTATTTTATTGTAAAAAATATTGTTGTCTAATCCTACCCCTTACTTCTTGTATAGCATCAGACCTATCTATAGTTGCCCCATCAGTTAAACTTTTTTTATTAATGGCAGGTTTAACTACTGAATTAAAGTTTTTAGATAAATACTCATCTATTGCATTATTAATAATAGATTCAGTTAATTTTCCTTTAATTTTTTCTTCATCTAAATCTACATACATAAAATATCTTGGATTATCATTAAAGTATTGAGTGTTAACTATATTTTCTGCTATACTAAATAATTCATACTTATCAGGAAATTTATTGCGATGCCTTTCTATACTGTCTGAATTTTTATGAAATCTTAGCCAATTAGCATTTTGCCAAACTTTGGTTGTTATCCTACCAATACTTTGAAAATGAATAATAATATCTAAATCCGTATGTCTATTAGAGCAAATTGCCCCAACTATATCTGTTGGTAAATGGTCGCCTACATATTTATTTATATCTTCAATTAATAACATACCACCCCTAAAAAAATGTAAAATATCCCAAAGTTGACTAGCTATTTCTTTAAGTGTTAGTCGTATGCCTGTTTCTTCATTAAAAGGTCTAACTCTTCTTATTTCGGCAGTTGGCATAACAGAAAATTTAACTAAATCTTTCATTGAAATAGCCTTATAATCAACGAACTCATCATTAACATCTAATATCAAAACTCTACGAGGCTCTACACCTTTTTCAGGATTACCATATACATATGACTCAATAAGAATCTTGGTTTGATAGGTTTTACCAATTCCTTTCTTACCTACTGCCATACCTAATTTTGGTTCTCTCATTTTATTTTATTTGTTAAATACTGATTTCTTTTTAATTTTGCCCTCTTTATATGTTATTGCCATAAAATCTTCTTTATAATAGATATAACTATCAACAAATACATTTTTTTGTGCAGTTATCTCTATTTCTGTATTGTGAATGTCAACTCTTGTTTTATTTATACCTACAATAGTTTTTAGTTTATCAGAAGATGGGTATTTTTCATATTCTTTTAATGATTCACAATATTCTTCTAATAATTTAACATATTTTTTTCTTGTTTCTAATTGTTCTTCAAGCCTTTTCTTTGTTTTTTCTAAAGAGTTTTTTTGTATTAGTTTTTTGTCCACATATTTTTGAAAATCTTTTGGAATTTGAAAGTACGCTTCTTTTTTTTCTTTAGATACTTTTGAAATATTTTTTTTAAAATCTGTCATTTTATTTTTCTGTGTTATTAGATAATACATAAAAGTGGTTTATTTGAGGGGCTATATAATATATTTTATCTGTTACTTTTATTTTTTCTGTTTTCTCGGTTAATTGCAAAAAGAACCTCCAATCTTCTTCGTGTCCTTTATTATCAAATAAAAATTTGTGTTCATTATAAAAAGATGTTTTGATAGCAAAATTAATACCCATATTTCCTGCTTGTAAAATATTATTGCCTCTATTTGGTATTATATTTTCATCTTGTTTCATTCTTAATACTACTAAATCAAAATCTTTATCTAACTCTTTACTATGACCTGTAATTAAATAATCATCATCATCAACAAAAACTATCCAATCACTATCAATTACCTTTTTTAATCCTTCATTTCTATTATATCCTGCACTATCTTTATTTCCAAAAATTAATAAATTATGATTTACATTTTCTTTTTGAATAGAGGCAATAGTTCTACTTAAAGTAGGTCTATACAATGTTGGTATTATATAATCTATTTTCATTATTTATAATCTTTTCCAAAAACTCCCCAATTAGAATTTTTGTGTCTACATATTATTCCTGTATGTGCATAAATTGGGACATTTTTAGCATATAAATCATTTATCCAAACTACATCAGGAAACCAACTCGCTCCTTCTATATGTCTAAAAGGAAATTTTGAAAATATAGGTCTTGCAATAAGAACACAACCTAAACCTACTGAAAGAGTTTTTTGAACTTTACCATTAATCATAAAATTGTTGTACCCACCATATATACAATGTCTGTATTCATCTATATCTGAAGATATTCTATTGAGCATAGGAACTCTTGATTCATTATCACTTAATTGATATAAGGCACCTATAATAGGCTTTTTCTCAAACATTAATTGTTCTATAATATCATTTGGAGGAAAAACATCAGTTTCAAGATGAAGAATATAATCGTAATTATTTCTCATAGCATATTGTCTACATAACTCGTGGCTTATCGCTACTCTTGACAATACTGAGTCTTTATTACTATCATCAGTAATATTTATACACTTAAATCCTTTTGATTTAATTTCTTTACTAAAATCTTTTGTTAAAGAATTATCTGCAAGAAATACATCATAATCAGGATAAGAAAAATTATTAACATTCTCAGCCCACTCATCAAAACAATATTTTTTTACATCTGATTGTGGAGCACATACTAAAACTCTTTTCCTTCTATAGCCCATTAAACTATTCTTTTTTCTTAAACCTTCCTCTTGGTCCTCTATCTACATTTTTGTTGTAATGAGGATGTAAGTTCTTTTGTGCCCTTTGAATTTTAACTATTCTGCTATCTTTTGCTCCATCACTAAAAACTTTAAATTTTCCCTTGATTGAACAATAATAATAAATAGAAATTCCAAAAAGAACAATAGATACTAAAAAAATAAATGTTTTCATATTTTCATTTTTGGTTAATACTAATTTTAATTATCTTATATATCATATTATTTTTCTTCCGTTTCCATAGCATCAGACATATCAAATCCTTTATTCAAATCTACTTCATCCACTTCAATTATTGTTGTTTTGCTTTCTTCTTCGGTTGGCTCTAACTTAATTTTCTTTTTTGGTCTACCTCTTCTTTTCTTTGCAGGTGTTACCAATATTTCATCATCCATATCATCGTGCATTGTTAATGGCTCTTGAGATATAATTTCCTCTTCTACTATTGGTTCGGGTGTAGGAGGAGTTGGTGTAGGTTCGGTAGCAGTTGGCTCTGTTGGTTTTTCAGCAGGTGGAGGAGTAGCATTTGGAGGAGGTGAACTTGCGTTATATTGTGGCTGAACGCTTTGTCCATACATTTCAGACATAGTTTTTAATGCTTGAGTAAGAGATTTCTTAAATGCATATAATTGGACTCCTTTTGTTAAAATATCTTTTCCAAAAGATACTGCTAAAAATTGTTCATCAGTTAAACCATATCCTCTTGATGAAAAAACTCTTATCATAACAGGTCTAACACTTTCTATAAATTCATCTTCTACAACAAGAACTTCGGTAACTTGCCTGTTAAACTCTCCTATGAATTCGTGTACTGATATAGTTTGAGTTTGAGAAATAGGTATTCTCATATCAGGATTTATCTCTCCTTTAATAGCTTTTTTAACTATTTCCTCTTCCCCTAATGTAAAATATTTTTGTCCAAAAGTATGGGCAGATTTGTAACCCTGTAAAAATGTATCTACCATTAGAGTAGCACTATCATCAGCATCTTTCTTACTATAATCCTGTAAATCTTCATTTACAAATGGGTCATCACTACCAAATCCTGATTTAGGTTTTGATGGTTTTGATGGTTTTGATTTTGGCTTTTCATCTTCGTAATCATCCTCTTGCAATTCATCTAAGTTAGGCTGATGATAAAGAGGCTCGGGAATACTTTCTATTGTATTAGGGTCAAATGATACTTTTGGCTTTGTATAATCTCTCTGTATAACAGGCTCATCAAAAGGGTTAAAGTTTTCAGGTGTACTTAATTGTGAATAATCCAATGTAGTTTTTTCAGCCATATTATTTATTATTTTCAACGAAAATTACTATCTCGTTGTTTATTTTAGTTAATTTATTTTGTTGTTTTTTTTCTTCAGGAAATTTAGGGTTTAAATTTTCCATATATCTCATATCCCTACTAACAGTAGCTTTATTTAATTTGAGATTTTGAGATATTTGAGATTGCGACCAATTAATATGGTGTCTAATTAATAAGACTAACATTGCCCTTGCTTTTGTTCTTACTCCAAACTTTCTGCTTTTTCCTAGAAATAATTCGCTCTCTGATATATTAAAATTTTTGCAAGTTTCTTTAATAATAAATGCTAAAATATTATCTTTAGTTTCATACCCTTCACTTAATCCATTATCAATAATTTTTTTTGCTTTTTCTATTCCTTTCTCATCAACAAGTTTCATTAATTTTTTAATAAGTTCAAAAGAATTGGTATGTTTCACGAATGAATAATGTTATTTTAATAAATAATTACTAATTACAACAAAAATAAAAAAATAAATTGCAATTACAACTTATTTACTTGTAAAATTATTTGAGGCTCACCTTCTTGAAAAAAATAGTGGATTTGTTGTATATGCTTAACACTATCATCTTCTATTTTATTCATTCTTTTAAGTAAATCACATAATACTTTCTGCCAAAAGAACGCTTTATTATCTAAATCAAAATGACTATTTTTATCCGATTGATAGCCTATTGATATACTTAAATTTTTTCCGAGTTCAGGGCAATCTTCTAAATGAGGTCTTAGAAATTGTTTAGCTTTATCAACTACTTGTTTTCTCACTTGATAATGAACACTACTATAAAATAAATTTGCAGTTAAGTAATAAGTAGATTTTTTATTCTTACCCAATATTACTTTTTCAATAGGGAATGGTATTATTTTTCTATAAATCATATAAAAAAAAAGTCAGGCATCCAAGCCTGACCGAATTCTAAGGAATAAACACTTTGTAAAAACGAGTAGTTTAAGCCACAAATATATAAAAAAAAATTAGAAACAAACATTATTTTTTAATTTTATCATTATTTAATTATTTCCAAAATTGTATAGTTATAATACAAAATGCTAATAATATACTAATACTTGTTTTTAGATTTATTCCTTCATCCATTAGATAGTAGTTTAATATTGTATTTATAATTAGTCCTAAAGAAAAACCTACAAACTGAATAGACCACAAAGAACCATTTAATGATAAGAAACCATACTTAGTGGCACTAATCATTATATAAGATATTGTTACCCCAAATGTAAGTGATATTACTAAAGGGTTTTTTTCAAAAGATGCCCATAGAAATTGACCATTAGTTTGAGTCCATATTAAAATACCTCCTAATGTATATAGTAATGTAAATATTAAAAATTTACTCATATAATATACTTTCTATGATTTAATTTCCACTAATTACAAAAACTTTAATCCTCTTTCATTTACTTCTTTTATAGCTTCAAAATGAGCCAATGAAATCCTGTAACTTCCTTCATCACTCATTAAAACTTCTGCCTCCTTAATATTAGTCATAAATCCATTTTCAGTTAAAACAGAAGGCATTTTAGTATATTTAAGAACATAAAAATTAGAACTCTTAACTCCTCTATCTCTCCAATCCATTTCTCCAACTATATTATTTTGAAATATTCCTGCTAATCTAAAACCTTTATTAGATTTAGGAAAATGATAAGTAGATATGCCATTTGCATTATTCCAACCTTTACCATAAGCATTATGATGTATAGATAAATAAATGCAGTTAGGTGTTTCCTGAGATATGTTATTTGCCTTTTTAACTCTATCTGATAATGAAATATCTTTCCACTCTTCTGAAATTACACTATAACTAATATTATTTTCATCCAATAACTTCTTTAATCCTTTTAGAACTTGCCTATTTCTAACACCTTCATAAAGATATTCTCCATTATACTTGCTTGAAGAAGGAAATTGAGGACTTCTTTTACCTCTCGTTAAATATTCCCCTGTTTCAGGATGTAAACCTCCGTGTCCTGCATCCAATAACCAATGAAAATTATTATTCATTCTTTTATTTTTGAGGTCCGAAAGGCATATTAGTAGGTGCTTCAGGTAAACCTCCAAACACTTCATTTTCATTTACTGTTTTTGGTGGAACTTGTGATTCTCTTTGACTTCTATTCATACCCCCTTGCTGATTGGGATGATTCATATAATTTTTGATAGGACTTTGACTAATTCCTTCAGATATATTATTTGCATTAAAATATTTTTTCTTAAAATTCTCATCATTTATTATACCTTGGGCTAATTGTAATCCGAAAATTTCATCCGAAGGAAAATGAACTCCTAAAATACATCTTGATTTAGCACATTTATCAGAGAATTTAGTCAATACATCTTGTTGGTCAGGATAACGAAAACTCAAAACATCAGCAAAAACTTTACTTTGAACCGTATGTCCTGAAGGATAAGATGGAGATTGACCTGAAACTGTAGGCATTGGATTTAAAGGATATGAAAGTATATTAGCTAATTGATATGGTCTTATTCTATTGTAATAATACTTTAACTTCATTATAATAGGATTTATATCTTTATATAATCCCTTAACAAAACCTTCAGCATTAGAAACTCCACAATTTTGTGCCATTTCTACTAACATAGATGATAAATCATCATCAAATTTTATACTTAATTCTACAACTTTATCGTGTTGTAGCTTTTTCATTTCTTCTCTTATTTTTTCTAATTCTTTTTTTGCATATTCTCCATCGTTATTTGGATAAGGCTTTTGCATATAATGATTAGCTATATAATCATAATCACCTTCTTCTCTAATTAGAATATCTTGAGCAGCATTTGGATTCCCATAAGTTAATTCATTAACAGGAATTAAACCATATTTTGTTTTAGGTGATTTAGAATTTATAGACATATATGAGTTTTTAGTATTATTTCTTTTTCTATTTCTAGCCATTTAAATAATTAAAAAAAGTAATCAAACAAACCTCCCTTTTTAGATTCTTCTGCTTGTGCTTGTGCTTTGGCTTGTGAATTAGCTATAGCAGTTGACTCTTCAATTGCCCTTTGCTCTTCCCATAATCTTTCTTCTTTTTTTAATCTTTCATTTTCTGCCAACCTTTTAGCATCCTCTTCTTCTTGTTGTTTTTTTAACACTTTAGATTCTTCTTCTATTTTCTTCTTTTTTTCTTCATCTAATTTTGCCTGTTGAAAAGTTGTGTTCATATCTTCATAAATTTGAACACATACAGATTTAGAGAACCTATTAAGTTTATTTATGTCAATTTCGGACATTACATACTCTTCTCCTTTTTTATCTGCTCTTGATTCTTTTAAAGAAATTCCTCTTAACATATGATTGAAATCTGTTAAGTAATTTTGAGCCTCAGGACTGAGGTTGGTTTTTTGAAGATTATTCTGCTCCATTAAAACTTGGTGTGGGTACATAGTGTAAAGTTTTTAGTTATTAATTATTTTTTTGAACCGATTAATTTTGCTAATCGGCTCTTAATTTTGTGAACCGGGTCTTAATATTCCCGAATCTATATCTGCTCTCAATTCTTGTAATTTTCTTATCAAATCTTTAAGTAAATTATTTGCATCTTTCTTATATTGTATCATTTCAACACAATTCTTAACAATAGACTCTATATTAAATGCAATAGCTTTTTGTTCAGTTTTATTTATCTTTTGACCTGAATCAGATTTGTTTTCAATGGTTTCTGCTTCATTTTTTAGTGATGCACTTGGCTTTAAACTGCCATCTGATACTGCTTTTCCTGATTTAATGTTTTTTTTTGTTGTGCTTTGAGATTTTAAATAACTTCCTCTCATTTTTTCAAGCATTTTCATACACTCTGCCTGAGTCATTGAACCTGAAATTGTTTTTTCAGCTTTTGGTTTAGCCTTTGGTTTTGGTTTTAAAGATTCTTCCAAAGCAATAATTTCATCATTAATCTTTGTAATATTTACTTCAAATTTTTTAACCATACCATCTTTTCCTTTAGCCAAGAAATTATCTCTCATTCTTTCTTGTGTCTTGAGATTTTTTTGTAATTCTTCTATTTTTGTTTTAGACATTTTGCTATTGTTTTATTTTACAAATATATTATTTTTTAAAATAATTTAACACATTTGTGAGATTAATTTATCATTTCAACTATATTACACCGATTTTACTAATATATTATTGATTATTTTTTGTATAGAATCATACCTAATTAAATTCATATTTTTTTCATCTTGGCTCATACTATTGTCTAATATTTTTTTGCTTATTTTTAACTGATTATATAACCAATCTAATTTAAAGTTATTAGTTTTTGTTTTGCCCCCTTTTGAATAATATGGGTTAGTCCTCTCTTGCCTTAACCAATCCTCTCCATCTGTTTTATCATCTTTATAACCCGTTGGTGGCTCTACAACTTCTGCCTCTACATTCATTAAGTTGGTATATCCTCTTTCATTAACCCATTTTTTTGCAAGTTCTTTTGCCTCTTGCTCATTTAAAGCATAACCCCCAATACTTTGCTCGGCTTCATCCTCAAATGTAAAACTAATCTCATAGTATTGTTTAGTGTCGTGTTTATCTACCTCCCCTCCTTTCTTAAAAGAAAATTCATCTTTCATCTTAATCACTTCTTTTGCTGATATTTTAAAAACTACATTTTCTTTTAATTCAGCATAACCATCAAGCTCAGTATATCCACCTCTTTTCTTTTTACTTGTATCATATTTAACAATCGCATATTTACTTTTTGGATATTCTTTAGAACTATATATTCCATCTTCACTTTTAAGATAATCAAATAGGTTGTTCATAGCTTGAGTAAATTTTAGAGAAACATTTGGCACTCCTCTATTTGTTGTATAAGAACCTAATTCTAACCATCCTATATAATTATTTTCTATTCTATAATAAATCTCCCTTTCAATCTCCCCACCTTTAGCCATCATTTTTTTTATTGCTGACACCTTTTCTGTCATTCCACCCTTTTCCATTTTAAGTTCTTTGGCATCTACTTTGGCTGCTTTACCTCCCATTACTGCACTATATACTCTTGCTTGAGCCCATTGCTCTTTAGACTTAACATTAGGTCTAACACTTGAGGGATTTGTTTTATATGCCCCTATACCTTTATTATATATCTTTTGTATTCCTTTTTTTGAAACTCCTGTATCTTCTGAAATTTCTGATAATGAATTTGACTCTTCTAAATCATTTCCATACTTTTTGTTATATTTCTGTTTCCAAGTTTTTGCTTCTTTGGTCTTGCCACCTTTTGCATAATCTTCAGGGTTTATCTCTATCAACCTTTCTACATATTTTTTTGCTTCTGAAAGAGTTTCAAACTCTCCCTTTAAATCCTCTACTTGTCCATACTCATTCTTTCCATAAACCAACCAATATCCTCTCCTTTCAAAGTTATCTCCCCAATCTCTTTCATAAAACTTACCTTCTCTATGAATTAACCAATTTCCATTTTCAGAAATATATCCTCCCACATTTTCATAGGCACTTTCACTTTCCATAGTAGAACTCCACCCATCATCTCCTATGTTTTTTTTCCATACTATCCCACCTTTAGCATATTTAAAACCTTTATCAAAATCTGCTTCCTCTAACTCTTCCTCTAATACTTCAGGATTCTTACAATGAAACTTTATATGGTTAGCATAGTCATCTAATGTAACTATTCCATTATTATTTAAATCAAAATGCTCGTGCAATTCATCTTTAGTTATGTTGTTGGGATTTTTAGGAAATTTTTTATACATTATTTTATTTCTTTTTCAATTTATCTAATTCTTTTTTCATTTCTTTTTTAATATAATCATCTTTTTCTTCAGAAATCATTTGCTCTATCATTTTAATGTCCTCATCTTTTTCTGAACTAACCTCACCTCCTTTTTTAAACTCTTCTTTTTTCATTTCTATTTTGTCTTTAATTACAATAGGAGCATCTTCAAATTTTATTTTTTTGCCAAAATGACTAATGTCTGAAGGAAATTCATTTCTATTTCCTACAAACATATCCATACTCGTATTAGGCATATTTTGAGTATTCATATCATATACATCCCTATCAATAATAACAGTATAATTACCATCATCATCATATTGATATATTTCAATATAACTCATATCTAATTTACCTCCGTGCTCAAGCAGTTCTGCCCCACTATTATCAGTAGTTATTATTACATTACCAACTTCTTTTCCTGATGTTTCTCTAATTTTACTTTTAAGTTCTTCTAATTCTTCTTTACTCAATTCAAATTTATTAACATTTCTATCAGAAACATCTAATACAAAACTCCAACTTGTATTTCCTGATTTACTTAAAATACCCCTTCCTGTTGATGCATCTATTTCTCCCCACTTCTTATCACTCTGTATTCTAATAATATTAGTTTTTCCTGTTATAGGATATACGATAAAGTCTTGTGGCTTTCTCATACCTTTTACCTTTAAATCAAAAGATAATGTTCCCATATAGTTTTTATGATAGTTTGTTATAGGTGATGCAGTTTCTCCACCCTCTGCGTAGGTAGAGCCACTATCTGTGTTATGGATTTTTGTAATAACCTTTGCATCAATATTTTTAGATATAAAATTTTGAACTGCTACTTCGTTTTTTTTCATATAAATTCTACCTTTCATAGTATTATTAGATGTGTGTTTGATTTCTCCAACAACAATATAAATATCTATATCCCGATTGTACTTTTTAAAATTATCTGATAATAACGAACCACCACCTATTGCAGTATAGCCTTGATTAGAATACATTTCAAGT
>TARA_R110000868_G_scaffold10904_3_pt1 | contig 25466 bp, 27 predicted proteins | sample TARA_R110000868 | Tara Oceans TARA_R110000868 (sample SAMEA4397489) | marine metagenome | biome: Polar Biome; feature: [SRF] surface water layer (ENVO:00010504); material: water (ENVO:00002006), including particulate matter (ENVO:01000060) such as... | depth 5 m | reverse complement strand
GCCAGGCCGGATAGGCGCTCGCAAAAAGGCTTCATGGCATCGCTGAACATGAAAGGCACCAGTCCAGCCTGGCGCGGCACCAGCTTCAGGCCAAACTGCTCGGCCAACTCATAGCCTATCCCCGAGCCACCGAGAGTGGGCACCGAGAGTGCACCAGTGGCGACCACCAACGCGTTGCAGTTCAGGCGTTGTGCGCGTCCGTCTTGCTCTAGATGCAGACGGTAGCGCAAAGGGCTGGCAGCATCATTTAGCGGCTCAAGCCGCTGCAGCTCGCATTGGGTGCGAATCTCGGCGCCGGCGTTGATACATTCGTCTTCCAGCATCGCGACGATCTGCTTGGCGGAGTCTTTGCAGAACAGCTGGCTGTGTTTACGCTCCTCATAATCGATGCCGTGCTGTTCGACCAGTGCGATGAATTCCCACTGGTTGTAACGCTTGAGCGCCGATTTACAGAAGTGCGGGTTGCGCGACAGAAAGTGACTTGGCTCCACCACCTGATTGGTGAAGTTGCAGCGGCCGCCACCGGACATCAATATCTTCTTCCCCACCTTGTTGGCGCGCTCCAGTACCAGCACACGCCGACCACGCTGGGCGGCAGTAAAGGCGCAGAACAGGCCGGAGGCACCGGCGCCCAGTACTATCACGTCAAAGTCGGTAGAAGATTTAGACACGGCTGACATCTATTTTGGGGTGGCTGGTTTGGCGCGGATTCTAGCATTGTTGTTGGTGTCGCGGCTGCGCCGAATCAGCTCATCGCCGCGGGTATGCTGCGGGTTTTTGCAGAGACGATCGTAGAGCACCAAATTGACTGTGGCGGCGAGGTTGAGGCAACCCACTGTAGGTATGTAAACCACCGCATCGGCGCGATCAATCAGCGACTGCTCCAGAGTGCCGTCTTCAGGCCCAAACAGATAAAGCGCGCGCTCCGGGTGAACGAAGTCTGGCAGCGCTATGGCGCCTTCAACCAGTTCGATGCAGACCACCTGAATGGCGGGCGGTAAAGCGTCCAGCATGCTCTCAACCCGGGTGACCGGGATGTGCCGGCTGACCTGCTGGGTATCGGTGCTGTATCGCGCGGCGCGATCATGCCGTGTGCCGGTATAACGCACGGCATCGGCGCTAAAACAGCCGGCAGCGCGCATCACGGCGCCCACGTTGGTCGGACTCTTTGGGTTACTCAGGCCAATCAGTACCTGGGGATCATTCATCGACTGTTCCATCTGCTACGGGGCTAAATTGTCGCGCCGGGGCTGGGCAAGCGGCGAGCTGCGGGTAGAATACAGGCTTTCGCGCCCGCGCTCAGCGCGCTTGGGCGGATACCGTTTAATCAGGATGCCGTCATGCCGCAAGAACCCAGCGAAATCAAACACACAGACCCGTTGCACGGAGTAACACTCAAGGCGATTGTCGAAGCGTTGGTTGATCAGTTTGGCTGGGAGGAGCTGTCGCGGCGCATTCCCATCAACTGTTTTATCAGCCAGCCGAGCGTTAAATCCAGCCTGACATTCCTGCGTAAAACGCCCTGGGCGCGGACCAAAGTTGAGTCGCTTTACATCGAGTCGTTGCGCTAACAGGCTGATTAGCCCGCTGCGTCGGCAGGAACCCACCCTAGGGTAATAGCGGCCAACAGTAGGTAGCGGCCGCCCTTGGCCAGGGTCACAATCAAAACGAAACGCCACAAGGGTTCGCGCATTAGCCCAGCAACTATGGTCAGCGGATCACCGATAAAGGGTGCCCAGCTCATCAACAGCGACCAGTAGCCCCAGCGGTGATAGGTAGCCTGCGCGCGGTGCAGTTGTTTGGGTTTGAGCGGGAACCAGCGCTTGTGCTGCAGTTTCTCAATGTAGAGGCCCAGCACCCAGTTCAATACTGCGCCCAGCACGTTACCGGCGGTGGCGACCAGCAACAGCATCGAGGTCGGGTAATGACCTTGCAGCAGCATTGCGACCAAGGCAAATTCTGATTGTGCAGGCAACACGGTAGCGGCGCCAAACGCGATCAGAAAGAGTCCAGCGTAACTTGTTAGTTCCCACATGCGGCAGATTCCCGGTACAGTGCCGCCAGCATACCGGATTGCCTGAGGTTGCCGAGCTTCAGGCCATCGCCCACCGCAAGATGACCTGTGTTAGTGCCTTTAAAGCGGCGAAATAGACGGTTTTCTAGCTGATTGCGCAAATTCTTGCCGAATCTCTCTCGCATGGGTTCACCTAGGCGGGCAAAGGGCGAATAATCGGCGGCTTTGCCAACTCCCTGACAGGAACACTGCATGTCTGATTCGTCGCTGGAAGCCCGATCCCCCGCAGCTGAAGTGCCAGCGAAAGTCGCTTCTTGGTTGATTTTGTTGGCACTGGCGATCGGCGGCTTTGCCATAGGCACCGGCGAATTCGTGATCATGGGTTTGATGCCGGATATGGCGGCTGATCTGCACGTCAGCGAACCGCAGGTCGGTCACGTTATCAGTACTTACGCCATCGGCGTGATGGTGGGTGCGCCGGTGTTGGCGATTTTTGGCGCGCGCTTGCGCCGGCGTAACCTGTTGCTGCTGTTGATGGCGTTTTTTGCCGTCGGCAATGTGGGTAGCGCGTTGGCGCCGGGTTATCACAGCTTGATGGTGGCGCGTTTTATCGCTGGCCTGCCGCACGGCGCTTATTTTGGTGTTGCTGCCTTGGTTGCTGCGTCGTTGGTCGCGCCGAACAAACGTGCTGCCGCGGTCAGTCAGGTTATGCTGGGCCTGACCGTGGCCATTTTAATTGGTAACCCATTGGCAACCATGTTGGGGCAGTCGATCAGTTGGCGTTATGCCTTTGTCGCGGTGGCCGTGATCGCGCTGTTGACGATCGTGATGGTGGCGATCTTTGTACCGCTTGAAGCACAACACAAACCCAGCAATCCACTGACCGAGTTGCAGGCTTTTCGTCGGCCTCAGGTCTGGTTCGCGCTGGGTATTGGTGCGATTGGCTTTGCCGGTATGTTCTGCGTGTTCAGCTATCTGGCGATGACGCTGTTGGATGTAACCAAAGTGCCTCGCGCTATGGTACCGCTGGCAATGGCGGCGTTTGGTGTGGGCGCGATTCTCGGTAATCTGGCGGGCGGTTGGTTGTTCGAGCGCTTGCAGTTTCGCGCAGTGGGTGTGGTACTGGTCTGGAGCATTATTGTACTGCTGCTGTTTCCGTTGGCGGCGCAGGCCATGTGGAGCATCCTGCTGGCCTCTGTGGCAGTGGGTAGCATGGTGGCGCTATCGCCGCCGTTGCAAACTCGTTTGATGGATGTGGCGGCTGATGCACAGACGCTGGCGGCCTCGGCGCATCACGCCGCCTTTAACATCGCCAATGCGCTTGGGCCTTGGCTTGGCGGCATGGCCATTGTTGCTGGTTTTGGCTGGACCTCGACCGGTTATGTGGGTGCTGCAACGGCGCTCGGCGGTCTGTTGCTTTACTGGCTGGCGCGTCGCCATGAGTCGCGGCATCCGTTGCACGCCGAGGCGTAGCAGGGTTTCGGCCTGCCCGAGGCGCGGTTTTTGCAGGAGCAGGGTTACCCGGCTAAGGTGATATGCAGCCGGGATTTACTCTTTGTGCAAGGATATTGTCTATGCCGCTCCGCAACGCCGTGCAACTGATCTGCTATCCCAACCGTATTGGTAATAATCTCAAGGATCTGCACGCCACCCTTAACAAGCATCTGTCTGATGCCATCGGTGGCGTGCATATACTGCCGTTCTTTCCCTCGAATGCCGACGGCGGTTTTTCGCCGCTGACGCACAAAGAAGTGGACCCGGAGTTTGGAGATTGGACAGATATTGAGCGGCTGGCGGCCGACTACGACCTGTGCTGCGATCTGACCGTCAATCACATCTCTGATGAGTCAGTAGAGTTTCTCGACTTTGTGGATAAGGGCTTCGAGTCAAAGTATGCCGAGCTGTTTGTGCACGTTGAGCGCTTCGGTGAAATCACCCCGGATGATCTGGCCAAGATTCATATCCGCAAGGAGAAAGAACCCTTTCGCGACGTGACCTTCGCTGACGGCAGCACCGGGCGGGTCTGGTGTACTTTCACCGAACGGCAGATTGACCTGAATTACGAATCGCCACTCACTTATGAGTTGATGGAAGACTACATCCGTTTTCTCACCGAGCGCGGCGTAAAACTGCTGCGTCTGGATGCCTTTGGCTACACCACCAAGCGCATCGGGACCAGTTGCTTTTTGGTTGAGCCAGATGTCTATCGTATCCTCGAATGGATCAACGACGTAGCGCTACGCCATGGTGCAGAGTGCCTCCCTGAGGTGCACGATCACACCAGTTTTCAATACGCCATTGGCCGGCGCAACATGCATCCTTACGGTTTTGCGCTGCCGCCGTTGATGCTCTATTCACTGCTGGATGCCAACAGTACCTACCTGAAAAACTGGTTGCGCATGTGCCCCCGCAACATGATCACCGTGCTGGATACGCACGACGGCATCTGCATTCCTGATGTCGAGGGCGTGCTGCCGGATGACAAGATTAAAGGTTTGATCGATAACATCAACGAGCGCAGCGCCGACCCGATCCTGCGTCGCTCGGCGGCCAGGGTGAACAGCGTAGGTGCCATCTATCAGCTCACCTGTACCTTCTACGATGCATTGATGCAGAACGACGACGCCTACATCGCCGCACGTGCCATCCAGTTTTTTTGCCCCGGCATTCCGCAAGTGTATTACGTCGGTTTGCTGGCAGGCTGTAACGATGAAGAGCTGATGCGTGAAAGTGGTGAGCTACGCGATATTAATCGCCACTATTACAGTTTGTCAGAGGTGGATGACGCGATAGAGCAGCCGGTGGTTCAACGGCTGTTGAAGTTGATGCGTTTTCGTAGCAATTACCCAGCCTTCGATGGCCGCTTCGAACTGAACTATTCCAACGATAGCAGCGTCGCCATGGCCTGGCGGCATGGCGAACACTACTGCCACCTGACAGTGGACCTGCGTTTCAAAACAGTGCGAATCCGCTATCGGGACGAACATGACCTAAGCGAGCAGAGCCTGGTTGGTTGATCGGCGGGTTAAAGGTTGTTGAGTCGATCTGATTCGATATTAGCGGGGCGTGCATAGGCGCGTTCGACGTAGCGCTCAAAGACCGAGCGCTTTTCAATGCTCTCGAACATCATGCCCCAGCCAAGCTGAGACGCAATATACACATCGGCAGCGGTGAACAGTTCGCCGCACAGCCAAGGGCCTACCTGCAGGGCGCTCTCTATGGCATTGAGGACGTCAGCATAGCTGCCAAACCCGGCCATCTGGCTGCGGCCTTCAGGCACTTCCCAGCCTAGGGATTTTGCCGTTACGGCGGTTTCCAAGGGTCCGGCGGCGAAAAATAACCAGCGCAAATAGGTGGCGCGGCGCGGATCGTCCACCGCTGGTGCCAGGTGGTTTGCCGGGAATCGATCGGCTAGATAGGCGCAAATGGCCGCACACTCGGTCACGACCACTGAACCGTGTACCAGCGCGGGTACCTTGCCCATCGGATTGATTGCCAGGTAATCGGGGCTCTTCATTTGCTCGCCATATTCGAGCCATACGGTTTCGTATGGCGTGCCGGTCTCTTCCAGCATCCATTGGGCGATGCGCCCGCGTGATTGTGGGTTGGTGTAGAGCGTCAGGCTGGTCATGGATTGGCTCCTGGCAGAGTGGCGAGTTAAACCAGCATAGACCGTTCTTGCGGTTTTTCTTTAAGCCGCGAGTATTTGCCAAAGACCGATGCAGCTGATTACCAACAGGGTAATGCCCAGCATGCGAAAGAACTTGCTGGTCTCACCTTTGAGCATATGGTCGTGGAAGCGCAGGCCGATGAAATGACCCACGGTGACGCAGGGCAGCAACCACAGATGGTGGATCAGCTGCAGGTCGACTTCAGCGTAGATAAACGCAGCCATCTTGATGGCAACCAGAATGAACCAGAGTGCGAACAGCGTATCCCGCAGTTTCTCTTTGGCCACATGTTGCGCCGCTACGGCGATGATCAGCGGCGCACCGATTAATGAGGTACCGCTGACGTAACCGCCCAGCATCAGAAACAGGGTATCCACGACCTTGCTGTTGCTGCGAAAGGGCCGGTTTAGAATGTAGGAGACTGAATAGGCGCCGACAATGCAGAAAATGATGATGCTCATCACACTGGCTGGCAGGGTCAGCAAGCCCAGCACGCCGATCATTTTCGGCACTATCATAATGCCCAGCATGCGCCACAGGTAACGCCAGTCCACGGTGCTTTCGCGCGCCTGGCCATCGGTTTGGGGCGCACGCTTGCGGTTGTTCATGAAAATAGTGAGCGAAGAGAATATCAGTAGATGCGCTGCAATCAGCGGCAGAAATACCAGCGGGTCGTTATCTACCAACAGCAAAAAGGGCAGCGAGAGTACTGCGCCGCCAAAACCCAGACCTGAGCGCACAAACCCGCTCCAGACAAAAATCAGACCAATCAAGGCGAGTTGGTACAGCGACAGATCAGACATGAGGCTCCGCGGCAGGGATGCAGGATAGGCGCGCAGTTTAACGGTCGGGTAGGGCCGGCAACAATGGCTGGCACTGCAACACACCGGTGCGACAGCTGTTAGCGGCAGTAGCCGAAGTTGCGGTTGTCGAGATGAAAATGATTGGCGTGTGGAGCGTTGTAGTCCGGACCCAGAACGGTGCCGAAGTAATCGCAGGCGGCGTCGTGAGCCTCGTGCAGAAATAGCGATTTGTTGGCGGCCGCTTGGTTGCTCCAGTCCTTGAGTACGCTGACCTGCACGCCGCTGCGGGTAGTAAAACCAGCCACATCGAAAGCGGCTGCGCTGGCGTGCTCGCTGCGCCGCGCATTTTCGCGGTGATAAATGTTGCGGCAGGCAAAGGTGCCGAAGTGCTCGATCCGGGCCAGGGGAGAGCCCAGGTGTTGCTCGGCTAAGGGCTGCAAGCGCTGGCGCTCAAACATCAACCAACTGACTGCGACCGGGCAGGTTAACGTGAAGGGCGCATTGAAGCCCACACTGGTCCGCTCTATACGCACCACATTGCTCAGTGGGCAGCCTTTAACGGGAGTGTAATCCGCTAGGGGCGTGTGCTTTAGGGAGTCGTCGGCAGCACTATCAAGCAATGCGAGGCACTCTTGAGGCGAGTTTCGTAACTGCTGCAGTTTCCAGCGAGTGACCGGCGTGACGGGGTCATTCAAGCTGATTGGTGTGCGCGGGTTCCACTCGGGAGGAAGGCTCCACCATGGTTGCAGTAATGCGAACAGGATTAGCAGCAGTAGCAGGCACAAAAAGGCATTAAAACCAGATTGGAACAGGCGCATGCCTTAGTCGCTCCGGTGCAACGCCAGATCGGTTTGGCTAAATAATTGAAATTCATCGGCCTGCTCAGCGTAATCCCAGCGCTCTACGCAGCACTCATGTAGCCCCTCATGGCACCCATGGCGTATCAGGTTTACCGAGTTGGGAATACTGCCCCGTACTCGTTGCGATACCGCAGTGCCTGCTTGCGCCGTCCAGCCGGTGCGGGGGCTATGTTGCCCGGTCAGAGGGCGTATGTAAGGCAGATGAATATGCCCGGCAAGCAGCAAATCGAGCCCCGCATCCACCCATTCCGGAATCGCCTGCGCTCGGCCGATCAGCAGGTTGGACTGGTCTGATTCCTCGATGGCACGTACCGGATGGTGCTGCATGACAATACGCAGTTGTTCCGGTTTCGCCTGTCGCAGACGCTGAGCAACCCGGTCTATCTGCGCTGCGGTTACCTCGCCGTTTTTGTGCCGCGCTGGTTTCGTTGAATTGACGCAGACGACCAGCAGTTGCTCGGTCTCCAGCACCGGTTCCAGCTCCTGTCCGAACTCCCGGGCGTAATTACGATAGGGATAAAACAGCCGGGCGAACACATTAATGATCAACGGAATGTCATGATTGCCGGGCACGGTCAGCACCGGCGCGGGCAACTGGTCGGTGAAGGCGCGCGCGGCGGCGAACTGGCTAGGTCGCGCACGTTGCGTGATGTCGCCGCTGAGCAGAATGTGATCAGGCTGGTGTTGCTGTGCCAGGCGCAACAGCGCGGCGGGAACCTTACTTTGCTCGGTGCCAAAATGCGGATCTGAAATATGCAGTAAACACGTCATGCGCGCTCCCGTTGTGCGTCGTCGCGAGGCACCAGCAACGGCAAGTATTCTTCAGGCACGCGAAACTCTAGCGGCGCACGCAACCAGAATATTTCGCCATCCATTGCCACTTTGATGCGTTTGCGGGTTGGGCCCAAGCGTACTGTCATCTTCTTGAAGCCGAAGCTGATTAGATTGTCCGCTTCACCCATGCGGCTGAGCAGCCCACGCGCGACAAGCCCGTAGAGTGCGAGAGTACTTAGTGGTTTGGCGGTCATCGCGACCAGATGATCGCGCTGTAGCTCGACCTCCTCATGCACGCCAATATGTTCGAGTTGCAGAGAATTGTTACCCACGACAATCGTCTGGGTGCGCAAAGTACGGGTTTTGCCTTCAAAATCGAGCTGCACCCAAAGCTGGCGATGGGCACGAAACAGCGTGACCATGGCCGACCATAATGCCACCCAGCGACTGCGACCGTAGCGCTGCTTATAACTCTCCCGGTCTTCCAGCAGCGTGGGATACAAACCCAGGCTGGCGTTCACCAAAAATACCTTGTCGTTGAGCATGCCGACCTGCACCGGCTGGATTACCGCGTCGAGCATGCAGCGGGTAGCGGTTTCCGTATCCTGCGAAATGCCATAGGTACGACCGAAATAATTGAAGGTACCCTGCGGCAAAATAGCAAAAGGCAGGCCGGTACCCAGCACCGCGTTGCTAACGGCATTTAGAGTGCCGTCACCGCCAGCGGCAACCACTACGCCTCGATTGGCTTTGGCTAGCTCCACGGCTTGTTGTGCTGCTGCAGCCAAGCCGTCACCCCCTTTGACTTTGAGCAGCTTGAATTGACGGCCTGCAGCATTCAGCACCTTGCTGATACTGTCTTGCACCTCGTCACCTTGGTGCTTACCGGAGCCCGTATTGAGCACTATGTAGAAGGTTTCATCACCGCGCAGTTCGGGTAAAGGCGCAGCTGAATTTGATAAAGCTGAATTTTGAGGCATTCCGTTACCCTGAAGGAGGCCATCAGCAGCCAAGCACGCTTAGCCTAGTGGCGCCGAGATGTTGAAATGAGTGTCTAGTGCTTAGGTCTACCAAACGCGTGATGGTTCCCTTGGCCGGGCCTGTGTTGCGCCCTAAAGCAAAGGCATTGCTAATAGTTAATATGGTGCCTTAAGCATAAGTTAAGCTGCAGCGCCCATATTCCACAGGACATTAAGCCAGTACAGGGAATTTCTAATCATGACACCCGCTCCAGCCCGATATCACCGTTTGAACATGAGCCTTCACTGGCTGATGCTATTGTTGATCGCTGCGGTTTATGCCTGCATCGAACTTAGGGGTAACTTTCCCCGTGGCAGCGATACCCGCGATCTGTTCAAACATTTGCACTTTGCACTTGGCATGAGCGTATTTGTTCTGGTGTGGTTGCGCCTGATCGGACGAGCATTGTACAAGGCACCGGCAATTCATCCGGCCCCGCCAGCGTGGCAAAATCGTATTGCCGGTTTGATGCATGTGGCGTTGTACGTATTGATGATCGGGCTGCCACTACTGGGTTGGTTGATACTGAGTGCGAGCGGCAAAACCCAGATTTTTGAGTGGCTTACGCTACCCTCGCTGATGTCTCCAAACAAAACACTGGCAGGCGACCTGAAGGATATTCATGAGTGGGGCGGCGTAGCCGGTTATTGGCTGATTGGTTTGCACGCAGCAGCAGGCGTCGCTCACCACTACGTCTGGCGTGACAATACTTTCAAGCGCATGCTGCCGGGCAAGTAAAGGCACGCTGCCGGCTCACAGTAGTTGCGCAGCGGCAGGTTTAGCCTGCCAGCACATAGCGGCTGCCACCCAGCTTTTTGGCTTGATACATTGCTTGGTCAGCCCGTTTCAGCAACTGGTCGGTTTCTGCGGCACGTTCTGTCGACAGGGCGACACCAATACTGGGGCTGCAATGCACCGGTTTGCCGTCCAGTTGATAGGGACGCGTCAGCGCAGCGCAGACTTTTTCAGCTACGTTGCAGGCGTCATCTGCGAGGGTAATACTCTCCAGCAGGATCACAAATTCGTCGCCCCCCATGCGCGCGACTGTGTCCGCCTCGCGTACTACTCCACGCAGCCGATCGGCGACTTCCTGCAGCATCAGGTCGCCAACGGCGTGCCCCATGCGGTCATTGATTTCCTTGAAGCGGTCCAGGTCCAAAAACAGCACCGCAAGTTGGCTGCCATCGCGTTCACAGCGAATGCGGGCCACGCTCAGCCGGTCAGCCAGCAGAGTGCGGTTGGGCAGTCCGGTCAGTTGGTCATGGTGTGATAAAAAATGCAGCCGTGATTGCATTTGCACGCGTTGCACTGCCGCAGCGACCTGAGTAGAAACATACTGCAGCAGAGCTTTATCGCCCTCGCCAAAAGCGGGGTAGCTCGTTTGCCGATGCAGTACCAATGCGCCAATGGCTGCGCCTTGTGCGAGCAAAGGTACCCCCAACCAGTTGGGTTGCAGTGCCTGCTCTACTCTGGTGAACCCTTCGATGTCTCCGTAAGCCTGCGTGTGTGCGTCTAAGTCGGTGGGGGGCGGGCCGCCGTCACTACGATGGTAGCGATAATTTATCTCACCGCTTTCCGGATCATGCAGTGCCAGACTGAAAAGGCTCGTCGGCAAGAGGTGATTGACTATCTGCTGCACCTCGCTGCACAGCGTGTTCAGGTCGTTAGCACTGTTGGCCGCCTCTGAAATGGCGTAGACCGCGGCCTGCATGCTCTCGTGCTGCTTGCGTTCGGTAATGTCGCGCGCAACGGCAATGCGCAGGTGGTCCTCCTCCGACCAGCTTGCAGACCACATGATGTGCACTACCACGCCATCTTTTCGCAGATAGCGGTTTTCAAAATGTTTGATCAGCTCTCCGTCGCGCACGTGCTGAGCTGTTGCAAGGGTGCGTTCCAGATCATCGGGGTGAATCAGTTCCATCATATTTCGCCCGATCAGCTCACGCTGGGTATAACCGAAGATGCGCTCGCATGCGGCGCTGATGTAAACGAAGGTTCCTTGTTCATCAACCATACAGACCGCATCCAGCAGCATGTCCACGATATGCGCTGCCAGCGGCATTGGTGTTTTTGAACTCATGGCGTCAACTTACACATAAAGTATGGAGTAGGACCTTCCCGCCGGGCCGTGGAGGACGGTCCGTGTCCTAGTAACATGATGGCATTATAGTGCTATAGGGCTGCGGCGTCGTCAGGCTTTGAGCCTAGTCGTGTGCTCTGACTGGCGGGAAGTTTAATTATCGCATTTATGGGGGGCGCCAGCTCCCAGGCAAGGCTACAGCATTCAGCGTGTGGGCCTAGGCCTCACGGCGTCGAATGTCTGCATTAGCAGTATCGGCAAAACGATGCCGATACAGGCAGCGACCAACACATCGGTTGGCCAATGTACTCCGAGCACCAAACGTGAGGTCGCTACCAGGGCAATCCAGATTCCCGCAAAAACGATGCCTGGCAGCCGCGCCGCAGGCCACAACCTAGCGACACACAGCGCCAGGGCAGTTGCGCAGGCGGCGGAGCCCAGCGTGTGGCCGCTTGGGAAGCTGTAGCCCCAATACTGGTCAGTCTCCCAGAGCGCTGGACGGGCGCGGCCAACGGCCAGTTTCAGACCATATACCAGAAGCGCTCCACTGATCATCGAGCTGCTTAGCAGCAGCGCCGCACGGTAGTGTCGCGCCAATAAGAAGGCCGCAGTTAGTAGCACACCCAGCAGCGTCAGGAACTTTGACGATCCGCTCAGAGTAACCCACTGAAAAAAGCTAACGGTGGCCTGGGAGGCGTGCTGATGGATGTACTCCAGAATGGCGATATCCAGTTCGCTGGTGTGCCCGCCCAGCACTTCTTGGCTGACCTTGATGGCAATGACGGAGAGGCTGAGCACCAGCAATATTGCGGTTCGGCGTTCCTGTAGGGTGCTGTGCCAAGCAGCCATGCGTCGCCGCGTGTAGGTCAGCAGGCTCAGATAAAGCAGGGTGATACTGAGGAGTATTACGCTGAGGTCGATCAGGATGTCTGTCAGCATGCGGTTCCTGTGGCAAAGGATGAATGTAAAGCGGCAGATTTATGCGGTCGGCTTTTCTGCGTACATCGCCTGGTCTGCACAATTGAACAACATGCTGGCACTTGATGCATCGTCCGGGTAGAACGCTGAACCGATACTTACCCCAACGCTCACCAAGGTTCCGCAACTCAGTGTAATGGGCGCACAAACCGCCTGACGTATTTTTTCGCGCAGCCTGGGGATGTCATCACTAGGGCGCGGCGTCTCGAGCACCAGTACGAACTCGTCACCACCCATGCGTGCGACCACGTCATTGTTGCGCACCGTCGAGGTCAGGCGCCTGGCTACCTCAACCAGCACCTCGTCGCCGGCGGAGTGTCCTAGCTGGTCGTTGATGCTTTTGAAGCTGTCGAGGTCAGCCACCAGCAAGGCAAAAGCGGTTTGTTGCCGGTCTGCTCGCGCTTGCGCTTGCACCAAGCGCTGAGCCAGCAAAGCGCGGTTGGCTAGGCCGGTGAGCGGATCATGCATCGCCTGCTGCTCCAGTAGTTGCTGGCTTTTTTGCAGCTGCCGGTTGGTCTGCTCGAGTTCTAACGTACGCTCTGCGACGCGTGCTTCGAGCAGGCGCTCGCTCTCACGTACGTTTTCCAGCAACTGTTGGCGAATCTGCAAGGCTTGCGCCTGCGCCTGATCATGCGCGCGCTGGATGTCATTAATACGGTCAGCCAGGGCTAGTGAGAGCAATAGCATCTCTAAACCTGAGCCAATTGCCAGGGCATTGGAGGTCAACAAGTTCGAGGGCAGCAGGCCGAGGTTATGCAACGAAATAACAGTGACACCGGATAGAAAAGAAATCCATGCCAACACAAAAAAGCGCGCGCCGGGTTCGCGAAAATAGAGGCTTACGGCGCCTAGGAAAAAAGCACTGGCAGCAAACAGCAGGGAAATAATGTTCACCGCAATAGCCGCTAAGTGGTACGACCAAAAGATGACGCAGATGAAGGTGGCCGCGTAAGCGCAGCTGATCAATGGCATTAACCATTGCAGCCGCAAGCGGCGGGGTGTGTCGGCCAGAAAACGTTGGACGAACATGGCGCCGAAAAAGCCTGCAGCGGAAACGGCGGTAGTCGGGGCCAAGTTGGTCAGCCAGGCGTTATGCGGCCAGATGAATTGCCCAACCAGCCCGGAAAGCCCGGCCTGCCCTACGGCCAGGCAGCTGATAAAAGCGACGTAGATCAAAAACAGCGGATCACGCAATGACAGATAAAGAAACAGGTTGTACACCAGCAGGGCCAGCAAGAGACCGTAATAGATACTCAGTGCCGAGTAGCTGGATTGGTCTTCGTGCCACAGAGCCTCTGGCTGCCACAGGCTCACCGGCGCAGCCAGAGTACCTTCGGATGCAATACTCAGATACAAGGTGTAGTGGCTGTTAGGCTCAAGCTGTAATTCAAAAACATGGTTGCGATGCTTGATGGGTTTTTCATCAAAAGCGATGTGGTCGCCGGAGTGCTGATGCAGGAAGGGCTCTGCGTCTCGTGCGAGGTAGATATCTACATCATCCAGTGAGGCATGGGCGACCTCAAGTAGCCAACGTGAGGGCGAGGTAGTGGCAGTGTCGAGCTCTACGCGTAGCCAGATCTGTGCATCTGTTAAGCCAAAGTTACTGGCTATAGCGCTGTCGCGGGGCGGTTCGAATGCATGTTGCGCGTAGGCCTGCTGCACTTCCTGCAGGTCAGCCGGGCCGCCATGGTGTTGATAAATCGAGAGCTCAGGCGAGAGATAGATATGTTCGGCAGAACTCAGCTGATACGCCTGAGCGCTAACACTGGACATTGCAAGCAGGCAACCAGTAAGCAGTAGCCAGACCTTAAGCAGGCTGTTGCACCGGTAGGGTATCCAGGGTCTTTGCCGTCTGTTGCTGATCATCTGCAGTCAAGCTTCCAGGTTGCCGCGCGGCAGATAAATGCGCTGAATCCAGATTGTAACGGAGTGTAAGCAGGCTGGCTAAATAATATGACGCGACAAATGCTTAGAAGGTAAAGGTTTCCTGCCCGCCGGTGGGCTCCAATACTGCCGGAGCGGTAGGGATAGGCTTGCTGGGGGCTGGCGGCGCAACGGGCTCTGGTATCGGTTCGCTCACAGCATACTGGCGCAAGGTAGCGCCCCAGAGGGTGTCCACCTCGCCAATAAAGTGTTTAAAACTGGCGGCTTCTGATTCGGTTCGCGCACGGTCCACAGCGTTTGCGCTGTCCCAAAGGGTGGTGCGCTGCACGTTGCGCTCGGTGGCTTCGGCTACGCCATAGGTGTAACCCGTGCGTACATCGACCAGTAGGCCAGAGGTGGTTGAGGAAACAAAAGCTTGCTTGCTAGGCAGCAGGCCCAAGGTGATCGCAGTCAGCGGGCCCAGCGCCTTCCCTTCGACGTGGAAAGCCGTGTCTATAGAGTAGATCAGCAGCATATCTGCCTTAAGGCGTGCGGCGGATAGACGCAGATCCTTGAGCGTGTCGAGTTGTTCCGGCAGTAGCAAGCGACCTACGGGGGCGACGCCGGCAACCATGTCCATACTGGCCAGTTGGCTGAAGTCGGCTTCGTCTTCGATGTCTCGGGTAGTCACCACGCTGTAGCGGCCGCTGCCGTAACTGTCGTTGGTGCGCGAGCTGTAACCCGATGACTGTACCCGCGCTACCGCAAGGCGAGCAGGAAACTTGGCAGCGGGTTCAACGGCCATAAGCTCGGTAATGTCGCCCTCGCCCAGCGAGGGGATATTCACCCCGCCAGCGGGGGTGGTGTAAGTGGCACAGCCCTGAACGACGGCAATGCATAACAGTAAAAAAAAGTTGAGTAGCGAACGGGGCATGCTGTAAATCCTGATAATGGTACTGGCCTCGGCGCGCGAATGGCTGGCGCGCTCTGGACATGGAACTGAGTAAAAGTGTGCACAGATGCCCAGGAACGGGGCCTGCATTCTATCGCCGGACCAGTGCCTCGTGTCGGCCTCGAATCCGCGTAGGCGAATCTTATCCTGTTGCTCTGCGGGCTACAAAGGGAGAGTGCCTTGCGTGTCGTGAAACAGGTGATCGAGCACTTGCTTTCCTAATGTATCGGCAGCTCCTAGCCGGCAACGTGACCGGTGAGTTTCAGCAGCTTTTTGCTGTACTTACCAGCGTGAGCAGCCCACCAAAGCAAAGCAAAAAGCCAGCGCTTTCGCGAGTGCTGCTAGGAATGCTTCGGATGGTTTTGGTTGCCAAGCTACTTTCTGTCTAGGTGCGAGTACCAAGCAAGATGATGCCGCCTTGATTCATCACGAGCAGTCCTGAGACGGCTCTCGCGCAACACTAATGCAACGATTTGCTGGTCAGTTCGAACGAATCGATGAAGCCCTCAATGCGCTCTTCTGCACCCTGGGTAGCGCCGGGTTGATTGGGCTGCGGACGGTTAATCCAGATAAACGCCGCGTTGTCGCCGCGCTCCAGGTAGTAATAGCTGTGCCAGATATCAACCGCTTCTGCATTGAGGCCGAGCGCGCTGCGCTGTGGGATATGTTGACCAAAAGTCGCGCTGGTTGCGGTAACGCCGCTGACTTCATGGTCTTGCAGTGTGATGGGCTCCAAGGTGGTTTCGTAGCGTTCTTCAAACAGCTTGAAATATTGCGCGGTGGCTTGGCGGTATAGCTCGCCTTCGGCTGGCAGGTCGCCCTTGAATAGATGCACGCGATAAACCTCGACCGGCGCAGCGGCTGAGGTGAACTGCACTTGGCTTTCGCTGATATCCAATGATTCGGCAATGTGCATGTTGCGGTAGGCTTCGCTGCCCGGGCGGAACGGGGTATCGACGCTGAAGCTGCCGTCGGCGGCGCGATAGTGCCCGTTGTGCAGCTCGCCGCTGATCAGGCTGTTGGCAATCTCGTCACTCCCGCTTTGACTGTCATCGCTATGCTGCTGGTTGGCGCAAGCGCTCAGCAGTAAGGTAAGAGAACATACAGTGAGCAAGCGTTGGCAGGTTGTTGCACGTTGTATAAAGGACATAAGCGGGCCATTGTTGATGGGTCGAAAGGGTGTGCTTCTGCAGAGCAGTTTACCGCTGATACGGCTTTGAGCCAGAGTTGAGCAATAGTATAGCTGGCTCCACGGCTGCCTTTTACCGGCGGACTGCGTACACTTCTGCGCAGAAACAGAGCACAGAGGTGCAAGTATGGCGATTCTATTCGAGATTGAGCAGCGCGACCCGGTTATCTATCGTCGGCAGACGCGTAAAAGCACCTTTGTAGTCATCGGTCTGTTTGCGTTGCTGGCGATGGCGTTGTCGACCCTTTTGGTTGCTTTGTTTGGCCAGCCTGATGTCAGCAACTTTCGCTGGAACCTGGCAGGAGTGCTGTTGGGTGCGACGCTGACGGTACTCATCGTACGTTATGCTTTTTGGCAGCAGGCATTTATGCGCCCAGCCGCTTACGGCTGGGGCTTAAAACGTAGCTTAATGCGTATTACCAATGTTATGCATCAAGTTAAGGATGAGGTCGCGCGCGGCAATCCAGAGGCGCAGAAGCTGTTGCGCTTCTATCATCTTGGATTGCTGGAAATGCACCAGCTAGATGGTAATACTAGCGCGTTGGACGACCTGGTTGCCGAGCGTGAGCAGCTGCTCACGACCCTGCAAGGGCAAGGCCTTGAGCCAGAGCAGTACCAATTGCACAGCGAGTGGCTGGAGGCGATAAAAGTGGCAAAAGCTAAAGTGTAAACACCACGCGACCTGCGAGGCTGTTGTCGGTCCACACAGTCTCTACTTGCGCGAGTGGCTTAGCGATTGCCTCGACGTGCAGGTCGGCTTTTGCTACGGCGTCGAGAAGCTCGCCAATACAACGCACCAGTGCTGCGTTCGATACACTACCTAGTCCACTGCCCATGAGTTCCAGCCCGCTGCTGCGCAGTGCGCCGGCGGGCAAAGCCATGTTCGCGCCGCCGAGCGAGCCTATGTTCACAAACCGAATTCGGCGTGCGGCCTGCCCCGGAGCATGACCGTCGGCTGCGGTCATTATGGCTTCGGCCGATGGCCCCCAGAGGTAATCCAGCACCACGTCGATGCCACCGTCTATTTCCTCACGCAGTTGCGCCAGTAACGTCTGCGCCTCCTGCTGTAATGCAATGAAACGGTCAGCCCCCAAAGCCAAGAGTTCCGGCTCAGTTGCTGGGTTTCGGCCGGTGACCACGATGCGGCCAGCGCCTAGATGCTTAGCTACCTGGATAGCCAGGCGACCTGAAGCGCCGGTTGCGCCGTTGATCAGGACAAACTCACCCGGCTTGAAATGCGCGCGTTCGGTCAGCGCTGCCCAAGATGACATTCCCGGATTGGCGATAGCGGCCGCAGTCAGGTCGTCGATTCCGTCGGGTATTGCTACTACGCAGTCGGCAGCAACGGCCACGCGTTCAGCCATGGCACCCACCGGGCCGCGCGGAAAGGCAAAATAGACGCGCTGGCCATTGTTCAAAACACCCACACCATCAGCGCCAGGTGCAAAGGGAGGTGCTGGGCTAGAGTAGTGCTTGCCTGAAGCCTGGGCGCGTACCAGCTGACTAAGCGCGGCAGCGCGCACATTGACCATTACTTCGCCAGCCTGTGCTTGTGGTTCAGGGAAGTCGGCATAGCGGGGTGGTAAATTTACGTTCTCGACGACAGCAGCTTTCATGCAAACCCCATTGAGCAGTCAAGGAAGGAGAAGGTGGATTCTAAACTTCTTGTGTTGAAAGGGCATAGTTAAGCAGTGGCGGATACGGAACGCTGCTGCAGTATCCATGTCCATTCATTATGGACATGGATACATTGATAGACCTGCTGCAATGGCCGGCGATGGTGACGACACTGATCGCCGCCTGGTTGGTTGGTTCGCAAGTTCGGCGTAAACGCAACTGGGGGTTCTGCTGTTTTATTTTCAGCAACCTGTTGTGGATCGTTTGGGGTTGGCACACCGCAGCTTACGCCCTGATTACCCTGCAGGTCGGTTTGTTTGTGCTCAATTTGCGTGGGCACAAGAAGAATGAAGCTGAGTGAGTGATTAGTCTGTTCAGCTAGTCGCGCTACGCGGCGATCAACTTGCTGGCGGCATCACCACCCATTCCGGCTCATCAAACTCCCCAATAAAACGGATATCGCAGAAGCGCGCGGCTCCCTTGATGATTTTTGCCACTGCTTCGCTGGGCTTGCCTTCCATCGCATCGCGGTCAGTCTTGTTCTCCCAATGGGCAATGGCGATCAACGTGCGCGGATCGCCTATCTTGCGATGTAGCTCGGTACCTTTAGCGCCAGGTGCTTGCTGAATCAATTGGCTGGCGCGAACCCAGGCGTCGGCATAATCCTCCGCGTGAAAACCTTCCTTGATGTGTACTTCAAAGATGTACTTCATTGTGCGTGCTCCCGTATCAATTCGCTTTGCTTGAGTTTGGAGCTCGTTGTTGCCTAAGGGTTCAGCTGGGGTCGGTTTTATCGTCTGCTAATGAGTTCAAGGAATGCCGTCGCGATGATGCGCGCGGCGTCCTGGATTTGCGGTTGAAAGAGCATCAGTAGTGATACCACCAGAACTGTGTTGAGGACGGCAAGAGCAGCTATCTTCCGATGCTGTGCCTTGCTGTAAGACGGATTCGGACGTCCGGCCTTGTTGCTTTTACGCTGTCCGGGTTTGAGGGCGATAAACAGCATGAACAGCTCGCCAATGAGTGGCAGGGCAAACAGCCAGCAGCACCAAGCAGACCAGCCGATGTCTCGGGTGCGTCTGATAACCAGGGCGAGACTGACCCAGCAGTTGAGCAGGAAGAGGATCGATATGCTCAGCAGTAATAAAAACGGGTCGTGGCGCAGCAGGTAATAGGCTAGCGCGTAAAACAGCATAAAGAGATCGAGGTTGAAGGCCGCGTGATATAGCCAGCAATTGGCCAGAGATAACCTGCCTTCCATCTCAAGTACCGCGGGGCGCGTTATTTTGCGGCTCTTTTCTGCGTGTTTCCGGCTTGCGTACAGGCCGCTGGTGCCTTGCTCTTTTTTACTGAAAACCGGCTCGATTCTTTCCACGCGCCACATCCCCGTTATTGACTGTGCACTGCGATAAATACGAATTGGCGCGGATGATGCGCTTTTTCTCAATGACGGCCAATAGCGTGCCACTCTCTTTTTCTGTCCTCCCGAAACGAAAAGACCCGGCGCGGGGCCGGGTCTTTCAGTGCTGCGCTGCGGGCTTACTGGCCGAACTTGGCTTTAAACTCGCGGCGACGACGATGCAGAACCGGCTCGGTATAACCGTTTGGCTGCTTGGTACCTTCGACACACAGTTCAACGGCGGCCTGGAAGGCGATGCTGTCGTCAAAGTTTGGCGCCATTGGCTTGTAGGCCGGGTCGTTTTCGTTTTGACGGTCAACCACTGCAGCCATGCGCTTCATCGTTTCCATGACCTGCTCTTCCGAGCAGATGCCGTGACGCAACCAGTTGGCAATGTGTTGGCTGGAGATACGCAGAGTCGCGCGGTCTTCCATCAGGCCCACATCGTTGATGTCTGGCACCTTGGAGCAGCCAACGCCGTGATCAATCCAGCGCACAACATAGCCAAGGATGCCCTGAGCGTTGTTGTCCAGTTCCTGCTGAATGTCTTCCTTGGACCAGTCGGTGCTGGCAGCCAGCGGGATGGTCAGGATGTCATCGACAGAAGCTGCAGTGCGCTTGGCCAGTTCGTCCTGACGCTCAGCCACGTTCACCTTGTGGTAGTGCAAGGCGTGCAAGGTGGCGGCAGTCGGAGAAGGGACCCAGGCAGTGTTCGCGCCCGCCATTGGGTGACCGATTTTCTGCTCCAGCATGGCGGCCATCAGGTCGGGCATGGCCCACATGCCTTTGCCGATTTGAGCACGGCCTTTCAGGCCAGTCGCCAGACCGATGTCGACGTTGTTGTTCTCATAGGCGCCAATCCAGACTGCGCCTTTGATTTCGCCCTTGCGAATGAAAGCGCCTGCTTCCATTGACGTGTGAATCTCGTCGCCGGTACGGTCCAGAAAGCCGGTGTTGATGAAAGCTACACGCTCGCTGGCAGCCTTGATGCAGGCTTTCAGGTTGATTGTGGTGCGACGCTCTTCATCCATGATGCCGACTTTCAGCGTGTTGCGCTGCATGCCAAGCATGTCTTCGATGCGGCCGAAAAGCTCGCTGGTGAAGGCGACTTCTTCCGGGCCGTGCATCTTCGGCTTTACGATATAGACCGAACCGGTGCGGGTGTTCTTGCGGCTGGTGTTGCCATTCAGGTTGTGCAGCGCTATCAGGCTGGTGACTGCGCCATCCATGATGCCTTCAGGCACTTCATTGCCGCTCTTGTCGAGAATGGCGTTGTTGGTCATCAGATGGCCAACGTTACGCACGAACAGCAGTGAACGACCGTGCAGAGACAGGCTTGAACCGTCGGGGGTTGTGTACTCGCGGTCGGGATTCATGGTGCGGGTGAAGTTGCTGCCGCCCTTGCTGACGGTTTCCGCCAGATCGCCTTTCATCAGGCCCAGCCAGTTGCTGTAGACGACGGTCTTGTCGTCGGCATCAACCGCAGCGATGGAGTCTTCGCAGTCCATGATGGTGGTCAGTGCCGACTCCATCAGTACGTCTTTTACGCCAGCCGCATCGGTCTGACCGACGTTGGTGGTCGCGTCGATCTGGATTTCGAAATGCAGGCCGTTGTGCTTGAGCAGTACGGCGGTGGGCGCGTCAGCAGGACCATTGAAACCGATAAACTGGGCGGCATCTTTCAGGCCTGTGCGGGTGCCATCTTTAAGAGCGACGCTCAGTTGGCCGTCCTTGATGGTGTAAGCCGTTGAATCAACGTGGGAACCATTCGCCAGCGGGGCTGCCTGATTGAGGAAGTCACGCGCGAAAGCGATAACCTTGTTGCCACGGATTTCGTTGTAACCAGGGCCTTTGCTTGCGCCGTCTGCTTCGGAGATGGCGTCGGTGCCATAGAGGGCATCGTAGAGTGAGCCCCAGCGAGCATTGGCTGCGTTCAGAGCGAAGCGCGCATTCATCACCGGGACTACCAACTGGGGGCCGGCCATGGTGGCGATTTCTTCGTCGACGTTGGCGGTGGTGGCCTGGAAATCTTCGGGCTCGGGTAACAGGTAACCGATCTGCTGCAGGAAGGTTTTATAAGCAGCAGCGTCATGGGCTTGGCCCTTGTGTGCATGGTGCCAGGCGTCGATTTGAGCCTGTAGATCGTCACGCTTGGCCAGCAAGGCTTTGTTCTTCGGCGCCAAGTCGTTGATCAGCGCTTCAAAGCCGGCCCAGAAGGCGGTGGCGTCGACGCCGGTGCCCGGAATGGCCTGCTGGTTGATGAAGTCGTGGAGAACCTTGGCAACTTGTAAACTGCCAACTTGGACGCGGTCTGTCATGGGGCAACCCTCACTCTGCTGATAACCTGCGCGCATCGCGCACCAGGACGTGGAATTTGGAGAGCCAGAATGTTACACGATGATCGGTTGCAAATCATGCTCATAACGTGGAATTCTGTGGGGCCGCGCAGCCGTCTAGGCCGCTGTTGCGGGCTTGCATCCCTTTTTCTGGCTGGACATTGAATGGACCAGGCTTTTATTACTTCCTTTGTTGATCAGCTGCCGGCACTTGAACCTGGCCGGGCAGTGGATGCGGCTGCGCGTCGTTATGCTGGTTATTACGGGATCGACTTCAGCGAGCGTTCGGCCCAGCATCTCGGGCGCATTGAGGTGGATGGATTCAGTGTCGCGGTACAAATATGGAAGCCACCGGTTGCTCGCGGCACTCTGTTGATTCTGCATGGTTATTACGACCATATGGGCTTGTATCGGCATTTGATTGAGTGGGCGTTGCAGCAGCATTTCGCCGTATTGGCGTTCGATTTGCCGGGGCACGGTCTGTCCAGTGGCGAACGCGCGAGTATTGATTGTTTTATGCGCTATCAGAAGGTGCTTGATGGTGTTCTTGAGCAGGCGATGCTCTGGGAGTTGCCGGCGCCTTGGCACATGCTTGGGCAGAGCACCGGCGGCGCCATTCTAATTGATCGGCTGTTGCACGGCCCACTGCCGCAAGAGCTGGGCGAAACCATTCTGATGGCTCCGTTGGTGCGGCCACGGCAGTGGGGATTCTCACAGATGGGGCTGCGCCTGCTGGGCGGTTTTGTGCAGCAACTGGGTCGCAAGTTCACCGATAACTCCAGTGATCAGGCTTTTCTGGATTTCATCCGTACTCACGATCCGCTGCAGCCACAGGTATTGCCGGTGGCTTGGGTGCAGGCGCTGGAACGCTGGATTCCGCGCATCGAGAGTGCCAGCAGCGTGGCTCACAAACCCTTGATTATTCAAGGTCAGGATGACGGTACTGTGGACTGGCAGCACAACATTAAGGTGTTGGAAAGCAAGTTTGCCGAGCCGGATACGCTTTACTTGCCCAAGGCGCGGCATCACTTGGCCAATGAGCACCAGAAGCTACGTAAGCAATATCTGGAGTGGCTGGCGCCGCGTTTAGGCGGGTAGCTGGCTATTGGATGAAGGCGTCTGACTGGATAGGTTGATGCTAAAAATAAAAACGGGACACTTGGCTTAGTGTCCCGTTTTTTTGTGCCTCAGCTGAATCAGGGATTCAGTGCGTCATGCGCAGCAGCGTTCGCGGCTTTATAAAAAGCGCGGCCGTTGTCCGACTCGCTCCAGTCTGCATAACTGGTGAGTTGTGCGTCATCCAGGTCGCGGTAAACGTACAAGAGGGTCTGCGGCAAGTTCGGCTCCATTTGTGAGCGTAGTGCGCCGCGTTGCTGCGTGGCCAGCCCTTCGGGAATCTGGAACAGCCCACCGAGCATTTGGTTGGCGCTCTGAGTCGCCATGCCGGCTAGCGCCATTGAAACTTCTTCGCCCATGTCCAGGGCCGGTAATTGCTTGGCCAATCGGTCGATAGTGGCTTTGCGTTCGGCGCTGGCCTGCATCACCGGCAGGCCATTTTGCATGGCGCTAACCTCGGCTGGTGAGGTGGCTCGGGTTTCTGCAGTGACTACCTGCTGACCCAGATCACTGCGGTAGAACGTTAACGCTTGCTCTAGCTCACTGTCGTTCAGATTAACCTGCAGCGTGGCGGCCGCTCGAGCATGCATACGGCCTGACTCAAAGCGCTCGTTGCTCTTGTTCTTCAGGTTCTCAGCGACGGATGCGGGCAATTGGGCTGCATAGCGCTGTTGCGCTTTTTTCAAGGCTTGCTGAAAGTGCTCCTGATGGGTTTGCATGCCGGAGACTTGGTACAGCTCATTGGTATTGGCGAATGCGGGGATGCTGATGGCCAATAAACCGCTCATCAGTGTGGTGCGAACGGCTGAAAATAGGGTGTGACGCATAAAAGCCTCTTGTAATGACGTGCGGGCAGCTGCCCGCGCGGAAAATCTTGCCAGAGAGTTGCTATGACTTACAATGCCCGCGACCGCTTATTCGGATTGACCCGCTAGACGCGCAATGAGCGGCGGAGCGAATACGGTCTTCTCTGTAGTAAGCCTATCGCACTCTCTGCTGTGGCCTCTGACAGGCCGGCGTTCCCTCTTCGAGTATCACTGCCATGTTCGAGTTCCCCGAGGTGTCGGTCAGCCGTTATGAGCTGATAGCTGACGAGTTGGCTGAGCGCGGTTGGTCCGTGCAGGACAACTTGCTACCTGGGCCGCTAGTGCAGGCGCTGGCTGAGCAGTGCCGCGCGCTTTGGCAGCAGGACCGCCTGACCCCAGCCGCTATCGGCCGAGGCGGCGATCAAGCAGTTGTGCCGGAAATTCGCGGTGATTACACCCGTTGGCTGGATGACTGCCCACACCATGCGGCCAATGCCACTTATCTGGCGCTGATGGATACCCTGCGCGGAGCATTAAATCGCAGCCTTTTCCTGGGGCTGGATAGCTTTGAAACTCACTTTGCGCTGTATCCGCCGGGCGCTGGCTACCAAAGGCATCTGGATCGTTTTCAAAATAGCCCTTTGCGTGCGGTGTCGGTGGTTGCTTATCTAAATCAGCACTGGCAGCCAGGTGACGGCGGTGAATTGCGGCTGCATCTGGATTCAGGGGTGCGAGATTTTCCGCCGCGCGCCGGTACGGTGGCCGTATTCGCTAGCGCGGACATAGAACACGAGGTGTTGGCTGCTGGCAAAGACAGGGCGAGCTTGGCTGGTTGGTTCCGCCGCCGCCCGGACAATCCGCTGCTGCGTTGAACGCCGTAGCGGGCTTAGACTAAAGCGCCTTGCTCTAAGAATGGATGACGTTGCAATGGAAAAAATCCTGGTTAGCCGCTGCCTGTTAGGTCATGCGGTGCGCTATGACGGTGGCGGTTTCGATCCGCAGGAGCAGTTATTGCGTTGGCAGGCCGAGGGTCGAGTGGTTGCCGTTTGTCCAGAAGTAGCGGGTGGCTTACCGACACCAAGGCCCCCGGCTGAGATCCCCGGTGGGCAGGGAGCGTCGGTACTTGACGGTCTGCTGCCAGTGCTGGCCGTAGACGGGGATGATGTAACGGCCGCTTTTGTGCGCGGCGCCGACCGCGCCGTGCAGCTGGCGTCAAGCCACAACATTCGTTTTGCGCTACTCAAAGCGCGCAGTCCTTCCTGCGGCAATCATGAAAACTACGATGGCAACTTCAACGGCACTCGGGTCACGGGAGAAGGCGTCACTGCTGCCGCCTTGCGTCGCGCAGGCGTAAAAGTATTCAACGAGGATGAGATTGAGCAGCTGGTTGCGCTTTTGGCTGTATAAAAAGATCGTGTGCAGCCGGTTCAAGCGGTTAAGCGTTGCCGCAAGCGCCCGAGCATGCCCATAAAGTTGCTCACCCGGCTCTGCTCTTCGGCCGCACGCGGGGCCTCAGCTTGGCGCAGTGAGGGTACGCTGGGCTGCAGCCTAGCCTCCTCTACCTGATTCACTGCGGTCTTGATCGCCCGCTCCAGCATGCCGCGCCGAATTGGCTTGGGCAGATAACGAAAAATTTGTGCCTGATTAATTAGTTTGAGCAGCAGCTGGGTGTCCTGAAAAGGCGTCACTACAATGCTCAGCAATTGCGGATGAGCTTGCGCCAACGTCATCAGTAGTGGACGCAGATCGTCATTGCCCAGGCGGATATCGCTGAGCAAAATATCAATTTCCTCTTCGTTTAACTTGGCTAAAGCCCCATCCAGTGTGCTGACTGCCAGCAATTGCACGCCGAGGCGCCCACAAATGTCGCGGCTCAGTAACAGGGTTTCTTGATCGTCATCAATTAACAACAGGCGAACGCGTTGAGCCGCAACCGCAGGCGTCGGAACCGCGACGGGTGCCTGGGCCAGAAATCGGCGCCGGTGGCG